>Ga0265295_1007919_pt1 | contig 11986 bp, 10 predicted proteins | sample Munlansysbiofilm_FD_192503 | JGI IMG/M metagenome (GOLD analysis project Ga0265295, IMG submission 192503) | Leachate microbial communities from a municipal landfill in Southern Ontario, Canada - Methane capture system biofilm | ecosystem: Engineered > Solid waste > Landfill > Unclassified ... | reverse complement strand
CGCCACCGAGGCCGTTCCCGCGATCCCGCTGGACAGCCATCGCACGGATCGGCTCCTCTCCGCTCATAAGCGCGCCACTCTCGTCGCAGATGCCCATGAGACCGCAACCCCCGTGGATCTTGAACGGAGACTCCTCACGGTAGTTCGTGGCCGCGAATCCATCGTACCGGCTGAGGTCGTATGCCATCTTCCTCACTCCTCTTCCGCTGTGACCGTGTGCTGACCGGCCGCGCTGCTTGTTCCGGACGCATCCCGGCCGAGTAACCGACCGATGACGTCGCCGCCGCCCGTGGGAAGCGAGGCGAGACCGAGCTTCTTGCGTGCGCCTTGCCTGGGCCGCCCGAGCGCGCCTGTCGAGAGGAACTCCGCGTAGGCGGCGGTCACGCCCTCCGGACCGTATCCACGACCCACCGCGAGCTCCTTGAGCTGCCGGAAGATGCCCGCCATGCCGATGCGGCTGGGACACATCTCCTGGCACGTGTAGCATTCGAGACACTTCCAGAACCCGCCGTCGGCAAGCACGCCGTCCAGGCGTCCATCGAGCAGCGACGCGATGATGTCGTTGGGCTGGAAGGAAGGATCGACCTTGCACACCGGACAGTCGTCCTTGCACGCCTGACATGAGTCGCACTTCACGAGAAGCGGTACGTCGAAGTGCTCGGCAAGCCTAAGGCGGTCCTCGGTGCGCGTCTCCCACGCCGCGAGGAACGAATCCACGGGGACACGATGCATGCCGAGCCCGATCTCGTCCGGGGTGTGCCCCATCCCGAGCGCTATCAGTTCCGATAGGTAGAACACCGGGATGTGGATGTCTTCGTTGCTGCGCTGCAGCGCAGCCTGGTTGAGATCGAACTGCTGGAAACAGCTCGGACAGACGACGACGAGGGCATCGGCCCCCTCGGCCTGTACGTCGTAGAGCTTGCGGCGGCAGAATGCGAGCGAACCTTCACGTTCGCCCACGCGATCGAGCGCGCTCCCACAGCACTGCATCTTGGTGGTGTAGTCCACGATCGTCGCACCGAGCGCGGTGACGAGTTCCTCGACTTTAGTGGGGTCGAGAGGATCGTCCCACCGTACCGCCGGCTGTGGACGGAGCAGGTGGCAGCCGTAGTGGACGGCCACACGCATGCCTGAGAGCGGCTTCGTGACCCGGGATCCGAGCGCGCCTGCACCCACGGTATCGGCCAGCCACTCGGCAAAGTGCACGATATCGAGCGCACCGTCGTAGCGCAGGCCCTCGGCGGCGAGGCGCTCGTTGATGCGCTCGCGGCTCCGCCAGTCGCTCGCAAGGTGACTGGCGGCCTCTTTGAAGGTGGAGTAGCACCCGCTACACGGGGTCACGAGGCCGAGTCCGGCTCGCTCGACGATCGCAAGGTTGCGCGCCGCTGCAGTGTAGAACGCGTCTTCGTCGTTCGCCTTCACGAGCGTCCCTTCGGGACAGCACGTATGACCCTCGAGCTCATGGACGGTCGCGCCGAGGTCCTCGAAGACCACGCGTGTCGCCTTTTCGATGAAAGGGAACCTCGCAGGGATGGTGCATCCCCAGAAGACCGCGAACTCCCGCATCGTGCGACCACCTCCACTGCCCGGTAAACGAAAAAAGCCCACCCGGACCGTCTATGGGTCCGCGTGAGCATCATTGCTCGTCTCTTCTGTTCGACTCGCCGTTGAGCCGTACGCTGATTCTAGCAGGCCTCAGCGGTCATGTGAAGCGCTACCGACGGTCACGCCTCGGCTTCTGCCGCAAGCACGACCGCATCGACCACCTGCTTGAGCGTCATCCGCCGGTCCATCGCGAGCTTCTGCAGCCGTCTGAACGCCTCTGGCTCTGTCATGCCCTTAGCCATAAGAACGCCCTTCGCGCGGTCGAGCGCCTTCCGGGTCTCAAGACGATCGGCGAGATCATCGACTTCCATCTCGAGCGCCCGTGCCTCAGCAAACCGGGTCACGGCAATCGTCATCGCAGGCACGATATCTGCTCGGGTGAACGGCTTGACCACATACGCCATGGCGCCGGCGGCAGTCGCATCATCGACATATGTCTGCTGCGAGAACGCCGTCACCATCACCACAGGAGCTATGCACTCCTGGCCGATGATGCGTGCAGCCTCCAGACCATCGGTGCCCGGCATCTTCACGTCCATGAAGACGATGTCCGGGCGAAGTTCCCGCACCTTGGTGATCGCCTCGGCGCCATCGCGCGCCTCGCCGACGACCTCGTGTCCCTCCTCGGTAAGCATCTCCCGCAGATCCATCCTGATGAGCGCCTCATCCTCAGCGATCAACACGCGCATGCTCTCTCTCCTTAACCGGCAACAGGAAGCGGCACGAACACGACCACGCGGGTCTCCTCGCCTGCGTGGAACTCGAGCGTCCCGCGCAGGTCGTCTTCCACGACCGTCTTTACGATAGCGAGGCCGAGGTGCGATGACGAACCCGCTTCAAACCCTGTCTCGAGCGCTCCTGCACTGTCGCGGACCTCGAGCGTGACGTCGGCGCTTCGGCGCTGCAAGGATACGGCGACCGATCCGCTGCCGAGTGGGCCGACACCGTGTTCGATGGCGTTGTGCACGAGTTCGGCGACCACGAGCGCCAGTGACGTGGCTACCTGCGCAGGAACGAGCCCGGTGTTGCCCTCCACTGTGATCTCGATCGCACTGTCCTGGCCGGTCAACCCGCGTCTGACCATATCCACGACCGTGGAGACCGCAGCAGCAAGATCGACGAATTCATCCGCCGATGACGCAAGCATCTCGTGAACGACCGCCATCGAGGAGACTCGCTCCACCGCTTCTTCGAGCGCACGGGCCGCCTCCTCACTCGACGACCGTCGCGCCTGTATCCGCAGAAGGGACGCGATGGTCTGCAGATTGTTCTTCACCCGGTGATGCACTTCGCGGATCGCCATCTCCTTGACGTGCAGCTCCTGCTCGCGACGGACCGCATCGGTTACGTCCTCCACGAGCACCAGGGCTCCGTCCGCAAGACCGATCGTGCGGTACCGCAGACTCCGGCCGCTGACTGCGACGGTGATACCGCGCGCGCTGTCGGTGCCGAGCACGGGCGCCACCGCCGTGACACCCCCCGGGATCATCGCCGCAGCGCTGCCCTCGAGCGAACCTTCGAGGCCGGCAAGCCGCAGGATGTTCACCGCATTGGGACTGGCGTACACCACGGTCCCATCGGTGGCGACCTCCATGACACCGTCACCCGCAAGCCGGGATGTCGCGTACGACTCACCGGAGTCGAGATCCGCTAGCGGCCCCTCCTGTAGTCGTTCGAGAACACTCGCGGCCAGGCGCATGAAGGCGACCTCCATCTTGCCAGGCGCCTCGGCCACCGGCTGTGCAACGTGCCGGACTGCGACCGCGTACGGATGCTCAGACGGGCCGATCGGATAGCCGGTCGCTGTGAACGCTACACCCCTGCGGACACGCCGCTTCGCCCCACAGGCAAGCACACCGGTCTCGAGTGCATCGAAAGCCTCCGGTTCCTCTGCGCGATTCATCGACTGTCCCAAGCGAGTAAGCGGGACCGCCGACATCGCCGTCATTGGACGCGCATCGGCGATGACGAGCATCCGCGCGTCGTGCGGAACGAGCAGGGTGATGTTCCCATAACCAAGATCAGCGATCAGCTGAAGATTGGCGGCCACATTCCGAACGTGTGTACGCGCTGGTGCATCCAAAGTACCGGGAAGTGTGATGGAGTCGTCCATGGGAGAAGTATACGTCGCCTGAGTGCGCTAGAGAATCGGGGCTTGCCCCGAACCGACACAAGACCGACACCAACCGGGAACATCCCTCGGCGACAGGTTCGCGTATCATATTTATTGCAACTATCGGGGGCCCGGAGGGGTATATGTCGTTTACATCGAGCAGTATGTATCTCCATGCGTATATAGCGTTCGCTCTCGTGTATCTCGTCGGGAGCGCCATCTCCGCTGCAGGCGCCCTGCGGATATCCCTCCTTCTGTCACAGTCCCGTCCAGGCGAACCGAGCCTCTCGATCGCCTCACCACTGAGCACACTTCTCGGACACGGACGCCGCCTCGTCGACTGCACGCAGGCAGCGACGGTACTCCCGCTCGTGTACATCGTCGGCAGTATGTTCCTCGGCTCGCTGATCGCCCAAGACCCTGACTCTGCGCGCGCCATCAATGTTGTCTGGGCTGTGTTCACGCTGGTCTGCGCCACGGCGAGCGTCCTGCTGACGGTAGTGGCACTCAAGGCCTACCGCCAGATGAAACCGACATCCGGCACCGCCGTCGGCAACGCTCCCGACTCACTACAACGAGTCGGCGTCAGGATGGGCGTGAGCGCTGCGCTCCTGCTTGTCGTGGCCGCATTCACGCTTCTGAACGTCTGGTCGGTCGTCGGGGATATTGGTGCACTCAAGGCTATGGGCTTCCTCCTCTGACTCTCGGCAGGTACTATCTCTAGAGTGAGATGAGCGCCCCCATGCCCGGGTGGCGGAATGGCAGACGCGGAGGTCTCAAAAACCTCTGGCCGAAAGGTCGTGTGGGTTCGACTCCCACCCCGGGCACCATAGGCGCAGTCGACCGCAAGGAGAGTCACTATGAGCAGCGGACTGCGCGGATTCGTGACCGGTCTGCCTAAGGCAGAGCTGCACATCCACCTCGAGGGCGCACTCGAACCTGAGCTGATGTTCGAGCTCGCGGAGCGTAACGGCATCACACTCCCCTATGAGTCGGCCGATGAAGCACGCGCTGCATACGACTTCACCGACCTCCAGTCGTTCCTCGACCTCTACTACGCAGGCTGCTCGGTCCTCATCACCGAACAGGACTTCTACGACCTCACCTGGTCGTACCTCGCGCAAGCCGCCCGTGAGAACGTCCGCCACGTCGAGCCGTTCTTCGACCCGCAGACCCACACTGAGCGCGGCATCCCCTTCGGTACGGTGATCTCGGGTATCCTCCGCGCCCTGAACGACGGACAACAGCGTTTCGGCATCACCTATCGCCTGATCATGTCGTTCCTGCGGGATATGCCTCTCCATAGCGCCGCACTGACACTGGAGCATGCGCAGCGTTACCGGCGGCGGATCGCAGGCGTGGGGCTCGACTCGGCAGAACTCGGGCATCCCCCGGAGGACTTCGCGAAGGTCTTTGCGAGCGCGCGTGAGGCTGGCTACCACGTCGTGGCGCACGCGGGCGAAGAGGGCCCGCCTGCATACATCGTAGGCGCGCTCGACGTCCTCGGCGCCGAACGCATCGATCATGGCGTCCGCTGTCTTGAGGACAAGGTGCTTACCGCTCGCCTCGCAATGGACCGCGTGCCACTCACGGTCTGCCCTCTCTCCAACGTACGCCTGCGGGTCGTGCATGACATGGCGCAGCACCCTCTGAAAACCATGATGGATGCGGGTCTGCTCGTGACTATCAACTCGGACGACCCAGCGTACTTCGGCGGCTATCTCGTTGAGAACTACATGGCCGCTGCCGAGGCCCTCGAACTCACGCGATCCGATCTGGTGGTATTGGCGACAGCTTCGTTCGAAGCCTCGTTCCTCGATGAGGCCACGCGCCAGAAGTGCATCGGCGAAGTCCAACGCTATGCGACAGCGGATCCTCCGGCCGGGAGTATGCTCGGCGGATAACGTCCCTCTCGAGAGATACGAACACCTGTTCGCTTTTTCTCCGCTGTGGTGCTAGCATCGTGGCGCACTATCACGCGACCACGGAGCACCGATGAGCGCACCCGTCAGCCCCTCCCCTTCACTCGAAACGCTGCTGGGCGACCTCAACCCGGAGCAGCGGGCCGCGGCCACCCACGACGATGGACCGCTGCTGATCGTCGCCGGAGCGGGCACCGGCAAGACCGCCACGCTCGCCCACCGCGTTGCATGTTTGATCGATGGCGGAATGCAGCCCGACCGGATCCTACTGCTCACGTTCACGCGCCGTGCCGCCGAGGAGATGCTCAAGCGTACGGACGACCTGCTCCGCCAGGCTGCGGGCTCCGGGGGTGTGCAGGCAGGAGCCCGCGTATGGAGCGGCACGTTCCATGCGATCGCGGCCAGACTCCTCCGCATCCACGGGGAGTCGATCGGCCTCCCGCCCGACTTCACGATCCTGGACCGCTCTGATGCCGAAGACCTCATGCATGCCGTACGCACAGAGCTCGACCTCGGCTCCAAGAGTAAGCGGTTCCCCCAAAAGGGAACCTGCCTGGATATCTACTCGCGCTGCGTGAACGCACAGGAGCAACTGCCCCATGTCCTCGAAACACGTTATCCGTGGTGCACCGACTCTGCCGAGGGCCTCACCCGGCTTTTCGGTGCATACGTGGACCGTAAGGAGCATTCACACGTACTCGACTACGACGATCTGCTTCTCTTCTGGCGCGGCATGCTCGAGAGCCCGGCGCTCGGAAGGCTCGTCCGGGAGCGCTTCGATGCAGTGCTGGTGGACGAGTATCAGGACACCAACGCGATCCAGGCAGACATCATCGCGGCGCTTCGGCCGAACGGCCGCGGGCTCACTGCAGTAGGGGACGACGCGCAGGCGATCTACGGGTTCCGCGCGGCCACGGTCCGGAACATCCTCGACTTCCCTACCCGGTTCCCGGATACCACGGTGCTGACGCTCGAGCGCAACTACCGCAGCACGGCCCCCATCCTCGACGCGACCAACGCGATCGTCGCTGAAGCCTCCGAGGGCTACGACAAGGCCCTCTGGACCACGCGTGAGAGCGGCGCTCGCCCTGCGCTCGTGACCTGCCGCGACGAGACCGAACAGACGTCGTATGTCATCGAGCGGATACTCGGTCACCGCGAGGAAGGCATCGAGCTCAAGCAACAGGTGGTACTGTTCCGCGCATCGCACCACTCCCTCGACCTCGAGGTGGAGCTCCAGCGTCGGAACATCCCCTTTGTGAAGTACGGCGGCCTGAAGTTCGTGGAGATGGCGCACGTGAAGGACCTCATCGCGTTCCTGCGTCTTGCGGAGAACCCGCACGACACGGTCGCGGCACTCAGGGTGCTCGGCATGCTTCCTGGTATCGGACCACGCACTGCAGCAACGCTCGCAGACGAGCTTGCTGCTGCTGATGGCGACTGCGAAGCATGGGTAGGCCGGAAGATGCCGGAGGCCACCGCCGCTGTCTGGCCTGGCTTCGTAGCGCTCATGCGCACGCTCGCGCACTCGTCTCCCGCCGAAGTGGCCGCACAGATCCACGCGGTACGCTCGTTTTACACACCGATCTGCGAACAGCGACACGACGCCGCGCCCGCACGTCTCGCCGACCTCGAACAGATCGAGATGCTCGGCTCACGCTACGCCGATCGCTCGCACTTCCTTACCGAACTAACACTCGACGCCCCCCTGTGGACGGGCGACTTTGCGGGACCGCCCCTGCTCGATGAGGACTACCTCGTGCTCTCTACGATGCATTCGGCCAAGGGTCTCGAGTTCGACGTGGTGTACGTGATCCATGCTGCCGATGGCAACATCCCGTCGGACATGGCTACGGGCAGCGTGGCCGAGATCGAGGAGGAGCGCCGACTCTTCTACGTGGCGTGCACGCGTGCACGCCATACGCTGTACGTCACTCACCCGCTCAGGTACTACCGGGCGGGGCGTGGGTACTCCGATGCATACGGTTACGCACAACGCTCGCGATTCATACCGGACCGGCTACGACCGCTCTTTGCTGAGAGTCAGGCGTCGGGCGGCACACAGGCCGATGAGCCGACACTCGCACCCGCCACCACCACCGTGGACATCCGCGCTGCCGCCCGCGCGATGTGGGAGTGACTGTCGACCCGACTGCGTACAAGTCCTTCGCCACGATGCACTCAAATGTGTAATGATTCATGCTTGATCGACTGTGGGATTCGAGGGGGACGGATGCCAAGCGCTGTCGTTGTCACACAACTGGCAAAACGGTACATCATGGGCGGAGAACCCCTCGATGTGCTTCGTGGTGTCGACCTGACCATAGAATACGGGGAGATCGTCTGTGTGATGGGTCCGTCGGGCTCGGGGAAGTCCACGCTCCTCAACATCGTCGGCGGCCTCGACCGCCCTACCTCCGGCAGCATCATCGTCGCCGGCGCAGACCTCGCAGCAATGGATGACGAGCAGCTCGCTATCCATCGCCGTCGTCAGGTGGGATTCGTCTTCCAGTCGTTCAACCTCATCGGTACGATGACCGCGCGCGGCAACGTCGAACTGCCGATGCTCTTCTCGGGAGAGCCTGAGGAGCAACGCACGGCCCGTGCCGCTGCAGCGCTTGAGGCCGTCGGCCTCGGACACCGGCTCGACCACAAGCCCACCGAGCTCTCCGGCGGCGAGCAACAACGCGTAGCCATCGCCCGCGCCTCAGTGAACGAACCAGCCATCATGCTGGCTGACGAGCCCACCGGGAACCTCGACACCCGCACGGGCCTGGAGATCCTCGATCTCATCAAGACGATGAACGCCGAGGGCCGTACGTTCCTCATCACCACACACGACCGCGCGGTAGCCGAAGCTGTCGCCGACCGGATAATCACCATCGTCGACGGCGCAATCGAACGTATCGAACAAGGAGGCATCAGGTGAAGCACTCCAGACTCGTCCGGCTCTTTACGGTGGTTGCACTCACCGCATCACTCGTGGCCCCGGCCGGAGCGTATGCGGACGCATCGCTGGACATGCCGCTTCCGACCGACACGCTACCAGTGGCCAGTACACCGCTTCTCGTGGACACCCCGGCTGCGAGCACACCGGCACCGGTGATCGTGGTCACGTCGTACACCGCCTCGGTGGATCGGATCACCCCTGGCACGTCCTTCGATCTGACGCTCACACTCCACAACGCCACGAACCGACGTGCCGACAACGTGGTCATCGTACTCGGCTCCGCTGGCGGTTCTGCAGACGCCGCGAGCGCAGCTGCCGTAGGCGGACTCACCGTGCTCGAGACAGGTAATGCGAAATTCGTCGGCACCCTGAAGGGTGAGCGGGAGACCTCCGTGAGCTTCCGGGTCATCGCAAGTCCAGGGACATCCCCGGGCGCACTGAACATCCCGGTCACCGTGAGCTTCGAACACGACGGCGCCCGTCAGGACGTCAGCTACACCGTGGGCTTACTGATAGAACGCGAACCTGCCCTTTCACTCGTGACCGCCCAGCTCCCGGAGTCGGTGGTGGCCGGCGAGCCGTTCGTGGCCAGCTTCGAGTTAGCCAACGCAAGCGACTTCGCGCTCACGGGCGTGACCCTCAGCGTCGAGGCCAGCGCTGCTGCCGTCTCCGACGGGACGATCTTCCTCGGCTCGATGGACGCTGCGATCACCGAGATCATCGACGCCACAATAACCGCCGAGCAAGCCGGCGATCTCGATGTGGCAGTCATACTCACATACCGCGATGACTTCGGGAGACAGCAGACGTTCCGCGAGACTCGCACTATCACCGTCACTGCTCAGCCGGAGATCACCGAAGAACCACCCGGCGAACCTGCCGATGAGACAGACGAAGGCAACTGGATCACGCGGTTCTTCAAAGCACTGTTCGGTCTGGGCGAGTAGCCATGCGCTTCCGCGACCTCGCGCTCCTGGTCGTTTCCAACCTGCGCCGCATGAAGCTGCGCCTTGCGCTCACCTCACTCGGCGTGGTCATCGGCACTTCGGCGATCGTATTGATGGTCTCCCTCGGCATCGGACTGCAGGACAATCTCGTAGCATCCCTGGGGGACCTCGGCGCCGCGACACACATCACCGTCCTACCCGGCTCCGTGGAGAGCGGACCGATCGCCGTGAGCATGGAGGACGGTCAGCTCACCGATGCCACAGTGGAACAGTTCGCGGCGATCGAGCATGTGGAAGCGGTCATGCCGACGGTGTACGTGATGAGCGCCCAGGGGATGTCATACAAGCGATACCAGTCCTACTCGGGCATCATGGGCGCCCCGATGGACGCCTTCGAAACGTTCGGATACGTGCTTGAGTCTGGTCGGCTACCTCGCACCGATAGCGAGATCGTCCTCGGGGCTGCAGTGCCGACCTCCTTCTCTCCGGAAGGTGATGAAACGCTTCCCGGCCGTACATCCGGCGGGATGAAGCTCGACCTACTCGGCAAGCGCCTCGAGGTCACAGTCATGGAGTGGCCGACCGACGAGGAGCTGGTGTCGGACCCGATGGCGCAGGGGACCGAGAGCACGCTACGCTTCACCGTTGTGGGAGTCATCGCCCCGACGGACATGCAGACCGACCAGTCCGCGTTCGTGACCCTGGAGTCGGCGCTCGATATGAACAAGGCCGATCGCCGTCGCGTGACGTATGAGAACCTCACGGTGAAGGCCGACTCCACCCAAAACGTGACAGCCGTCTCGAAAACCATAGAGGAGCAGGGCTACTTCGCCTTCTCTGCCCAGTCCATGCAGGAACAACTCAACATCGTGTTCTTCATCATCCAGGGCGTCCTCGGCGCACTCGGCGCGATCGCGATGCTGGTCGCAGCACTCGGCATCGCAAACACGATGACCATGTCGATCTACGAACGGACACGCGAGATCGGCATCATGAAAGCGGTCGGCGCATCGAATCGCCAGGTAAAACGCGTCTTCCTGGGAGAGGCTGCCATTATCGGCGTCCTCGGTGGCATCGGTGGACTCACCTTCTCGTGGGCCGGTGCCGCCCTCGCCAACCTCCTCGTGCAAAGCATGATCGCCGCTGAGGCAGGGTCTACCGGATCGGTCATGCCTGATACCACCGCGTTCTTCCAGATCCCCGTGTGGCTCGCTTTGTTCGCGATCGCCTTCGCTGCCGGCATCGGACTGCTTGCAGGCGTGCTTCCTGCGGTCCGTGCCGCCAACCTCGACCCCCTGACCGCGCTTCGACACGAATGATGGAGGAGACATGCACGCGTTTCTCACGATGATGACCGGACTTCTCAGACCCTCCCGGGCATTCGATCGCATCGGCTCTGCGGCACGATGGCTATGGATCCCGCTCGCGCTCATCCTCGTGGCATCGGTCCTCATCAAGACGTCGGTGGCCGCGCCACTCGAATCAGCTGCCATGACAGAACAAGCCGATGCCTTCATGGAGCAGGAGATGGAGTCGTGGACCGAGGACGAGCGTGCGCAGTACGAGAGGGACATGGCCGAGATGGAAGCGAGCGGTGACCTCATGCTCGATACCAGCGACGACACTACCGCGGCGATCGTATCCACCGCAGCGATGGTGTTCGGGATCGTAGGTGCGATCGCGGCAGTACTGTACACTGCGACATTCTTCTTCATAACCGCCAAAACGCAGGCGAACCCGGTTGCCTTCCCCACCATGCTGACAGCCGCGTCTCTGTCGCTCTTCCCGCATGCTATCCGTAACATCGTCCAGACGATCTCGATGGCCACCAGCGGCACTTGGATACAACATGCAGGTCTCGGAGCGCTGGTCGCACCGATCGAGGCCACGGATGCGCCCAGTGTCGCCTATGCGATCCTCTCGCAGATCGACGTATGGACGATCTGGGGGCTGTTGCTGATCTTCGGGGCGCTACTCTCGACCGCCGTTGGATTCAGCCGCAAGCGGGCAGTCTCGGCGATGCTGGTCTTCGTGTGCATCACGGGCATCATTCAGGCACTCCCTATCATCGCTCAAGGGCTACTGCTCGGAGCGATGTAAGGCAGACCCTACCGACCGAGCAGATCCAGTATCTTCGCACTCGCCTCAAGGGCGCTCACATACATGAACGCCTCCTCGATGGTGGCGCCTTTAGCGAACGGCCCGTGCGTACGTAGTACCGCGACCGGCGCAGACGACAGTGCCCGCGCGAGCACCTCGGCTGCCTCAGCTGATGCGATCGTACGTGCCGAGGTCACCACCGGGATCTCGCCAAGTGCATAGAGACCCTCCGAGTCGGCCGGGACGATCGTATCGGCATCGAAGCTCCGCGCGATCGTGTGCACCGGGTGCGCATGTACGATCGCCTGCGCATCGGTGGCCGCATAGATGGCCCGGTGCACCACGATTT
>Ga0265295_1007918_pt1 | contig 11988 bp, 9 predicted proteins | sample Munlansysbiofilm_FD_192503 | JGI IMG/M metagenome (GOLD analysis project Ga0265295, IMG submission 192503) | Leachate microbial communities from a municipal landfill in Southern Ontario, Canada - Methane capture system biofilm | ecosystem: Engineered > Solid waste > Landfill > Unclassified ... | reverse complement strand
GATTGTTTACCGCTTGGCGGAAGAGGAATTCTACCTAGTGGTCAATGCCGGCTGTCGTGATACAGATCGAGCCTGGCTGCAAAAACAGCTTTCCGCAGACACTGTGCTGCTTGACGAGTCGGATACCACCGCCAAACTGGATCTGCAAGGGCCTGCCGCCGCGCAAGTTCTGCTTGAGCTGGGAGTCGCGGCAGAACTGCTGCCGGCACATTTTCGCTGGAATAAGCTTAGCCTGCTTGGGGTCGATTTGCTTATCAGTCGCACCGGCTACACTGGTGAACTGGGCTACGAACTCTACTTTGAGGCGGAAATGGCGGTGAAGCTCTGGGACGCGCTGTTGCAGCATCCCTCAGTCAAACCCGCCGGCCTGGGCGCAAGGGACACACTGCGCCTGGAAATGGGATATCCGCTCTACGGACATGAAATGGATGAGAGCATCAACCCGGTGGAACTGGGCTATGCCGCCATGCTTAAACTGGATGCAGAGCGCGAATTTATAGGCAAACAAGCGCTGGCTGCCAAGCCCAAAAAACAACTCGTCGCCCTGCAGCTTGAATCAAAACGGGCGGCAAGACCGGGAATGGCGCTGCTTTTCCAGGGAGTGCAGATAGGCCAGGTAAGCTCCGGCGCCCTGGCGCCCAGTCTGGAGACCGCCGTGGCCCTGGCACTGGTAAGCACGGAAGCCGAACTGCCCGAAGCTGCCTCGCTGGAAATCGATACCGGCAGAGCCAGGCTGCCCGCCAAACTCTGTCAATTGCCTTTCTATAAAAAAGGCAGCCTCAAAAATAAAGTCTGACTTAGTGTGTCTTAGTGTCCAAAATTCCGCCAGACCGCCTTGGGAGGCGGCTGACAAATAATAGTTGAGCATTGACAAGAGGCTAGTTGCAAAGGAGTACTGGGAATGAAGCTTTACGCGAAAACTCACGAATGGGTGCAAGTCGAAAACGGCATTGCCACGCTGGGGATCTCGGAATTTGCCGCCGAAGAACTAGGTGACGTCACCTATATTGAGATGCCGGCCTTGGACGAAAAATTCGCCGCCGGCGATATCTTTGGCAGTGTCGAATCGGTGAAGGCGGCCTCGGATCTGTTCTGCCCAATCGGCGGCAGCATCTGCGAAATCAACGAGGAACTCGAAGATGAACCCGCGCTTTTGAATCAGTCCGCCGAGGACCAGGGCTGGATTTGCAAGCTGGAAAAGATCAACGAGTCGGACTTGAGTGCTCTGATGAGCCTAGAGGAATATCTTGCTTTTGTGAGGGAATAACATGCCTTTTATAGCCAATACCGACGCTGAGCGCCGCGAAATGCTTGCCTTCCTGGGGCTGGACAGCATGGGGCAGCTCTGGCAGAAGGCGCAGGTGCCCGAGCCGGAGTTCGACTTCTCGCAGATGCCTGAGGGCATTAGCGAGCTGGAAGTCAGCCAAAAACTACAAGGCCTGGCCAGCAAGAATGACAATGGCCTGATTTGCTTTCTGGGCATGGGGCACTACGACCACTTTATCCCTGCCGCAGTGGGCGAGGTTTTGGGGCAGAGCGGCTTCTATACATCTTATACTCCTTATCAGCCTGAGGCCTCGCAGGGAACCCTGCAGGCTATCTTTGAATGGCAAAGCGCTATCTGCCGTTTGAGCGGCATGGAGGTGGCCAATGCCTCTCTGTACGACGGCGGCAGCGCTATCTTCGAGGCGCTGACCATGTCGCTGCGCACGCTGCGCAGGCGCCGCGAAGTAGTGGTTTCCGAGGCGCTCTCGCCCATCTACAGAAAAATGCTGGATACTTACTGCGCCAGCCTGGACCTGAAAATCAACTATGTGCCTGCCCTAGACGAGAAATCGGACATTGAGGGCATCCTGGCCGCGGTCAACGAGCAGACCGCCTGCGTTATCGTGCAGTATCCCAATGTCTTTGGCACTATTGAAGACTGGAGCGCGGCGCTGACAGAGATAAAGGCGCAAGGGGCCTTGACGGTATGCTCGGCCTATCCAAGCGCCTTGGCGCTGCTGAAAACGCCGGGCGAAATGGGCTTCGATATTGTCGTCGGTGAAGGCCAGCCGCTGGGTCTGTCCCTGGCCTTTGGCGGACCTTACCTGGGATATATGTGCACCGGCAACAAGCTGATGCGCAAAATGCCCGGGCGCATCGCCGGGCAGACCAAGGATACGCAAGGGCGCACTGGCTATGTGCTTACTTTGCAGGCTCGCGAACAGCATATACGCCGCGAGCAGGCCATGTCGAATATCTGCTCGAACAAGAATCTCTGCGCCCTGGCCGCCCTGGTCTATATGACGGTGCTGGGCAAGCAGGGACTGCGCGAAGTGGCGCAGCTCTGCCATAATAAAGCCGCCTATGCCAGACAAAGACTGAGCGCCATACCCGGAGTCGAGACGCTGGGCGACAGCCCCTTCTTTAATGAGTTCGTACTGCAATTGCCCAGGCCTGCTGAATCCCTGCTGGCCGAATTGCTGAAAAAAGGAATTGCCGCCGGTGTGCCCCTGGGTAAATACTATCCGGGACGCGAGCGGCAGCTGCTCGTCGCATTCACTGAAAAGCGCAGCAAAGAGGAGATTGACCTGCTGGCCGAGAACCTGGAGGCACTGCTATGAAATTGATTTTTGCCAAAAGCGTAGAGGGGCGGCGCGGACTGCGCCTGCCCGCCTCCGATGTGCCTGCCGCTGAACTGCCGCAGGAGCTGCTGCGCGAACAGAGCGCCGAACTGCCGGAAGTCAGCGAGCTGGACGCGCTGCGCCACTTTACTTTGCTGGGGCGGCAAAACATGGGGGTGGACACGAATTTCTACCCCTTAGGCTCCTGCACCATGAAGTATAATCCCAAGATCAACGAGCGCCTCGCCGCCCTGCCTGGCTTTACTGAGCTGCATCCCATGCTGGCGCAGCTACCCGAGGGCGAACAGTATTGCCAGGGCGCCTTGGCGCTGCTCTATGAATGCGAAAAGCTGCTGGCGCAGGCCTGCGGCTTTGCCGACAGCACCCTGCAGCCCATGGCCGGGGCAAACGGCGAGTTGACTGCCATCATGATGTTTGCCGCCTATCTGAAGAGCAAGGGCGAAACCCGGCGTAAAGTCATGCTTATCCCCGATTCGGCGCACGGCACCAATCCGGCCTCGGCTGCGGTGGCCGGTTTTACCTGCAGGGAGATAGCCTCCAACGAAGAGGGCGACCTGGACATTGAGGAGCTGAAGAAGGCACTAAATGATGAAGTGGCAGGCATTATGCTGACCACCCCCAATACACTGGGGTTCTATAATAGCAGCGTGGCCGAAGTGGTCGCCTTGGTGCACCAGGCCGGCGGCCTGGCATATTGCGACGGCGCCAATCTGAATGCCATCCTGGGACGCATACGTCCGGGAGACCTGGGCTTTGACGCCATGCATATCAACACCCATAAAACCCTGTCCACTCCGCATGGCGGCGGCGGGCCGGGCAGTGGGCCGGTCTGCGTGGCCGCCAGGCTGCTGCCATTTTTGCCGCAGCCCAAGGTGCACAAGAATGCCGAGGGGCTCTACAGCCTGTCTGAGGATGCGCCGCAGTCGATTGGCTACATCGCTCCCTACTACGGCAACTTCAGCATTATTGTGCGCGCCTATGCGTATATGCTGATGTGCGGCGGCAACGGTTTTCAGCGCATTAGCGAGAATGCCGTGCTTAGCGCCAACTACGTGCGCGAGCGTCTGGCTCCCTGGTACGAGCAGAAGTATGAGCGCAGCTGCATGCATGAGTGTGTGCTTTCGGCCAGCCGGCAAAGCGCCCTGGGCGTGAATGCCCTGGATATAGCCAAGGCCCTGTTGGACCGCGGCTTCCACGCGCCAACCATTTACTTCCCGCTGATCGTGCCAGAGGCGCTGATGATAGAACCCACCGAAACCGAGTCCAAACAGACACTGGATGAGTTCTGCGAAGCCATGATCGCCATCGCCAAGCTGGCCGAAGAGAACCCCGAGGAGCTGAAAAAAGCCCCCTTAAGCACGCCGGTAGGCAGGCTTGACGAGGTGACTGCCGCCAGACAGCCGCTGCTGAGAGTCTGAGGCCTTCTGCCGCAATGCCCCTTTTTAGACTAAGACGACTTGGTGTGTCTTAGTGGGGCTTTGTGGGGCTTAGTGTCAAAAAATCATACGAGAATATCAGGAGATATATATATGTCCGCTGAGATAATTGACGGCAAACAGGTGGCCGCCGAGATTCGCCTTGAGCTTGCCAAAGAGCTGGCGCAACTGAAGGCTGACTCCGGCATAGTGCCGGGACTGGCCGTGATCCTGCTGGGCGAAGACCCGGCCTCGAAATCATATGTAAGCGCCAAGGAAAAAGCCTGCGCCGAAATCGGTATTTATTCCGACGACAATCGTCTGCCGGCAGAGACTAGTGAGGCCGAGCTTCTGGCTCTCATCGAACAGCTTAATCAGGATGACAGGATACATGGCATCCTGGTGCAGCTGCCTTTGCCCAGGCATATTAACGAGGCAGCCGTCATCAACGCCATTTCTCCGGAGAAGGATGTGGACGGCTTTCACCCGGTCAATCTGGGGCGCATGATGATTGGCGAGAAATCCTTTCTGCCTTGCACACCGCATGGCGTGCTGCAGATGCTGCAGCGCAAGAATGTGCCCATAGAAGGTGCCGAGGTGGTGATTGTGGGGCGCAGTAACATCGTTGGCAAGCCCCTGGCCAATATCATGATGCAAAAGTCCGACATGGGCAATGCCACGGTCACGGTCTGTCATACGCGCAGCCGGGACCTGGGGGCACATACGCGGAAGGCCGATATCCTGATCGCTGCCGCCGGCAGGCCTAACACTATTAGCGCTGATATGGTGCGCGAGGGCGCCGTGATTATCGATGTGGGAGTCAACCGGGTTGAAGACCCAAGCGCCAAACGGGGCTATCGCCTGGTCGGCGATGTTGACTATGAGGCGGTTAAAGAGAAGGCGGCAATGATCACGCCTGTGCCCGGCGGAGTTGGCCCGATGACCATTACCATGCTGCTGCATAATACCGTGCAGGCCGCCAAGGCTAAGGCGACAGCTAAATAAACTCCCCGCAGCTTGCTGATTAGTGTCTCTTCATATACCAAAAATTATGGGTAACCAAGGTAATACCAGGACGGCCATGCCGCTTTCGCGTTTGCATAGTCAGGCCAAGGCCTGTGCCGAAATGGTCGAGCTTTGCCTCTGCCGCGCCTTGCTCGAGGGAGCCCCCGCCGACCGCAGCCTGAGGCAAGTCTTCTATGCCAACCGACAGCTAGGCTCACGGGACCGCCGTCTCATTAGCGAGACCCTTTTCGCTGTGCTGCGCTGGTGGGGCTGGCTGAGGCAGCTCGCCCCAAAAGCCTTCCAGCAAGCCCTGGAGGGTAAAAAAAGCGGACTGCCCGAAAATATAGCCTTGGACTGGAGCCGCGTGCTCGTCGGCGCCTGGCTGCTGGAAAGCCCTAAACAGCCGCCGCCGGCATTGCAGGCCTGGGTAGAACAAATAAAACCAAGCCCGATACGACTGGCTTTCGCCGGTCAGGATGAAGGCTGGCAACAAAAAAGCCTATGCCTGAAACCCCTGTTTACACCGGAGAAAACGCCCGAGCTAGAGCTGAATGGGCTGCTGCCCGATTGGGTGCTGGCAGAAATGGAGCCGGCAGCGGCAGCAGACCCGGAATTGCTGCTGAATTGCCTGCAAAAACGCCCGCCGCTCTGGTTCCGCGCACAAGTGAAAGACCTGCCCGGGCTTTGTCGGCAATTGGTGGAGCAGGGCGTTAATGTCACTGCTCATGCAAAGATGCCAGAGGCCCTGCGCTGCTTGGAAAGTTCGGTCAATTTGCACACTCTGGAAAGCTTTAAACGCGGGCACTTTGAAATCCAAGACCTAGCCTCGCAGAATGTGGCCCTGATTTGTGACCCAAAACCGGGGCAGCAATGGTGGGATGCCTGCGCTGGAGCCGGCGGCAAAACTTTGCACCTGGCTTTCTTGATGCAAGGTAAAGGCAGTGTCACCGCCAGCGATATACGCAAGTATAAACTCGATGAGCTCAAGCTGAGGGCGCGCCGCGCCAGCTTCCCAAATATACGCTGCAAACATTGGAAAGGCAAGCAAATGCCGGTCTGGAACGCTCGTTTCGATGGTGTACTGGTCGATGCGCCTTGCTCTTGCTCTGGCACTTGGAGGCGAAATCCGGACGCGCGTTGGACTAGTAGCCGCGATGAAATCGCTGACTTCGTCGCCCTGCAAAAACAACTGCTGCAAAATGCCGCTCCCGCACTGAAGCCCGGCGGTGTCCTGGTGTATGCTACCTGCTCCATGTTTCAAGCCGAAAACCAAGGCCTGATCCACGAATTTCTGCGCTGCAACCCCGATTTCGAACTAAGCCCCTTCGTCAGTCCGCTGGACCAGGTCGCCTCGGAGGGCATGCGGCAAATCTGGCACTGGCAGGGAGACTGCGACGCCATGTTTGTCGCCAAGCTAAAAAAACGGAGGTAAAGGCCTGGCCTTCCGCTTCACACAATAAAAAAGGCCGGGACGGCAGTTGCCGCCCCGACCCTTTCCCAATAAACTAAAACGGGCAAGCGGCTTATGCGGCGCCGCAGGCGCCGCATAAGCCCTTAGTGTGCCTTATTCGCCTAGCACTTCGATGCGTCGGCTGGCCGTGGTTTTGGTTTTCGGCAATGTCAGACGCAGGATGCCGTCTTTCATCACTGCCTTGATCTCTTCATGGTTAAGCCCTTCGCCCAGGCTGAACTGACGGGCATACCTGCGCCCGCAACTGCCGGCGCGGCAGTCCTTGCTGAAGCCCTCAGGCAAAAAGCTGTCCATGACTCCGCTGACACTCAGGCTGTTGCCTTGCAAGTCGATCTCCAGAGACTTCTCGTTGACTCCGGGCATCTCCATTGCCAGGAAGATCGCCTTGTCATTCTCCCAAAAAGCGTAGCGCGGGCTGCAATGAGCCAGACGCTGAGCGCCGCTCTCAGTGTTACTGTTGCTGTTGTCTTTGTTCATCTCTTCGTCACCTCCTATCAAGCGGTTGAGTTGTGTGCTGATCTGTTCCAAGTCGTTCCATGGGTTCCAAGTGCGGAAAGGACGGATAGTTTGCCAAAACATATTGACCTCCTTGTCTAAATGTTGAACTTGCACTGTTGTCAATGTGCCGGAAAAGGCAATTGCTAATTGTATATCTAGCAGAAAGCATGCCAAGAATTTTACGGGGGTGGCGCGGTCGGTAAAATCCCATACCGTGACAAAATGTCGCAGTCAAGGGACACTAAGCCACACTTATGCCATGTCGGGCATTCACCCATTGACTGGCGCATTTTTGCCATGCATTACTTTTTCAGATTACTGACCCTTTGATTTCATGTTGGAACTAGTAAGCCCCTCTCAAGTCGAGATCATTATCAGGAACTCGCGCTTTTTAGCCGAGCTTTTCCCGGTTGACAGCGCCGAGTTGGCGCGCGAAAAGCTGCGCGAGCAGAAACTGCTACACGCTCAAAGCAGCCATGTGGTACACGCCTTTGTCGTGGGGCTGGAGGCCGGCATCCTGGGTTGCTCCGATGACGGCGAGCCGCCGGGCACCGCCGGGCGGCCTATGCTGGAAGTGCTGCGCAACAGCGAGCTGCGCAATGTGCTCTTGACCGTCGCACGCTGGTTCGGCGGCACTAAACTGGGCACTGGCGGACTGGTGCGCGCCTATACCGAATGCGCCCAGGCCGCCTTGGCGCAGGCTCAGACCAGGCCGCTAATCGAGCGCAGCCAAGTCAGCTTCTTATGCCCCTACGCACTTTATGAACAGATAAAACTACTGCTGGCTGAATTGGAGTTTGAATGCAGTAACGAAGACTTCGCTGAAGAGGTCTTGATCGCCGGTGAACTGCCCAGCGCTAATCTGACTAAACTTAAAAACCAACTGCGCGAACTCTCGCATGGACGCATAGAACTGGAATGAGATGCTCGCAAACATTGCACCATAATGCTTTGAGCGCCACCAACGAAGCGCCAACCGTTACTTCGCCTACTTTCCAGCCCCTTTACTGCTCCTCTAGTCCGCCCCGTTTCCAGGAATAACTTTATGATTCTACGCAGCTGTTCTTATTCCCGCGCCGGCCTTCTGGGCAATCCCTCTGACGGCTACTTTGGCAAGACCATATCCTTCAGCTTCGCAAATTTCTGTTCGAAGGTGCTTATCTATGAAAGTCCAGAAATCTGTCTGGTGCCTGGCAGCGAGGACGACGGCAACTTCGACAACTTCCAGGATATGATTCACGAGATCGAGCGCTTTGGCTACTATGGCGGCATCCGTGTAGTGAAGGCCACTGCCAAGGTCTTCTATCATTATTGTCAGAGCCGGGGCATAGAGCTGCCCGAGCGCAACTTCACGCTGCGTTACCAGTCCAATATTCCCCGGCTGGTCGGTCTGAGCGGCTCCAGCGGCATCAGCACTGCGGTTATGCGTGCGCTTATTGCCTTCTATGAGGTGGGCGAGCGCATCCCCCTGGTCATGGTCCCCACCCTCTGCTGGCGTGCCGAACAAGAGGAGCTGCAAATCACCTGCGGCATGCAAGACCGGGTCATACAGATATACAATGGACTTATGTACATGGACTTCGAGAAAGAGCCTTTCCTGGCCAATGAACATGGCGACTACAGGCGCCTGGACCCGAGCTTGCTGCCCAATATCTATATTGCTTACGATCCGCGCCGCGCCGAGTTCTCCGGTACCTACCATCGCAAGCTGAGGGCGCTGTTTGAGCAGGAGCAGCCTGACATCATCAGCGCCATGAGCGAGTTTGCCGACTTGGCTCGCCAGGGCTACGAGGCGCTCACCCAGGGCAGGGCGGAAAAACTGCCGGCTCTGATCAACGCCAACTTCGATCTGCGCAACCGCGTCTTCCGGGTCTCCCCGGAAAACAAGCGCATGGTTGACTACGCCAGAAAAACCGGAGCCTCCGCAAAATTCGCCGGCAGTGGCGGCGCCATTGTGGGCAGCTATGAGTCCGAGCAGATGTATGAGGCACTCAAAACCAGCCTGGCGGAAATCGGCTGCGAGCTAATTAAACCGGACATCGCCGGCACGCTCAGCCCTTAGCCTGATTCCCTGCGCTGCTGCATACTTGCCCGCAAGCCCAGAACTTGGCTTTTTTCGAGATATTTTTCATCTCTGGGCGAAACTCGACTTGCAGAAAGACCTACAGCGGGTATAGTATAGCTCAGTTCGTTTTACGGGCTTTTCACTCGTTGTTACCGGAGAGGTGGCTGAGTGGACGAAAGTAGCGGTTTGCTAAACCGTCGTAGGAGTAAAATCCTACCGTGGGTTCGAATCCCACCCTCTCCGCCATTTTAAGCAGAAAAACGCGAAAACAGTACCCCCGGTACCGTTTTCGCGTTTTTTTTTGGCTTGGACACTAAGACACACAAAGGGACACTAAGGGGCACTAAGAGCCACCAAAGAACAAAAGAGGAAGCCGATTAAGCAGACAAACTGCAATTGCAAGATTTCAAACAAAGCGTTTTCATTTCAAAAAACAGAAAAAGCGATGAAATTGCATGAAGACCTGCATTTACTTTTGCTATTTACCATCGAAGAAATTCCCTTCGCGCCGCGCCCGGCAAAAGCAGTGCGCCTGCTGCAGGCCCCCCAATGGCGGGAATCCGACGGCGCCTGGCTTGATGGGCGTCAGTGAATTCGAAGTATTCTGAACTCTCGCCTATCTGAAAACCGATCGGCTCATTCGCCAAAATCCTGTCACTTGCAGAAACCCGATGCAAGGATCAGGGCAAAAACCGTTTCAGCAATCAGCTGCTGGCGTTCCGCATCCGGGTGATTCAGACCATTGCTCAGAAGCGCAGTCGTATCCGCCCCTGCCGCCTGGAGTTTCTCCCATTCGGCATAGACATCGGCCAACGGCAGAGCCAGTTCCATGGCCAGTTCACGAAGGCGTTTGACATATACCTGCAAAATCCCCTGGTTCTGACAAGCCAGGATGCTCGCAGTATAGGGCTTATGGGCTGCCGCAATTCTGGGCGTCTCGACCGACGCCATGAAATTCGGGGTCAGCAAAATAATATCCGCGGAAGTACTTTCCCGGATTTCCCTGACCATCCGGCGTATATTCTGCTCAAAGCAATCCAGTTTCTCCAGCCCGGCGCAAGCGTCATTCAGGCAAAATGCCAGAATGACCAGATCCGGATGATGACCGATGACATCGCGTTCCAGCCGGCAGAGGCCGGATTCCGCCGATGCTCCGCTGACGCCGGCATTTATTACACTGAATGTCGTTTGCGGATATTCCGCCTCCAGCTTCCGTTTCAGTTGATTATGGTAAACCCCGTCATGATCAATGACATCGATTTCCATGCAGCCCTGGGTGACGCTGTCCCCAAAGGGAATGATCAATACCGGCGCAGCATCAATATGTTCCGATTTTTCACTGATTCTCTGTCGAAAACGCTCCAGCATAAAACTCACACTTTCCAAAATGTTATCACACAGAAACCTTTTGCAGCGATTTGTCCGTCAACCTGAATACTGCAACGGTGCCTATTTGTTGAGTAATTCCATTACGTTAAATACTTTTCACCACTTTGCAAATCATCAGACCGCATATTTTGTACAAGATTCTTCTCCGCCAATCAACAGTTAGGAAAATCCCCCCCCCGAAATTTCAACCTTGAACTTCCCCCCCCATCCACTTGATTCAGTGTGAGCTGTGAATGACAACGAAATTTGGCCATGATTTTGACATTTTGCCTGGCCACACTTGTTTTTATTGTTTTTCCCCAAAAAAAGCCCCGCTGCTTTAGCCGGCGTATGTTCGTAGTACAGGCTTTAGCCTGCGCTCTTAGCCGGCTTTAGCTTGCGTTGTTCTCCGCCGGCTTCAGCCGGCGTATGTTCGTAGTACAGGCTTTAGCCTGCGCTCTTAGCAAGCTTTAGCTTGCGTTGTTCTCCGCCGGCTTCAACCGGCGTATGTTCGTAGTACTGGCTTTAGCCTGCGCTCTTAGCAAGCTTTAGCTTGCGTTGTTCTCCGCCGGCTTCAGCCGGCGTATGTTCGTAGTACAGGCTTTAGCCTGCGCTCTTAGCCGGCTTTAGCCGGCGTATGTTCGTAGTACCGGCTCAGTGCCTATTGGCGCTAACTTAGACCCCGTCCAAAAAGGTGGCCCGGCAGAATTTTGGACACTAAGACACACGAAGCTACACTAAGACACACCAAGTAGTTTTCGTCTAAAATTAGAATTTTAGCAGGAAATTTGCGTTTTTATACGATTTAATCGAGTTTTTCTGCTTTGTCCGGCTCCTTTTTCCCAACAAACCAAAACGGGCAAGCGGCTTATGCGGCGCCGCAGGCGCCGCATAAGCCCTTAGTGTACCTTCGTGTCTCTTTGTGTCCTTTCGTATCCTCCCCTCTTCGTGTGCCTTTGTGGTTCAAGGGTTTTTTGGACGCGGTCTAACTTAACGATTTTAAGTGAGGAACCATAGAAAAAAATCATTGTCATAAGTATTGGGTAAACTTCTGTTGTGCAAGATGTTGCCCTAAACAGGGGCGCGAAGCGCCTTTTTTAATCTTGTCGGCGGTGGCGCGAAGCGCCATACTATAGTAACCCCAGGTGCGGAACCCGAAGGGTGGAGCGCCTGGGGTACAAAGCACCACCCAAAACCGGCGCCTGAAAGGCGCTACAAAAGCCCTAAGTCGCTGGTTACAAACAAAATTCTGTGGTTGGCGCTTTCTCACGCCGGCTAAAGCCGGCTAAGAGCGCAAGCTAAAGCTTGAACTACGAACATACGCCGGCTAAAGCCGGCGGAGAACAATGCTTTTCAGGCTTAAGTTAAGTTAGCGCCTATAGGCAATGCGACCGGCTCCCCAATCCTATTTCCCGCCACCTGGCGGATTTGGGGCATCCCTGCGGGGTGCCGGAGTCCGAGGGCTTTTACCCAGGATGACGCTAGTCCTGAGTCCTCGCTTACCCTGAGCTGATAATAGGCTGCCTTGTAGGGCACCAA
>Ga0265295_1007917_pt1 | contig 11990 bp, 7 predicted proteins | sample Munlansysbiofilm_FD_192503 | JGI IMG/M metagenome (GOLD analysis project Ga0265295, IMG submission 192503) | Leachate microbial communities from a municipal landfill in Southern Ontario, Canada - Methane capture system biofilm | ecosystem: Engineered > Solid waste > Landfill > Unclassified ... | reverse complement strand
AAGATTTTGAACAACTTTTAATAGATTTCTAATAGATATATGATTGATTATCAGTCTATACGCAAACAAAACCCTCCTGGATTATAAATTGTTCGGACACGTATGATAGTAGAATATGTTTTTAGCGAACCAAATCAACTAAAACTGATGGGAGGTTTTTACATCTTACCATCTTTAACCTCTAGTCATCTAAAGTTTTATTGGCAATAGATATTCCAAAATAGATCACAATCTAAATCTATACTCCATAGACATTGGAGAACTCAAAAGGATTTTTTTAAGTTAAACTGAGAAGCAGTAAAGTGCTTATTTTTCATTATTTTTGAGGTTAAAATAAGATGACTCTTTAAATAATGGTAAGCTTATTGGGTATTATGAAGTATAATAGTATTTCATCATTTAAAAATTGAACGATTTTCACAGTTTAAACAAAACAGTTATGTCAAACTCTAAAAACAATAAAACTTTAATACAGTTTAGTGATATTATCAATGCTCAAACGGTATTGAGAGATGTTGTAAAACTAACGCCACTTGAGCGTAGTAAATCTTTCTCGACCATGTCGGAGGCCGATGTTTACCTAAAGTTGGAAAATTTCCAGACTACCGGTTCCTTTAAAGTCAGGGGAGCATATTATAAAATCAAAAACCTAACCCACCAAGAGGCTGCCAAAGGAGTACTTTGTGCTTCAGCCGGCAATCATGCACAGGGCGTAGCGTATGCAGCATCAAATTTGGGTGTGAAAAGTACGGTATTTATGCCCGTATTTGCTCCTCCTCTCAAAGTAATTGCCACGCGAGCCTATGGAGCCGAGGTTGTACTTGTTGGGGACACTTTTAACGATGCGTTTAATGCTGCCGTTGAATTTGGCAAGAAATCGGGGGCTACTTTTGTACATCCGTTTGACGATCCACATATCATTGCAGGACAAGGTACCATTGGTCTTGAGATATTTGAACAGTTGCGTGATGTGGACGATGTGTTAGTGCCCATTGGTGGCGGCGGTCTAATTGCCGGTATTGCCATTGCCTTGAAACAACTCAATCCCCGCATACGAATTATAGGAGTGGAGGCCGATGGCGCACAATCGATGAAAGCGTCCATGGAAAAAGGATCACCAATTACGCTCAACTCAGCCGATACCATTGCAGACGGGATTGCTGTTAAATCGCCGGGCAAACTCACCTTTGATATAACCCGAAACTTGGTGGACGAATTGGTAGTGGTCAATGATGCCGAAATAGCTCGAACAGCATATTTATTGTTGCAACGCGCCAAAATTCTCACCGAGCCTGCCGGAGTAGTTGCAATGGCAGCGGTGCTGTTTCAAAAAGCCAACACAAAAGGGCGAAAAGTGATTCCAATAATCAGTGGAGGAAACGCTAATATGTCGATACTCGAACAAATTCTTGATAAGGGCGTAATGGATGAAGGATTACGTGCTCGTATTCAGGTGCTTATCCCTGATCAGGCCGGAAGATTAAAGTCAATAATTAATATTTTGGATAAAATGAAGTCGAGTATTTACGACATCAAGCACGAACGTTCTACCACAAGCGTACCCGTGGGACATGTGTTAGTAACCATTACTTTTAATTTACAGGACACTACTCAGTTATCCATGGTATGTAAAGAGCTTGAAAAACAAGGAATGCAATACGAGGTGCTTAGATAGGAAAAGGCTCAATAATGGCAGAAAGATATTTTCATGCAATAACGATATTTTGGAGAACCCACATTCCGGCTTTAACATGGTTGCGGACTTATAATCGAACGTTTTTAGGCAAAGATACCATTGCTGGCATAACGTTGGCTGCTTACGCTATCCCTGTTTCATTGGCGTATGCATCCCTTGCCGGATTACCACCCCAATATGGTATATATGGCTATCTTTTGGGTGGTTTTTTCTACGCATTAATAGGGAGCAGCCGACAACTTGCCATTGGACCTACTTCGGCAATATCGTTGCTGGTTGGGGTTACCATTTCAGGCATGGCCAATGGCGATCCTCAGCGTTGGGTCGATATCGCTTCATTTACGGCATTGGTATTTGCTGGAATGAGCATATTTGCCTATTTTTTGCGCCTAAACGGCATCATTAATTTTATTAGTGATACGGTGATGCTTGGCTTTAAAGCAGGTGCGGCTCTAGCCATTGCTACAACTCAGTTACCAAAATTGTTTGGCGTTGCTGGTGGTGGTCAAAGCTTTTTTACTCGCTTGGTGACACTAGTTCAGCAATGGCCACAATTTAATTACTATGTATTGGGTTTTGGAGCTGTTGTTCTTATATTGCTTATTCTGGGCGATAAATTTTTCCCCGGACGACCCATCGCAATTCTGTTGGTAGTCGCTTCTATATTAGTTGTTTCATATACACCCTTGGGCGATATTGGCTTTAGTACGGTAGGGGTAATTCCTGCTGGATTACCTAAATTTCATGTACCCACTTTATATGCCGGAGATATTGATGAAATATTAATGCTTGCTTTTGCTTGTTTTTTGTTGGCTTATATCGAAAGCGTCTCATCGGCAAAAGCAATGGCGCAAAAATATGGGTATAAAATTAATCCCCGACAGGAGTTGCTGGCTCTTGGAATAGTTAACTTGGCTACAGCATTTGGGCAAAGCTACCCAGTGAGTGGCGGTTTATCGCAAACTGCTGTAAATGAAAAGGCTGGTGCACAAACACCCGTTGCGTTGATAGTTGCATCCATAGCCATTGGGGTTTGCCTCGTACTGTTTGCTGGATTGCTGGAAAATCTACCGAATGTGGTGCTTGCTTGCATTGTGATTGAAGCTGTGAAAGGTCTGATTGATGTAAAAGAGTTTGTTCATTTATGGAAAACCAATAAAACAGAGCTTGTACTTGCTCTAATTGCAGTGATTGGGGTGCTTGTTTTTGGCATTCTCGAAGGGGTTTTGATTGCTACTTTTGTTACATTAGTATTGGTGATAAAGGCGGTTTCAACTCCCCACGTCGCTATTTTAGGACGAATACCAGGCACCCAACGATACTCCGATGTTGTACGAAACCCCGATAACGAATTATTTCCACCACTTCTTTTATTCAGGGTCGAATCTTCGGTTTATTACTTTAATACCGAATACATTGAAAATCTAATCTTGTTAAAGGTTGATTATGCCAACCCTGCACTGAAAACAGTAATCTGGGATTTAAACACTTCCCCTCAAGTTGATCGGGCAGGGGCTAAAATGATAGGTCAACTTCATCTGGATTTAAAAGCAAAGGGCGTTTTACTTCGCATAGCCAATGCTCGAGCTGGAGTACGCGATATTCTGCGTAATGAAAATATTGATCATTTAATTGGTAAAATCAGTCGAAAGGTTTCTCTGAACGATATTGTGGATGAAGAGTTGGGCTTGTGGAATAAATCATAGTAAAAGAAATCAAAATTACGATGTCTATATTTCTTTTACCCTTGTCATGGGTGAATTGTGATAGGGGAATATACACATTACATTCTTTAGCCCTATTTTAATATTCCTAAGTGTTATTTATAACACTTAGGAATATATTGTAATTGATTAACTCAAAATTTCTTCTATGGTGATATAATCGCCAACGCGACCGGTCATTTTTTCCACATCAGTATTAACGGGTAGTGTTTTTTTACCGGGTCTCCATCCAGCAGGACAAACTTCTCCAGTTTTAGTTGCATGCTGCCATGCTTCAACTTGTCGTAAAAATTCATTTACATTTCGTCCTACAGAATCGGCCTGAACCTCTTGTGCTACGCAGATTCCGTCAGGATTGAAAAGAAACCTTCCTCGCAGGGCAACTCCCTCTTCTTCAATAAGTACCCCAAAAGCACGGCTTACTTCTTGATTTGAGTCGGCTCCCAAAGTCAGTTTTAATCCTTTTAAAAGAGGTTCTGTTTCAACAAATCTTTTGTGTGAAAACTTTGAATCTACAGAAATTGCAAGAATTTCAGTGTTTAATTTCTGAAATTCATCATATTTAGCATTCATTGCAGCAATTTCAGTAGGACAAACAAATGTAAAGTCAGCAGGATAGAAACAGACCACTGACCACTTTCCTTTATAGTCGTCGCTTGAAACTGTTTTATAATGACCCGTTTTTGAGTCATATGCATCCATTGTAAATTTAGGCATTTCTTGTCTTACCATTGTTGAACTCATTGCTTTCTCCTCTTTTTGTTGTTGATTTACATTTTCGTTAATTTCTGGTTGAACTTTTTTTCTTGGTTTTACGCCATCGGCACATCCCATAGTTTTTCCTCCAATTTTAATTGTTTATACTAAAAATCAGTTATTTTTAATGCTTTTGCAACGCCTTGCCCGTAAGCTTTATCGGCTTGCAAACAGTTATTAATGTGTCTAACTTTGATCTCTTTGGGTGCATCGCCCATGTTTCTTGCTGTATTTTCAAACAATACCTGTTGCTGCTCTTTGCTCATTAATCGAAATAAATCGCCAGGTTGTGAGTAGTAATCATTGTCATCATCTCGGTGGTTCCAATGGTCGGCTGCTCCATTCAATTCCAACGGTGGTTCTTTGAATTCGGGTTGTTCCTGCCACTCTCCGTAGCTATTGGGTTCGTATCCTAATGTTGCCCCATAATTGCCGTCGGTTCTCATTTGTCCGTCTCGATGGAACATATTTAGGAACGGACATTTTGACTTATTTACAGGTATTAGATGATGATTTACTCCAAGTCTGTAACGCTGAGCATCACCATAAGAGAACAATCGGCCTTGCAACATTTTATCGGGCGAAAAACTAATTCCAGGAACAATATTGGCCGGGTTAAATGCCGCTTGTTCAACATCTGCAAAATAGTTTTCTGGATTTTTATTTAATTCAAAATATCCCACGTCAATGAGTGGGTAGTCTTTATGAGACCATATTTTGGTGAGGTCGAAGGGGTTGTATTTACATTTTTTTGCTTGTTCGTCGGTCATTATTTGAATCTTCATGGTCCATTTTGGAAAGTCTCCTTTCTCAATGGTGTCGAATAAATCGCGTTGATTGCTCTCACGACATTTTCCAACTACGGCTTCGGCTTCCTGATCGGTAATGTTTTTAATGCCTTGCTGAGTTTTCAAATGGAATTTCACCCAAATCCGTTCATTTTTATCATTGATTAAACTAAAAGTGTGACTTCCATATCCATTCATATGGCGAAAAGAGTAGGGTATTCCTCGATCACTCATAGTAATTGTGACCTGATGCAACGCCTCGGGCAGCAATGTCCAAAAGTCCCAGTTGTTTTTTGCACTGCGCAAGTTTGTTTTAGGATCCCGTTTTACGGCATGATTTAAGTCCGGAAACTTCAAAGGGTCTTTTAAGAAAAATACCGGCGTATTGTTTCCCACTAAATCCCAGTTTCCTTCTTCGGTATAGAATTTAATTGCAAATCCACGGATATCTCGTTCGGCATCGGCAGCACCACGTTCGCCGGCAACGGTAGAAAAACGAACAAACATATCTGTTTTTTTTCCAATCTCAGAAAACAGTTTTGCTTTTGTATATTTTGTAATATCGTGTGTAACCGTAAATGTTCCAAATGCACCTGAACCTTTGGCGTGCATCCGTCTTTCAGGGATAACCTCTCTATCGAAATGAGCTAGTTTTTCAAGGTACCAAACATCTTGTAAAAGCATTGGACCTCTTGGTCCTGCGGTCATTGCGTTTTGATTATCAACCACAGGTGCTCCTGAACTACTTGTGAGTTTTTTCTTCATCCATTTCATATGATTCCTATTTTTAAAAGTAATTTAATTCTTATCAAATGTATAAAAATTTCTGCATGTTGTCAATTAAAATAGGATTTGATTTTACAGTTTCTTCGATTTTTAGCACTAGTGTACAGTAAAAATTTAAGGATTCTTTGCTAATGCTATCAATGATATGTTTTTGTATGATGCTGTAAATTAAGGATTAACGACCAAAGCCGAAACTAACAAACGGGTAATAATCTAAGCCTTAAAACTAGGGTTAATAATAATTACTAGGTTTGGGACTTTATCCCAACATTTTTCTTGTCATTATAAATTACCGATTTTTAAAAAAAACTCCTGCTCTTATGTGTCCTAACATGTTGTTCCCGATTCTTTGGGGAATGTAACGCAGTGGAGGGAAGGACCCAATATACATTGTTATGTACTCTCCGAACAATAGTGATTTTCAGATGCTTTTTAAAAACCATTAGCTTGTTTATTGTCAACATTTTGTACCATTTTAGATTATTGGAGAACTGAAGCGGAGCTTTTTCCCAGTGTTTTCCAAAAGGCTAAAAATATTCAACTCCCTAAGGGTTTTCACGATGTTTAAAATCCAACCCAAGTTCATTTAGTATCTACCTATCTTTGGATTTCATTTGAACTTCATTCGAACTTCATGCGAACTTCATTCGAACTTCATGCGTGATTTTCCGAATAAACTACGTATTAACTGCGTATAAAGTAGGTTTCATTAGAATACGGGCACACAACTTGATTTGGGAACGGATAGGAGGTTATCTAAAACCTTACCATTGAAATTTGACGTTGAATCGAAAAATATGGGTTAGTAATTTTATTCGACAACAAAGGAAACTCAAATAGAGTACCCTCAATTAAAATCATAGAACGAACATGGGCTTTTCATAAAATTGTTTTACCTTTGGAAATTGTGTGTATTTACAATTTTACACGAAGTAAAACGAATTGTAATGCACTAATTTTTAGAATAAAATTACAATTCGGTAAAATTAGGAATGGTGAATAAAATAAAATTATTATTCTATATAAGCCTAAGTGTTGTGCTTTTAGGTGCATGCAATTCGAATGAAATTACTCATAAAAAGGGGAAAGCATTTCAGTACTCCATACAATATCTTGTTGCACCGGAAGATAATCCAATTGTTTCTTTAATGCCGGAACAAATGGAGGTGTTTTACTGCGACAGTAGTATTTATTACTATACCGAAGGCTGGATGGGATTATTTACATCGTCACAAATCTTAAATATTAAAGACAGTACAAGAACACTATTAGCGAAGTTTCTGGATAAGAAATTTGCGCATACTCAGTTGTTTAAAGAATATCCCTTGAAATTTGAAGCCATTAAACCATTTGAGATGTGTGGATTGCCTATCGATACTGTTTTTCAAGGGTATAAAGCAAAAAAACAGTGGATATCGTACGATGGTTCCGATACAAATCGGATTTACATAATTTATACCTACGAGTTTGAAGTTGACAATCCAAATATTGGAAGTCCAATGAAAGCGGTGGATGGCATTTTATTGCGTTTTCCCATGTCAATGATGAATATTCCAATGATGGTTGAGTTGAAATCGGCAAAGGACACCCTTTTGAACGATTCTGTTTTTAATATCCCCAGCGATTATTTAATTGTTGATAGAAATCAGATTGAAAAAATATTTGATGAATTTGCTCCAAAATAACTTTTGTGATAAACTTGAGTTTAAAATGTTAAAGTGTTAACCTAAAGTATGGCTAAAAAAGTAAAAACAGATAATAAAAAGCAAGGTAAAACAATAAATCGCGTTCGAGATCGAAGAGTACCAACAGTTTTGGGGCTCTTTTTCATTGGAGTATCTGCTATTTTAACGGTTAGTTTTATTTCGTTTTTGATTACATGGCGTTCCGACAGCATGTTGGTTGACATGCCCATTGGCGAATTAATAAGTGATACAACAATAGTACATTCCAATTTAATGGGAAAAGCAGGGGTAATTTTATCCACCATTCTTATTCCACGATGGGTAGGATTGGCTGCATTTTGTATTATTCCCATATTCTTTCTTATTGGAGCCCGATTTTTTGGTAAAAGAGTACTCCCGTTTCGAACAACCACAATCCGTTTACTTGTTATAATGTTTTGGCTGTCATTTACATTGGGATTTCTCTTTGACGATCGTTATTACTTGATTGCCGGAGCTCATGGTCACTATATTTCACGTTGGGTAGAATCTATGTTTGGCGTTTTTGGGGCTACTTTTACCATCATTTTTTTCGCCATTGTAATTGTTGCTTTCTTGTTCGAGTCTACATTTGCAAAAATAGTATCGTCCATTAAAAACGTTTATATATCCTATCAAGAACGAAGGGCGTTTGCTTTGGCTTCCAAACAGCAAAATGCAGGATATGAGCAAGAGGTCGAGGATGTTTATGAAGATGTGCCACTGGAAAATGAAATTGTGGAAAGCGAACCTTTGGAAAGTGCTGCTGAGGAGACAAAATCGGAAGATGGATATACCTTTGTAGTAGAAACGCAAAGGGAACCTGAAGAAGAGGTTGATGATATTCAACCCACTCAAGCAGAACAGTATACAATAAATGAAGATGAGTTTGACGATGAACTACCGTCGGAACCAATTAATCCACACGAAGCCACCAATAATTTATTGGAAATAGAATTGATTGATCAAGAGGAGAGTGTGGAGGAGATTGTTCCTGTTGAATTTGTTGCAAGTGTTCCTACTGTAAAAAAGGTATCGGAAAAAGAGGATAGTGGTGTTGGGTTTGAAGTGGAGAAAAATATAGAGGAGGAGGCAACCCATGAAAATTTACATACCATAGCGGAAGGCAAATTTGATCCTAAATTAGATCTATCAAATTATCAATACCCAACCTTAAGTCTGCTCCCAAAAATTGAAAACGGGGGATCGTCAGTCAACGATGCAGAGTTGCAGTCAAATAAAGACAAAATTGTAGAAACCCTGGCTAATTATGGTATAAAAATCGATACCATTAAAGCAACTATTGGACCTACGGTGACGTTATACGAGATTGTTCCGGCACCGGGGGTTCGGATTTCGAAGATTAAGAATCTTGAAAACGATATTGCACTTAGTTTGGCAGCATTGGGAATACGAATTATTGCGCCCATGCCCGGAAAGGGAACCATTGGAATTGAAGTTCCAAACCAGAATCCCGAAATTGTTACCATGCGATCGGTTTTGGCAAGCAAGAAGTTTCAAGATACAAAGTTTGAATTGCCCTTGGCACTTGGGAAAACCATTACCAATGAAACATTTATTGTGGATTTGGTAAAAATGCCACACTTGCTTGTTGCTGGAGCTACCGGACAAGGGAAATCGGTGGGACTAAATGCCATTCTGGCAAGTATGCTTTATAAAAAACATCCAGCCGAATTAAAGCTTGTTTTAATTGACCCTAAAAAGGTTGAATTAACCCTTTTTAATAAACTCGAAAAGCACTTTTTGGCTAGTTTGCCCGACGAAGAGGAGCCTATCATAACCGATACTACAAAGGTAATTAATACCCTTAATAGTTTGTGTATCGAGATGGATCATAGGTATGACTTGCTGAAAATGGCAACAGTACGTAATATTAAAGAATACAATGAGAAGTTTATAAATCGAAAACTTAATCCCCAAAAAGGACACCGATATTTGCCCTACATTGTTATTGTGATTGACGAATATGCCGATTTAATAATGACTGCCGGTAAAGAGATTGAGATGCCCATTGCCCGTATTGCCCAGTTGGCGCGTGCCATTGGTATTCATCTTATTATTGCCACTCAACGCCCAACCACAAACATTATTACTGGATTAATTAAGGCAAACTTCCCTGCGCGGGTTGCTTTTAGAGTAACCTCGGGAATTGATTCAAAAACTATTTTGGACCAAGGGGGAGCCAATCAACTCATTGGTCGAGGCGATATGCTTGTTTCATTGGGAAGTGATCCGGTTCGAGTTCAGTGTGCCTTTTTAGATACACCTGAAGTGGAAGCCATTACCGAATATATATCAAAACAGCAGTCCTACACTACGGTTTACGAATTACCCGAATATGTAAGCGAGAGCTCTAATTTGGATCCGTTTGCCGTTGACTTGTCACAAAAAGACGTATTGTTTGACGAGGCGGCACGATTGTTGGTTATTCATCAACAAGGAAGCACGTCATTGGTTCAGCGTAAATTTAGTATCGGATATAACCGAGCAGGTCGTATTATTGACCAGTTGGAAGCAGCCGGAGTTGTTGGTCCGTTTGAGGGAAGCAAGGCTCGACAGGTTTTAATCCCCGATGAATATGCACTCGATTTGCTTCTTCAGAATTTGAAATAAACAATTTTACATCATAAAAAAAGACGTATGAAACGAAATTTCCTGCTCCTATTTACTCTTTGTGCATTTTTGAATTTAAATGCACAACATGACCCAGAAGCCCGTAAGGTGCTTGACAACGTGTCAAAAACAACCAAGTCGTGGTCAACGGCAAAAATAGAATTTAAAGCTACATTTACATCCGTCGAACCTGAAACAACGGAGAGCCATAAAGGCACGTTGTGGCAAAAGGGCGAGAAATACAAACTGGTATTTATGGGATCGCATACGTTTTGTAATGGGATCAATAAATGGGTATTTATGCCCGAAGTGGACGAGGTTAATTTTTATATCGTCGACAAGAGCGATAAAGGAAATTTGCTTGATAACCCACAGCAAATCTTTAACCTGTATACCGACGGATATAAATATGCAACAATAGGCGAGCAGCCTGTTAATGGAAAAACAATTGTTGAAATTGAACTCGTTCCTGAAGATAAAAACGTTGAGTTTTTCAAAATCAAAGTATTTGTCGATAAAACCGATATGCGATTAACCAAACTTCAATATTATGCTAAAGATGGTGGTAGAGCTACTATTGAGGTGTTGAACTATAAAATTGGCGATAATTTAGCAGACAAGTTTTTTGTATTCGACGAGAAGAGCAATCCCGATGCTATTATAATCGACATGACGGAGTAATTATTAAATTCATTGAAAATGAATAGATTAGTACTCATTTTTGGTTTGTTGGTATGGACAGTTAGTGGCTCTATAGCTCAAATAGATAGCGTTGGAATTGGTTATGTTCGGTTTTTTGCACCAAATGTTGATCCAATGCTCATGGAGGTTGAAATGAGCAATCTTCCGTTTCAATTTGCGGAAATTGTAGAACCAAACATGCAAATATTGCCATTTTCAGAGCGATCAAAAGATGGTGTAACCCATTTGCTGACATGTCATATTCCAAATGCTAAATCACTGAATGCTAATTTGTTAATTGATAATGAGTCCAATTTTGAACTCTATATCTCCAATCCAGATAAAACCATAGAATATGGTCCTTACAATTATGATAATTTTACCGATAACATCCTTGCCACTCCGTTGATTCCCGGTGATGAAATCCATTTCCGTATTCTTTGTAATGATATTGAAATGCCAAATATTGTAATCGATAGGCTAGGTTACGATTACATTGGAATAGCAACCAAAGATGCCAATTTTGGACGTTCAGGAGCATGTAACATCGATATTAATTGTGCGGAAGGTGCAGCGTGGCAATCCACCAAGAAGTCAGTTGTGAGATTGATTGTAGCCACGCGTTGGTTGTGTTCGGGAAGTATTGTAAATAATTTACGATTCGATAAAAAGGGATACCTATTGACTGCAAATCACTGTTTCTCTGAAACTACCCATCCTGCTCGTACCGTAGCCTATTTTAATTACGAAAGCCCCACTTGTGAAGGTTCCGATGGAAGTATTCGTCAAACGGTTTCAGGAATGGTAATGAGAGCGACCAAAGATGACGAGGAGGGGAAAATAGATTTTGCATTACTCGAACTTCGAAACGAAATACCCGAAGATTTTAATGTGGTTTATGCCGGATGGGATGCATCGGGTAGAATACCGGAGAATACCATCACAATTCACCATCCAAAAGGAGATGTGAAAAAGATCAGTTTCGATTTCGATGCACCGTTAAATGCTTCATATCCTTATTCAGGAGGCTATGATGTTCGGTCGTTTTGGAAAGTCATAAACTGGGAAATGGGGACTACGGAGGGAGGTTCGAGCGGTTCGCCCCTCTACAATGCCGACCAAAATGTTATTGGAGTTCTAACTGGTGGCGATGCCAGTTGCGAGAATCCGGAAAATGATTATTACACCCAGCTCTCGTATGCCTGGAGTACCTATTCCGATA
>Ga0265295_1007915_pt1 | contig 11991 bp, 10 predicted proteins | sample Munlansysbiofilm_FD_192503 | JGI IMG/M metagenome (GOLD analysis project Ga0265295, IMG submission 192503) | Leachate microbial communities from a municipal landfill in Southern Ontario, Canada - Methane capture system biofilm | ecosystem: Engineered > Solid waste > Landfill > Unclassified ... | reverse complement strand
AGTGGGGGGCAATCCTGCTTCTATCAATCCAAAATCTTGAATAATGAGTGCGTCAACGCCTGCTTCATAGGCGGCAAAGGCGGTTTTTATTCCCATTTCTATTTCATGGTCATAAAAAAGCGTATTGAGCGTTAAATAAATTTTCGCGTTGTATTGATGTGCATATTGAACCAGTTTTTCAATATCCTGCATTGAATTTGAAGCGGCTGTTCGGGCACCAAAATTTTCGGCACCAATATAGACTGCATCCGCACCGTGTCGGATTGCAGCAATGCCCGTTTCCAGATTTTTTGCAGGGGCTAATAATTCTATTTTTCGACTCATAATTTAATGCTTTCATTTCTGAGAGCAAAGGTACAAGTAATTGTTTGGAAGTGTTTGTAAGGGAAGTTAAAATAATAGCTGAAGAAGTTTTTTTACAGTTTCAAAATCGCTCTTGCTGGCATCAAATTCCTTTTCCAAATAAACTATCTTTGCCGTATGAAAAACAAATTTGGAATCTATATCCATGTGCCTTTTTGCAATTCGAAGTGCAATTATTGCAATTTTTATTCGTTGGCCAATACGGCTTTAATGGAGCCCTATTCGGTGGCGATAGCGAAGGAGATAGTAGATCGTAAAAATGTTGAAAAGGGCCAAGTTGTAAGCATCTATTTTGGAGGAGGCACACCTTCGATGATGCCTGTAGATTGGTTTAAAAAGATGTTTGAAATTATTTATTCCAATTATTCTGTGGATGCAAATGCCGAAATTACCGTGGAGACCAATCCAGATCATATTAATTCCAAATTTCTACATAAAATCAAACCTTTTATTAATCGTTTAAGTATTGGTACACAGTCGTTTAATGATGATGTTTTGAAATATTTAAGTCGCAAGCATACGGCTCAAGTAGGAATCGATTCCATTAAATCAGCTCAAGATGCAGGATTTAGTAATATTACGGCCGATTTAATTTATGGAGTTCCTGGTTTGTCCAATCAGGTTTTTCAAGATGATGTGAATCAGTTTCTTGCACTTAAAGTTCCACATATTTCAGCGTATGCTTTAACCGTTGAAGACAAAACTAAATTGAGCGTCGATGTTTTAAAAGGACGCGTGAGCGAACCGCTTCAAAGCGAAGCTGGAAAGCAGTTTTTGTTTTTAATGAAAGAACTGAAAAAAGCTGGTTTTCATCATTATGAAATTTCTAATTTTGCATTGCCAGGCTACGAATCAAAGCATAATTCATCTTACTGGGAAGAACAGCATTATTTGGGTTTTGGTCCTTCGGCTCATTCATACAGTGGCGATGAAAGGCGATGGAACATTAGTTCGGTGGCCCAATATGTTACGAAAATAAAAAATCAGGAAATCTATTTTGAAAAGGAAATTCTAAGTCCCATAAACAAACTAAATGAATATATTATGATTGGATTAAGAACCAGTGCAGGAATTTCGGTAAGCAAAATTGCTTCAAATTGCAGTACTAAATTATTTGCTCTTTTTCAAAAAAACCTCTCTCAAATTAATCCTTCTTTTTATCAGTTATCCAATGAAATAATGATTTTAACGGATTCAGGGAAACTTTATGCCGATGGAATTGCAGCATCGCTGTTTTTTGAGGAGTGAATTTTCAGTTCAAATAAATATATGAAACTATCGTATCGCTATAATATTTTGAACCTGGATAATTATCTGTATAATCAATATTTAGCCAATAGGCGCCGTTTTCGACTCGAAAATTGATGGCTTTGTCTTTGCTTTCTTCATAAAAAAGAGTTCGGATGGCACTCACATATTTGTCAAAAAGTTGAGCATCGCCGCAAAACAGTTCTGGATAAATATGTCCTGGAGCCAAAATAAAACGCACTTCACCGCCAATGGACTTGAGGGTTGAAGCCATCAAAATGGAGTGGTCGTCGCAGTCGCCACCCATAATTTTGATACTTTCTGTAGGTCCGGCAAGGTAATCAAAGCCTTTTGGGTCTCTCACGTATTTAAAGTTGTCTTTTATGTATTTAATTAAGGAAAACTCTCGGCAGATAAAATTGAATTTAGAATAATATTCATCAAAGTGTAAAAGAGATTTTTCGACGGCAAAATTTCGAACTGTCGAATCTTGACAGTCTACCTTATTTATAATCCTTTGCTGAAGCGAAACGTGAGGTTTTATTGCAGTTTGTGTTTTAACCATTGGGGCTTGCACCAATTTGTTTTCTGAAGTTATGTTTTCAAAACTTCGTGTATAGGTATTGGTTAATTGCTTAAAGTTAATCCCCTTTTCTTTGTATATTTCGCTGCCCATAAATATCAGAAGAGCAAGTACGAATATATACGACAGAAATTTGTACTTTTCAAAAACGGCTGAAACAATGATATAAGTAATCCCCAGTGAGAGAAAAAACTCAATATCGATGTTGCCCATTTTTATGGATGGCAAATATCGATAAAGGTAGAAAGCAAGTGGAATGGTGATGACTACAGATGCCAAATAATAAAAAATTCGCAGAAAGCGTTTTTTGGGTTTAGCTTTTGTTAGATCCGTACTTTCTGTTTCTAATTTCATTCAACAACAATTAAGCTTCAAAGATAGTATAGGGAAATGAGCTTTCCAAAAATGTGCTAACAAAACGAATTTTATCGTAGAGTTAGTAATTGTTTAAAACGACTCGAATCAAGAGAACCAAACCGAAAAGAATCAGCAAAATTCCAACGCCTCTATTAATTAAAAACATCATTTTGTTGGATAAAAAACTTTTTATTTTTCCCGCGATAAAACATTTTAGTATATCTGTTAGAAAAACGGTTGCAATGGTGCCCACAAAAAATACGATATAAGAGTTTGTCGATTCGACGCGTGCGTTTAGAGTTACGGCAATGGTGAACCAAAAAATCCAAATAAAGGGATTGGCAAAGTTTAATACAAATCCTTTTAGAATGTATAAAAGAGGATGGGTGTTTTTTATTTTTATTTTTAAATCAATCTCTTTGGCCTGATGTGAAATTACTTTTTTGGAATAGGTATAAATGCCAAATGAGATTAAAACGATGCTTCCAATGATGCCAAAAAGCAGTTGAAATGTGCTGTCGCCAGCTATTTGTGTGACCCCAATAGAGGTAAGTAAAATCAGAACGATATCGCTAAAGCTAATTCCAATAGCAAACAAAATGCCCGTATACATTCCTTTACTGATACTTGTTTGTATCAATGAAAAAAATGCGGGGCCAATTAAAAAAGCCAGTGCAAATCCGAGCACAATACCTTCTAATAGGGTATTAATCATAATTCTATTATTCGTTTTTGTGGTACGATTTGATAAATTCTAACCAATCGGTGCATTTTTTGCCTTTCAAAACTCTTGGAAACTTATTTTGGCTGCCTTCTTTGCCATGTTTTCGCATCCAATCATAAAATGCACTTAATGGAACCACTTCGGCAGATATCTCTTTGATGGCTTCCATACGTTCAACTCTGTAGTCGTCGTTGAGAATTTTTAGGTATTCATCAATTTTTTCGGCGGCTATTTTATTATCGAGCTCCGAATCTGTTCCCAAAAACCATTTGTGGGCAAACATGGAGCCTTCGGGACGTTTGTATCCGATCACTGTAAATTCTCTGATGGCAACACCCATTTCGTCTTCCAACATTTTTATGGCCGAGTTCATATTTTCGACGGACATGTGTTCGCCACATAGATTTAAAAATTGTTTGGTGCGACCGGTAATGGAGATTTCGAGAAGTTCTTTTGAAGTAAACTTTATAGTATCGCCAATTAAGTATCGCCAAGCGCCAGCACAGGTGGATATGAGAAGTGCATATTCGACTCCCTCTTCAATTTGGTCGATCGTGAGTGTTTTTGCAGTGGGAAGAATATTGTATTCATCGTCGAAGTTAGATTCTTCGAACGGAACAAATTCATAAAAAATGCCATTGTCTATTACGAGTTCCATAGTCGAAACATTTGGGCGGTTCTGATACGCAATAAATCCTTCGGAAGCCAAGTATGTTTCCATATATGTGAGAGGTTTCCCGAGCAACTTTTCAAAACTGCTTTTGTAAGGAGTAAACGCCACGCCTCCATGAACAAAAATAGAAAGATTGGGCCAAATATCGTGGATGGTATTCAAATTGTATCGTTCAATAATTTTCTCCAACAATATTTGAAACCATGCAGGAACTCCAACAATAACACCAATGTCCCATTTTGGAGCATTTTTAATAATCTCTTCGAGTTTGGTTGACCAATCACGTTCACGTGATATACGATTGCCAGGTTTGTAAAAATGTTGAAACCAAAAAGGAATATTCCCAGTGGTTATTCCCGACAAATCGCCGGCAAAATAAGTTCCATTGTATTGTAAATGGGTGCTTCCGCCAAGCATTAATACGGGTTTTTGATAAAACTCAGCAGGAAATTCATAATTGGCAAGAGATAATAATTGACGAACGCTGGTTCGCTTAATGGCAGAAATCATGTCGGACGTAACTGGAATGTATTTGCTGGAAGCTTCAGAAGTGCCAGAGCTGAGTGCAAAATATTTGACTTTCCCAGGCCAACAAACGTAGGTTTCGCCATTTAAACAACGATACCACCAATCTTGATAAATGGAGTTGTAATCGTAAATGGGAACTTGGGTTTGGAAGTCTTTAATTAAGTTTTTCCCATCCAACATTTTTTCAAATTCAAAACGATCACCAAAAGAGGTAACTGTAGCTTTATTAACAAGCTTTCGAAGTTCCTTTTCTTGTGTTTTTATTGGGTTATTAGGCCTGAGCCTAAAACGAATGATGTCATTTGGAAACTTGCTTCTTAGGGCGATTCCTCGTTTGATAATTGAACCTACTATTGGCATATTTTTTTAAATATAAAATCTGAGCAAATATACAACATTATTATTATTATTATGTATTAAAATTAACAGATTGTTTGGTTCTACTGCTTTGTATGCATCTTTGTTCTCTTTTTTCATCACTGTTGTCCGATATAAACCTGATTGTCTTATGTAAAACTCAGTATAATAAGCGAATATTTATTATCCCAAAAGCACAAGCTTGATTGTAAATTATTAAAAACTATTGCTTTTGCGAAATTTATTTACCCTCCATAAAGAGTGTAAATTGCTGAAAATCAATTCATCCTTTAGGATTGAGGAAAAAATTGATTGAAGCAATTTACGCCAAAACAATACTTTCTTATTTTATCGGACAATAGTGTTTTTTTATATTTAAAGCGAGCTAAATGTGTGAGGCAAAATGTTTGATTATTCGCATGTTGGGATGTTTGATTGGTTTTTGCGACTACAGTGTTAGATAAAAAAACTATTTTTGTCAAAACCTTTAAATATGCTTCGTTTATTTAGGAAAATTACACAGAATCCACTTTCAATAAATATTCTTATTGGTTTTTTTCTAGGAATATTACTTGGTTTTTTGGCCATTTATGCCGATTTTTCAAATTTCGTTATTCAATGGATTTATCCCTTGGGCGAGATTTTTATCTCTTTGTTGAAATTTATTGCAATTCCAATCGTCTTTATTGCTGTTATGGCTGGAATTATCAATTTTGCAGACATTAAAGGTTTTTCAAACATTGCTCGAAAAACAATAATTGTATACTTTTTCACCACTATTTTTGCCATTTCAATCGGATTTCTATTGGTAAAAACCATCCAACCTGGCAAAATGATGGACAGGGAAGCGGTGGAACAATTGCAACAACATCAGAAACTAGACGATTATATCCCTTTGGGTGAGGAAGAGAGTATGAATAATAGGGATATTACCTCTATTTTAAAAGATATTGTTCCTGAAAACTTTTTCAAGTCGATGTCGGACAATACGAAAGTGTTGCAAATTATTTTTATGGCTGTTTTCTTCGGAATTATCATTTTGAAATTGCCAAATGAAAAAACCAATGTTTTAAAAACTTTTATCAATCAGCTGAATGAAGTTGTTTTGAAATATGTTGAAATCGTAATGCAAACGGCTCCTCTTGGTGTTTTTGCATTGATGGCCGGAATGATTGTCAACTTTGGTGGCGAATTATCCATTGCAAAAGCTCTTGGAATGTATATTCTGACGGTGACTTTGGGCTTGTTTTTGTTTTTAATTCTGTTTTATCCATTGTTCGTTCATCTGTTTACAAGTATAAATTTTAAGGATTTTTTCAAAACCATGTATCCTGTGCAATTGTTGGCTTTTTCGTCGAGTTCAAGTGCCGTTACTTTTCCTGTCACAAAAAAACAAGTGGAAAGCGGTTTGGGAATTTCCGAAAAAGTGTCTAGTTTTGTTTTGCCGCTTGGAATGACCATTAATATGGATGGAACAAGTTTGTATCAAACGATTGCGGCTCTTTTTATTGCTCAAATTTATGGAATTGAACTGGCAATAACGCAACAGTTTTTCTTGGTTTTTGTGGCTCTTTTATCATCCATTGGCACGCCTGCTATTCCCGGAGGAAGCATTGTTGTTTTGGTTTTTATTCTCTCTTCGATTGGTTTGCCTCCCGAAGGATTGGTTTTGATTTTGGGCGTCGATCGTCCTTTAGACATGCTCCGAACAGCTGTAAATGTGACCGGTGACGCTTTTGTTTGTTGCTTTATTGATAAAAATAAAAATAGTAAAATTAGAATTTAATGAAAAAAAAACCTCTCAAAATGGCATTAATTATCTCATTATGTGTGCTTTTAAGCATCGCTATTTACTTCGCAGTGGTCATTATTTATGCTTTGGCAAGCGATTATAAACCCGATTTGGAATTGGATTTAAAGGTGGAAAACATTCAGGCATCACCCGAACTGAAACCAGATTCAAGTGAGTTTTCCATCCTTATTTGGAATATTGGGTATGCTGGTTTGGGAGAACAAGAAGACTTTTTTTACGACGGTGGAACCAAAACAAGACCTAAAAAAAGTGATTATTTAAGTTACCGAAAAGGAATTTCAGACCTTTTGGAAAAGCAAAACAAGGCAGATTTTATTTTAATTCAGGAAGTGGATGTTTATTCAAGACGAACTTTTTACGATAATCAACTAGATGTATTATCCAATGTTTTGAAAGATTACAATTATAGTTTTGCCAAAAACTATGATGTAAAATATGTACCACTTCCCTTGCTAAATCCAATGGGAAAAGTGAATGCAGGAATGGCTACTTTCTCAAAATTTAAGCCATACAAAGTGAAAAGAATTGGCTTTGATGTGAATTTTGTTTGGTGGAAACGGATTTTTATGCTCGATCGCTGTTTTATTGCTTCGCATTACAAAATAGGAGATAAGGAATTGGTTGTGATGAATCTTCATAATTCGGCTTTTGATGACGATAATATTCTTAAGCCTGTTGAATTGCAAAGAGTTAAAGAGTATGCCACAGAAGCTTATAAAAATGGGTGTTATGTTATTCTGGGCGGTGATTGGAATCAAAATCCTCCAAAGTTTACTCCCAATAATTATTCTCAAGAGTGGAACGTCATTGCTTTTGACGAAGAGATGCCGTCTGGTTTGATGGATGAAAATTGGCAATGGGTTTATGGAAAAGAAATTCCCACCCAACGTTTTCTGAATGAACCTTTTCTAAAAGGGAAAACGGCAACGAGTCTGCTAGACTACTTTTTGGTTTCGCCCAATATTGAAGTTTTGGAATTGAAAATTTTGCCCGACAATTTTAAACATTCGGATCATATGCCTGTTTTGATGAGGTTTAAAGCGAAAAAAGGGGAAAGTAGAAAAAAGTGGACAGGTAACCGAGTGACCAAGTGCCTGACGGAAGATTCTGCCTTTCGATAGTTCGACACCGATTACTGCATTGCGTTTTTATAATCAAAATATATTCATCCGACCGCAGAGAGGATGCAATCTTGATGTAATTATATCTATAGGCTATCGTGGTAAATTCCAGCGTGGAACATAATTTAGGATATGGGCAAATAAGATTCTAAAAGAATATTTATTACAAGGCTATGTTGTTGATTAGCGTATGAATCGCCTCGAAAAAGATATGAGTAATATTCAGAAAAGATTAGATAGTATTGATTTTTCGATAACTACAAGTTTGCCTCCAGGTGAAAGCATCTTTTAGGAAGGACAGGTTTTTGATGCCTATGTTTTGGTTTCGGATATTATTAAATCCGCCTGAAATCAGTTATTCTGATTGATAATTATATTGATGAAACTGTGTTAAATTTGAAGGCCAAACGCCACAAAAAATAAGTGCGATTATATATGCCAAGATTATTTCTAAACAAATGGAACTTGGATATTAAAAAACACAATCGGCAGTATCCTAAAATTGAAGTAAAACTATTTTCAAAATCCCACGACTGCTTTTTTAATTATCGACCATAAAACGGCCTATCACATTGGAGCCTCAATTAGGGATTTGGGTAAAAACTGGGTCGCTTTTTCGATGATGCAAATTGAAAGTTTTGACATATTAAGCAAACTAAATTTTTAATATTGTAAGTTTAATGTAATTCAGATGCATTTGATTTTTTTGCAAATTCATTCATATTCCGAATAGATGAGCAAGTTGGGTTTTTTATTAGCCGGCACGCACTTGGTCACTTCCCAGTCGCATCTCCGACACTTTTGCGAAGCAACAGAGTTGGGAGGGCGACAACATATAACATTTGCCCAATCCATTTTCAAAACCCCAAAAAAAACCTATGATTGGCTCTTATCAGAATTAAGGTACAATCGCTTCGCCAGTTTGTTTACGGGAATGATGGTGGATAAAACTCCGAGAATAATGACAGTACCTAAAACAATCAAAAAGTCCGACATTTTCATGTGAACTGGATACACATTCATAATGTATGCAGCGTTTTCGGAACCAATTTTAATGATGCCATAAAATTGTTGAAGCCAGCACAAAAAAGCTCCAACTGCCAAGCCAATAAAACCTCCCGAAAAATTCAACAAAAAGCCTTCCCACATGAAAATTGATTTTATGGTAGATTTAGTGGCGCCCATATGAAACAATATTTGAATGTCCTCTTTTTTGTCTAAAATCAGCATGGCTAAAGTTCCAACAATATTGAACATGGCCAATATCAAAATAAAAGTCAAAATGGCATAAATGGCTACTTTTTCTGACTGCATGACTTTAAAAAGCATCTCCTCTTGTTGGAATCTGTTTTTTACGATAAATTTTTCACCAAGTAGATTTTGTAAGTTTTTTTGAATTTTTTTTGAGTTCGATTTCGGGTGGGTGAAAACTTCTACTGCACTGATTTCATTTGGATAATTCATCAATTCTTGAGCATACTGTAAAGGAACCAGCACGTATTCGGCATCATAATCCGTTTGCACCGAAAAAACACCCGACGGGATGATTACATTGGTGTTAAATGCGTTCATTGGGTTTGTCAAACTTGCCGAAGTTCGTTTGGGATAATAGGTTTTTATACTTTTATATTCTGCCAGATTGACGCCCAAATGATATGCAACACCAGCACCCATCGACATATAATTAATTTCTCCTTTTTGCAAAAGAAACTGACCATCAATAATTAAGGTGTCGAAACGATTGTTTATGCCGTAGTTGGGGTCTACGCCTTTTAGCTTTGCCAAAAACTGCTTTTCGCCGTAGCTTACCATAGCAATGTCCTCCAAAACCTTTGAAGAAGCACTAACTCCATTAATTTGGTTTACTTTGTCAAATGGGAAAGTGGTTTCGTCAAATACTTTTCCATGGGAAGCAGAAATTTGAAAATCGGAATTAAACGAATTAAAATATCCAACAATCAATTTTTCAAAGCCATTAAAAACAGATAAAACAATAATTAAAGACATGGCACTAAACAATATTCCAAAAAAAGAGATCGCCGAGATAATATTGATGATATTATGCGACTTTTTTGATATTAAATATCGTTTGGCTATGAAAAGTGCAGTATTCAAAATTGATAATTATTTGTATGCTTTTACGATTAATCCAGTTCCTGATTTGTGTTTTTGATGCACATCCATATAGTTTAAAATCAGGCACCAAGGATAAAAAAGAAGATACCAAAACGGCAGAATCAGAAAGAATAATTTGCTAATATTGAGCATTTGGATAGGATATTTCATCGAAAATTTCCATGAAATAGAACCAGGAGTTCCGTATGAATAGTGTGCTTCTACTTTAGAAAATCCGGCGGTGGTCAGTTTTTCGGTAATATCGGCAATGCTGTAACCATCGCGCACATGTTCGTCGATAAATGATTCGCCTTCGTGGTCGTGAACATCCGAACCACCCTGATCGGAAGGGGTTGATATCAAGAGCATTCCGTTTTCTTTGAGGGAAGCATGAAAGTTTTCAAAAACTTTTCGATCTTCTTCGATGTGTTCCATTACGTCTACGCTCAAAATAAAATGGTAGCTGTTTCTAGAAACATATTTTGTCAAATCTCCAATTTCAAATCGGACATTTGGGCGATTTATTTGTTTAAAAAATTGATTGCAATCTTCAATTTGTTCTTCTTTTACATCAATTCCCAAAATTTGGGCTTTGGGGCATAATTTAGATAGGAAAAAAACGTACTGTCCAAAACCGCTTCCGGCGTCTAAAATAGAGAGTTCAGCTTTGCAGTTTTTCAAATATTGACGACTCTCTTTTTTGATATGCCAAGCACGCAACAGTAAGATGTCTAATAAGTTATAGAAAACCTTGCGCAAAAAAGGGTTTTTGTTAAAAACCGTTCCGAGCGATCGTTTAATGGGATCGTATTGCATTTTATTCTTTTAAAAGTTGATTAATTCTATCCAAATGATCGAGTGAATCATCACTGTAAAACTCCAGTGTAGGAACGATTCTTAATTGGTTTTTGACTGCATTTCCCAATAAAAAGCGAATCTCTTTTGTTTTGGATTTAAGGATGTCTATAATTTCTTTTTTGTCGGCTGCACCAAAAATGCTGATGTTAATTCGGGCAATAGAAAGGTCTTTTGGGACTCTAACCTTGGTGATTGTAAGCATTGCACCTCCAATCATCGTTAAACCCTCTTTTTGAAATATCGCTGTCATCTCTTTGTGAATCAGCCCTGCTACTTTTTGTTGTCGTATTGTTTCCATATTGCAAAAATACATTTTTTTATTAGAATAAAAACTCTTATTTTTTTAAGTATAAACAATCATTTTGAGTTTCTGTTCGCTGAAAGTAGTTCTTAAAATAAAAAAATAAATACTGACAATGGCTTTTTAGAATTTTCTTAGATTCCTCCCCTTGGTGCCAATGACAGCTCTAATGAATAAGTCACCCTATGACTATCTAGGCCAGCAAGATAGACACGGGGTGACTTGTAATCCCTTCGGTCGGATGTATCTATACCGATTTTAAAAATAATTTAGTCCAAACTTCGCATCCTTGTTTGTACTATTTCTTTTTAGTATCGGCATAAACCACAAAACTCAGGTATTCAATACTTTTCGCAATTCATCCTTCAGGCGCTGTATTGAGCGGAGCGATGCAGTGAGCGTAGTCGAACCTGCCGAAATAACCGAGGCAAGAATTGCGAAAAGCCAAAAACATTCTATTTTGTGGTTTTGTGCATAACCCCAAAGTGCTAAATTTTAGTTAATGATAAATTCATAAATAATTATTGTTCAGGTGTTTATGAATTTCTGTCATTGGTAACTTGTTTCCACGGTCATTCCGAACTTGTTTCCAGTCATTCCGAACTTGTTTCCACGGTCATTCCGAACTTGTTTCCAGTCATTCCGAACTTGTTTCCAGTCATTCCGAACTTGTTTCGGAATCTCTCCTTTTATCCTTTTGTGCATTTCGATTATATCGTAATATTCAATAAAAACTCCTAATTCCCCTCCATTTTATAAAAACAAGCCTTTTTTAGCGTTCATAACTGTCTTGAATTCAACACCTTACATGCCCTTAGTAATACCTTAGTAATCCCTTTGCGACATAAATGCCTGATATCCTTATGCTTAAAAGCCCTATTCCCATCTTTAAAGCATACTTATACCATCCTAACAGCATACTTGAAGTATATCAAGAGCATACAAGATTT
>Ga0265295_1007914_pt1 | contig 11993 bp, 10 predicted proteins | sample Munlansysbiofilm_FD_192503 | JGI IMG/M metagenome (GOLD analysis project Ga0265295, IMG submission 192503) | Leachate microbial communities from a municipal landfill in Southern Ontario, Canada - Methane capture system biofilm | ecosystem: Engineered > Solid waste > Landfill > Unclassified ... | reverse complement strand
TGCATGTTCGGTCTCAAGTGCAAGGTGTACATGGTCCGGGTGTCGTACAACCAGAAGCCCTACCGCAAATCGATCATGCAGACCTATGGAGCGGAAATCGTCGCCAGCCCGAGCGCCTATACCAATTACGGCCGCTCGGTGCTGGAAAGGAATCCGGACAGCAACGGCTCCCTCGGCATTGCCATCAGTGAGGCCCTCGAAGATGCGGTGACCAGCGAAAGCACCAACTACGCCCTCGGCTCCGTTCTCAACCATGTTATCCTCCATCAGACCATCGTCGGACAGGAGGCGAAAAAACAGATGGAGATTGCCGGGGAGTATCCCGATGTGGTCATCGGCTGCTGCGGCGGGGGATCAAACTATGCCGGCCTGGCGGCGCCGTTTGTGCCCGACCGGCTGGAAGGCGGAAAGGTCCGCTTTGTCGGGGTGGAGCCCGCCTCCTGCCCGACCATGACTGCCGGCAAGCTCGCCTACGATTCAGGTGACACGGCGGGTATGACGCCGCTGCTGTACATGCATACCCTGGGGCATGATTTCATGCCGCCCGGCATTCACGCCGGGGGACTGCGCTATCACGGCATGGCGCCGATCGTTTCGGCCCTTATCCGGGAGAACATCATCGAGCCCATCAACGTACATCAGATGGAATGCTTTGAAGCCGCCGTCCTGTTCGCCAGGACCGAGGGGATCATTCCCGCGCCCGAGACCAGTCACGCCATTCGTGCGGCTATCATCGAGGCGACCAGGGACCTCAACGAACCCAAAACGATCCTGTTCAACTTTTCCGGGCACGGCCTGGTTGACATGGCCGCCTACGACAGCTACTTCGCCGGTGAACTGCACAACTATTCGCTGCCCAGGGAGGAGATCGCCGAATCCCTGTCGCATCTCCCCAAGGTGGAATAGCATCCCTTCCCGGGCGGAGCAGTGAAGGGATCGTTGCCGCCCATCGGCCCGGGGTTCTGTCTCCTGCTCGCACTGGTTCTTTTCGGCCGGCAGCCCGCTCTGGCGGACTGCCGGTCTTTTTCAGACCTCATCCGGAACGGCGCCTACGGAGTTGCCGACAGCGAGGGGCGGACCCTGTCCTCCTGCAACGTCAACCGGCCCTATGTCCCGGCCAGCGTCATCAAGATTGCCACCGCCCTGGCCGCGCTCCGTCTCCTCGGCCCCGATCATCGATTTACCACCGAATTTTTCATCGACCAGGAGCAAAACCTGTATATCAGGGGCACCGGTGATCCCTTTCTCGTCTCCGAAGAGGTGGAGCGCTTGGTCTCCGCCCTCCGCGTCCGCGGCCTTGACCGGATCAACAATCTGTTCATCGACCAGGGGCGCTACGCTCTGACCGGACAGGCGCCGGGCCTCGGTGTCAGCGGCAATCCCTATGACGCCCCGGTTGCCGCGCTGGCGGTGAATTTCAATACGGTCAATATTGCGGTGGACCAGGAGGGCCGAGTCGGTTCGGCCGAACTCCAGACACCCGACCTGCCCATCATGGAGGAGATGGGGGCGGGGCTGCCGCCCGGCGTCCACCGGCTGAATATCTGCCGGGGAGGATGTGCGGCCGAGGAAAGGAGCGCCCGCTACGCGGCGGAACTTTTCCTTGCCAAGTGGCTGGAGCAGGGCATGATCTGCGCCGGCGGGCATGGGGTGCGCAACGTCCCGGACAAGGCGCGGCTGCTGTATACCCATCACAACTCCAGGAACCTGGAGGAAGTTGCCGCTTCCTTCCTTCGGTTTTCCAACAATTACGCGGCCAACCAGGTCTACCTGGCCTGCGGCGCCGTCAAATACGGCTATCCCGCCACCTGGGCCAAGGCAGCAAAGGCGGTGGCCGGGACCCTGGCCGACACGATTGGTCCGCGGGCCGCCGCATTGGAGGAAATGGAGGAAGGGGCGGGCCTGTCGCGCCGGACCCGGGTTACGGCCGCGGCCATCCTCGATATTCTCCATGCCTTCCGGCCCTACGCCCATCTGTTGACCGAGAACAACCGTCCTGGGATCAAATCCGGCACCATGACCGGGATCTACAATCTTGCGGGCTATACCCGGACCGGCAATGCCTTTGTCATCCTGCTCAATCAGCAGGAGAACAGTCGGGACCGGGTGCTGCTGCGGCTGGAAAAAAAGTGGTAGGAGGGGCACATGGGCAAAGGGCATCACCGGAAAGGCAACATCGCCGTCATTCTCCTGGCTGGGGTTGTTCTCCCTCTCCTGCTGTCCCTGCTGCCCGGCTGCGGCAGGGAGGATTCGCCGCAAAAGGAGATCGAGAAATTCGTGGCCGCCGGCAAAGAGGCGGCGGAAGCCCGGAAAGCCGGTGATCTCAGGGAATTGATCTCCGCCGGTTATGCCGACGGCCACGGCCGCACCCGCCGGGATGTCGCCGCCCTGGCCGCGAGGTATCTGTACGCCAACAAGAACATCCATCTTTTTACCCGCATCGACGAACTGGTTTTCTCCGGCCCCGATGCCGCCCGGCTGCGCCTGTCTGTATGTGGCCATGGCGGGGCAGAACGTTTCCGACCTGGATGCGCTGCTGAACATGCGGGCCGACTTCTACCGCTTCGATTGCGAACTGGCGCGGGAGGACGACGGCTGGAAGGTTGTCCGGGCCGACTGGCAACCGGCGGGGCTGGACGATTTCCTGTAGATTGAGGGAAGGCAGGCCGGCAGGCCGGGCCGGGCAGGGTGCTGCTTCCGGCCCGCGAGAGTACCGCTGTGCCCCGGGTTTTTTCCCGGACACCGTTCCGGCGTACCATGTTTTGCCGTTGACTTGGGGCGCAAATGCTTATACAAACAAGGGAAGGAGAAAATGTTACTGTCGGCCGGCCATGAAGATCCCTTCCGAAATCATCCTCGTGCATTCCGCGCGACTGCTGGACCACGACACCGGCGGCGGCGACCACCCCGAAACGGCCGACCGCCTGCGTTGCATTGAGCAAAGGCTCCAGTCCGGAAGCCTGGCCCCCCACCTGCATTATGTCGCACCGGAACCGGCGAGCCATGAAGCGCTGCTCGTTTTTCATTCTGAATCCTGGCTGCTTCGCTTTGAAGAGGAAGTCCTCTCGGGCCGCTCCTATATCGGGCACCCTGACAACCAGGTCTGCTATGATTCGTTTGATGTCGCCCTTCTCTCGGCAGGCACGGGCATCAAGGGAGTCGATGTTGTCGAACAGGACGCCGGCCGCTGCGTTTTCTGCGCCACGCGGCCGCCCGGACACCATGCCGAACCCAGCATGTCCTACGGTTTCTGCTTCCTGAACAATTGCGTTATCGCCGCCCGTTACTGGCAGAACAGGTACAATCGACGGAGGATTTGCGTCCTTGATTTTGACGCCCACCACGGCAACGGCATCCAGACGGCCTTTGAAGAGGACCCCGAAACCCTGTATATTTCCATCCATGAACATCCCAGCTTCAGCTATCCCGGGACGGGATACGCGGAGGAAACGGGAATGGGGCCAGGAGAAGGAACGATCCTCAATATACCCCTCACCCCCGGGTCGTCGGATCAGAAAGTTGTCGCCGCTCTGGACGGGGTGGTCCGGGAAAAACTTGAACAGTTCAGGCCCGAGGCAATGATCATCGCCGCCGGCTTTGACGGGCACCGGTTGGACGACATGTCGGGCCTCAATTATTCAACCGGCCTGTATTCCATTATCGGGGAGCGGATCGGTTCGTGGGCGGGGGAACTGTGCAGCGGACGGGTTGTTTCCCTGCTGGAGGGCGGGTATCATCTGCAGTCCCTTGCCGAGAGCGTGGAGGCATACCTGATCGCCCTGCGGGGAAAATAGCTTTGTTCGTCCATGCAGGGGCGATTGCAGTCCACTTTTCAATTGCCGCCTGTACCGCGCGGCACCGATACAGCCCGCGGGTTCCGAGCCTGCCGGCTGACAAGCAGAGGAGAAACGAGGTAAAAAATGTATGTGCGCTATTATATGACACCTTCTCCGTTGACCATCGGTCCCCGGAAAACCATTGAGGAAGCGCGGCAGCTGCTGCAGAATTATAATTTCCGGCATCTGCCGGTGGTGGATGAATCCGGGTCCCTGCTCGGCATGGTGACCGATCGCGATCTGCGCTCGGCCTATCCGTCCTCCGTGCTCAAGGAGGATGAACGGGAGCAGATACTTGCCAGGATCCAGCAGACCCCGGTCAGCAGCATCATGTCATCCGACAATGCGGTGCTCAATGAGTTCTCCACCCTGGACGACGCCCTGCTCATCTTCGAGAAACGGTCCGTCGGCGCCCTCCCGGTCATCGACGGCAACGGCAAGGTTGTGGGGATACTCTCTTCCAACGATCTGCTCAAGGCATGGCGCAGCCTTTTCGGTCTCGGGGAAAAAGGCTCGGCGCTCATTTCCATCGAAATGCAAAGCGACGTGCGCTTTCTGAGCAGACTGGTCGGCCTGCTCGAAGAGCTTGATGTTCCCTTCACCAGGCTGGTCCGCACGGACGGTTCCGGGCGGGAACCGGCCATGCTGTATCTGCGGATCAATACCTTCAATATCAGGGCAGTGCGCAAGGTCATCGAAAAAGCCGGATTCAGGATTCATCAACCCGAAATTGATCCTGAGATTTCCTAATCAAGAAGGGGGACGCAGAGTATGCTGGACAAATTTTTTTCCCCGGCCTCGGTCGCGGTGGTGGGAGCTTCAAGAACCCCGGGAAAGGTCGGTCACGACATCCTGGCGAACCTGGTTGCCGGCGGCTATGAAGGGGAGATAATCCCGGTCAATCCCGCGGGGGGCACGATGTTTGACCGCCCCGTCTATACCAGGTTGACGGAATACCGGGGACAGATCGACCAGGTCGTCATTGCCGTGCCCGGACAGTATGTCCTGGATGTGATCCGTGACGCCTTGGGGCGGAAGGCCAAGGCGATCATCGTCATATCGGCGGGATTTCGGGAAACCGGGGAGGAGGGGAGCCGGCTCCAGTCGGAGATGGCGGAGATCTGCCGGCGCGGCGGAGCCAGATTGCTCGGCCCCAACTGTCTGGGGCTGATCAATACCGAAGCCCGGCTGAACAGCTCCTTTGCCGGCGGGATGCCCAAGGCCGGGTCCATCGCTGTATTTTCCCAGTCCGGTGCCTTGTGCACGGCCATGCTCGACCTGGCCGGAAAGAGGCATATCGGCCTGTCCAAGCTCATCTCCATCGGCAACAAGGCCGATCTGTCGGAAATAGACATGCTGGCGGCCCTGGGCCGTGACGAGCAGACCAAAGTCATCGTCGGCTATCTCGAGGATATCGTCGCCGGCGACGAATTCATCAAGGCCGCGGAAGACGCGAGCAATCGTAAACCTGTCATAATCCTCAAATCGGGGACAACGCCGGCCGGCCAGAAGGCCGCGGCCAGCCATACCGGCGTGCTGACAGGCGCTGATACGGCCTATGGGGCGGCATTCAAGCGCTCCGGGGTCTGCCGGGCCGATACCTTTGACGCCCTTTTCGACTATGCGACGGCCTTCAACATGCAGCCCCTGCCCAAGGGCGACCGCATCCTGATTATCACCAATGCCGGCGGCCCGGGAACCATGGCCGCGGATGCCGTCGAAAAGCTGGGCATGCAGGTGACCGCCCTGGACCGCAACGTGTCCACCGCCCTCCGCTCCCATCTGCCGGCCGCGGCCAGTATTGCCAATCCCATCGATGTGTTGGGCGATGCCGGTCCCGACCGGTACGTGGCGGCCCTGAAAGCGGCGCAGGCGGATGACCAGGTCGACGCCATTCTCATTCTGCTGACCCCCCAGGCCATGACCCGCCCCAGCGAGACCGCCCTTGCCATCATCGAGCACATGGACGGCTCCAAGCCCGTGCTCGCCTCGTTCATGGGCGGCAAGGACGTCATGCCCGGCCGCCGGAAACTTGCCGCCGGAGGACTGCCCGACTACGAGTCGCCGGAACGGGCGGTTGCGGTGCTGAAGGCCATGCGGGAATACGCGGTCTGGCGTGATCGGCCGCCGCGGATGGTCACCCGTTTTCCCGTCAACCGCCGCAGGGTCGAACGGATCATCTCCCGGCGGCAGCGCACGGGAAAACTGCAGCTCGGGGAGGTACGGGCCAAGAATATTCTCAAGGCGTACGGTTTCAATATCCTGGAAGGACGCCTGGCGACCACCCCGGCGGAAGCGGTGGAGATCGCCAAGTTCATCGGTTTTCCCGTGGCCATGAAGGTCGTGTCGCCGAACATCATCCATAAAACCGATCTCGGCGGGGTGCGGCTGGACGTGGCGTCAAGCCAGGAGGTGGAGGACGCCTACGATCTGATGATGCTGCGGATCTGGAAGCAGGTGCCGGGTGCCCTGCTCGAAGGAGTGTACATTGAGAAAATGGCCGATCCGGGCCTGGAAGTCATCGTCGGCATGACCAGGGACCCGCAGTTCGGGCCCATGCTCATGTTCGGTCTGGGCGGCATATTCGTCGAGGTGCTCAAGGATGTCACCTTTCATCTTGCCCCCATCACCGAGGGGGAAGCGGTCCAGATGCTGAAATCCACCCGTTCCTACGAAATGCTCAAAGGGAAGCGGGGTCACAAGGAGGTTGATATAGCGGCAATTGCCGTCGCCCTGCAGCGGATCAGCCAATTGACCACGGATTTTCCCCAGATAACGGAACTGGACATCAACCCGATGATAGTGGGAGAGATCGGCACCGAACCGGTTGTGGCGGATGCCCGGATGACTCTGTCCCCTCTCAAGCAGTAAGATACGAATACCGGTCAAAGGATGCGCGCATGGAATTAGATGTCAATTGGAAGGAAACGTATGCCGACATGATTGCCACGCCCGAAAGGGCCGTGGCCCATGTCAAGCCCGGACAGAGGGTCTTCATTGGAACGGGCTGCGGCGAACCGGTGGACCTGGTGGCGGCCTTGACCGATCGCGCCGCGCAGCTGGCCGATGTCGAGATCATCCAGCTGTTCACCAAGGGCGAGGCGCCTTATGCCGAAAAGCAGCTCACCGAATGCTTCACGGTCAACAGCTTCTTCATCGGCAGCAATGTCCGCCGGCTCATCCAGGAAGGACTCGGGGTTTACACCCCCATCCTGATGTCCGACATCCCCCGGCTTTTTCACGGCGGCCGCATTCCCATCGACGTGGCCCTCATCCAGGTTACGCCTCCCGACGCCCGGGGCAAGGTCAGCCTGGGCATATCGGTGGATATCGTCAAAAGCGCGGCGGAAAACGCGTCCCTGGTCATCGCCCAGGTCAACCCGCGCATGCCCTATGTCCACGGCGACAGCCTGCTCGACATCTATGATCTGGACATCCTGGTGCCGGTCGAGTCGGAGCTCATCGAGCGGAGTCCGGCGCCTGTTCATGAGGTGGCCGAGAAAATCGGCAAGAACGTCGCCGGCCTGATACCCAACGGGGCGACCATCGAGTTCGGGCTCGGCCGCATCGAGGACCTCGGCCGCCTCCCCCAGGCCATACAGGCCTTCCTCCATGACAAGAAGGACCTTGGCATCCATACCGAGATGCTGACGGACAGCATCATCGATCTGATTGAGTCCGGCGCGGTCACGGGGACCCGCAAGACCATGGACCGGGGGAAGATTACCGCCAGCTTCTGCATGGGGAGCAGGAGGCTGTACGACTACATCAACGACAACCCCCTGTTCTGCTTCCGGCCCACCGAGTATGTGAACGACTCGAACATCATCGGCAAGCAGTACAGGATGGTCTCCATCAACATGGCGCAGGAAATCGACCTGACAGGCCAGGTCTGTTCGGATTCGGTCGGCGGCAAATTTTTCTCGGGCATCGGCGGCCAGGTCGACTTCAACCGCGGGGCGACCAGGTCCGCGGGTGGCCGGGCCATCATCATCATGCCGTCCACCACGACAAGCGGGACGGAGTCGAGGATCGTCTGCTTTCTGCAACCCGGCTCCGGCGTCGTTATTTCCAGGGGAACGGTCCATTTTGTCGTTACCGAGTACGGCGTGGCCTATCTCCACGGCAAGTCCATTCAGGAGCGGGTGATGGCGCTGATTTCCATCGCCCATCCCAACTTCCGCGACCAGCTCCTCAAGGAGGCGGTTGAGGCCAGATACATCCGTCCGGAGATGGCGGGTCTGGGAGGCAGGTTCATTGTTCCCGGTGAAGAGGCGATGCGGACCGCCTATCTGCTCGATGACGGCACCCAGGTGAGCTTCCGCTCCATCCGGCCCACCGACGAGCCCCATATGCGCGACCTGCTCTACAACCTGTCCCAGGAAACGGTCTACTACAGGTTCATGAGCCGGCAGAAACGGTTCAGCACCCGCCAGATACAGGACTTTGTCTATATCGATCACCGCCGGGACGCCGCGGTGGTCGGGACGGTGCCGGAAGCGACCGGCGAAGAAATCATCGCCGTCGGCAGATATTATCTCAACGAAAAAACCAACAAGGCCGAAGTGGCCTTTATCGTGCGCGATGACTGGCAGAACAAGGGCATCGGGACCTTTCTTTTCAAGCACCTGATTTCCATCGCCCGGCGCAACGGCATCTCCGGGTTCACCGCCGAAGTCATGCGCGACAACCGGAGGATGCAGAATATCTTCAACGCCTCGGGCTACAAGGTGACGAGCTACCTGGAAGAGGGCGTCTACAGCTACGTGATTGATTTCTGAACCGGATCGAAAGATCCGGGGGGCAATTTTTCCTGGCGGTGGAATCCGCCTGTTCATGCGGGACAATTTCTGCTACACTGTATGTAATGGAAATGAACGGCAATTACCAATCCTTTCAATTCATTATCAAGGAGGTCGGGTATGGCGGACAGCGTGTACAAGATAATTGAACTCGTCGGCACCAGCAAGGAATCCTGGGAGGATGCGGCCAGGAAAGCCGTTGAAACGGCGGCCAAAAGCCTGAAGGATTTGCGGATCGCGGAGGTGGTGAAGCTGGACATGCAGATAGACGAAGGCAAGGTTGTCGCCTACCGGGCGAGGGTAAACGTTTCGTTCAAGTACCTGCACAAGGAGTAAGCGCAGAAGTATCCCGATTCTCGCGCATATTCTGGAAAAACCGGCCGAAGGGCCGGTTTTTTTCATGCCCAGCGGGATTACTCAATGGCCTGGAATTTTTTCATGAACCGCCGGTCGATGTAGTCCTTGATAAGGAAGGCCGCCCTGCCGTTGAACAGCAGGAATTTCTTGCGGAAGATGCCGGTTCCGTCGCCGAGGTTGAAAATGAGCAGGTAGTCGCCGCCTGGCTCGAACTCCTTAAGGCTGCCGCCGTCCATGGCCGCCGACAGGTTGTGCAGCAGTACCGGATTTTCCCGCACCGCGTAGACCCCGACCTTGTCCAGGGGCCGGTCCCGGAAATGAATGCAGTCACCGCCGCCGAATATGTTCGGGTAGTCGATGCTTTGCAGATACCGATTGACGACAAGGCCGCCGTCGGGACCGGTTGACAGGCCGGAGTCGGCGAACACCGGAGACGGCCGGACGCCCACCGCCACGAATATGACATCCAGCTCGTGGGATGAACCCGTTCCGAGAACTACCCGGCCGGGTTGAATTTCTCTGACCTCGCACTCCTCAATGATTTCAATTTTTCTGGACCGCAGGGAACGGACGGCCCTTGAGCGCACCCCTTCGGGAAATTCCCCCATGACGGTTGAGCGGGTGAAGATTCGTATGGTCACCGGGTGCAGGTTCGAGTCCCGGGTAAGACCCCAGACGTTGCCGGCAATCTCCACCGCGGATGGCCCGCCGCCGATGACCCCTATGGTGAGGGGTTTTTGCGCAGCCAGGTCAAGGATCAACTGCCGGGCGGCGTACAGCCGTTCGATGGGCTTGACCGTGAAAATGCGGTCCCTGTCGGCAGCGACCATGTTTTGCGGGACATAGCTGCCGACATTGAAGGAGAGGACATCATAGGGAACCGCGGCCCCGGATTCGAGGTAGGCGGTACTGGCCGCCGGATCGATCCGCTGCACCCGGTCGAGCACAAAGGTGCCCCCCTGTTTTTCCACGACCTGGCGGGTGGCGAAGCGGATTTCCTCGGGGGAATAGGTTTTGCCGAGCATGCCCGGTCCCATGCCAGAGTAGTAATGGTACGGGGAGGGCTGGACCACCGTGACCTGGTGGCCTTTGGCGATGAACCGCTCCAGGGAGGCCAGCACCATCATGTGGGCATGGCCGCCGCCGGCGAGAAGAAGCTTCCGGGACATGGATACCTCCTGATGACGTGTTAGAGCCGGTCCAATAATTCACCGAGCCGTTTCAGGTGGGTCTGCTCCTCCTGGGCGATGCCGGCCAGGGCCCTGCCGCTTTCCTCATCTTCATGATTCTCCGCGGCGCGGTGATACAGGTCCAGGGCCTGGGCCTCGATGGTCATGGCCAGTTCGACCACGTCCCTGGGAGAAGCCGGGTTGAAGTCGTACAGCCGCATGTATTCCTCCGTGGTCAGTCCTCCTTCCATGGCCGTCACCACAACGGTGTGGTCAAACTCCTCTCTGTCGGCATCTTTTTTCGTGGTTTCGAGGTATTGGGCAAAAATCCTGTCCTGATGGTTTAACTCGATAGCGGCCAGCTGCTCGAACAGTTCCCTTGCCCGGTCATCTTTCATGCCCGGGGCCATGGACAGGTAAAATTCGCGCAGCCCCTTTTCGAGGGAATAGGCCACGATCAGGATCTCCTCGACGGATTCCCGGCCGCTGAACAGCTCCAGTCCCTGGTCCTCCGGTCCCAGGGCCGTCTGCCCCTGCCAGGCCTTGTAGCCGCCGCTGAGATTGTACACTTCCTTGAAATCGCCGCCGGACAGCATCTGGGACGCAACCCTGCTGCGGCCGCCCACGGCGCAATAGACAAGCACGGGCTTGTCCCGGTCGATCTCTGCTTTGCGGTCGTTGATCTCGGGCAGGGGGATGAGCTTGGCCCCGGCGATATGACCGGCCTGGTATTCGGACGGCTGCCTGACATCGAGGATGGTCACTGTGCCGTGGGGCTTTTCCTCGATGAACTGTTTGGCCTCCTTGGCATCCATCGACTGAACGGGGGTGAAAAATTGTTTCCAGCGCATGGTCGGTCCTTTCACAATGGGTTACTTTTCCAGGGATACAAGCCACAGGTAGATGTCCGCCGCGTCCTCGTCCGGCAGCTGTTGCTCGTCATAGGCGGGCATTACCGTGGAATGCGGCGAGCGGATTTTACTTGCAAACCGGCGAAAACTCAACTCGGTCGCGGCCAGTTCCGGCCCCCTGCCGCCGATGCCGTCTTCCCCATGGCAGCCGTCGCAGCGGTGGAGACTGTACCATCGTTCACCGTCGGCCGGGTTGCCGTTGGGCTGGCGGTTGCAGGCGGGGAGGGTGAATGCTGCCAGGATGAGCAGCAGCAGTCCGCCCCGAAGGGCTGTCCGATGCAGGAAAACGGCTCGCCGCCGCCGGATTGTTCGTCTGTTCATGGCAGTGCTCACTGGATGAGGTTTGCGAGGGCGTCCCGGATTTCGGGAAAGTCAAAGGAGTAGCCGGCGCTGCTGATCTTTTCGGGGACGGCCCGCTGCGAACCGAGCAGCACCTCGGCAAATTCACCCAGGGTGATCCGGAGGACAAAGCCGGGTACGGTAAACAGGGCCGGCCGCCCGAGAGCCGAGGCCAGGGCGGCGGTAAACTCCCTGTTGGTCAGCGCCTGGGGCGCAACCCCGTTTACGGGGCCGCGCACAAACGGATTGGCGGCGGCAAACAGGAGGATGGCGACCAAATCATCTATATGGATCCAGGACATGTACTGGCGGCCGCTGCCGATCCTCCCCCCCAGACCGAAGCGGAAGGGCGTCAGCATCAGGGGCAGGGCGCCGCCGTCACGCCCCAGGACAAGACCGATGCGCACGGATACGACCCGAATGCCGGCCTGTTCTGCTTTGGCCGCTTCCTCTTCCCAGCCCTGACAGACGCGGGCAAGAAAGTCGCTGCCGGGCCGGGCGGATTCGGTAAGCGGTTCGTCGCCCCTGGAACCATAGAAGCCGACGGCCGAGGCACAAATCAGGGTGGCCGGCGGTTCG
>Ga0265295_1007913_pt1 | contig 11993 bp, 10 predicted proteins | sample Munlansysbiofilm_FD_192503 | JGI IMG/M metagenome (GOLD analysis project Ga0265295, IMG submission 192503) | Leachate microbial communities from a municipal landfill in Southern Ontario, Canada - Methane capture system biofilm | ecosystem: Engineered > Solid waste > Landfill > Unclassified ... | reverse complement strand
CCATCGAAGCCAGGTCACCATCGCCTTGATAGGTGAAAAGGATTTTGTTGGGAAGGGTTCGTTTGATGCCGGTTGCCATCGCGGGGGCGCGACCATGGGCAGCTTCGACAAAATCGAAATCAAAATAGTTATAAGCAAAAACGGAACAACCAACCGGTGCAACGCCGATTGTGTTATCCAATTCACCCATTTCTTCCAAAACTTCAGCAATCAAACGATGGGCAACACCATGCGTACAACCGGGGCAATAATGGGTAACCGTATCGGTGAAACCAACCGGGCGCTGAGCAATAACATTTACATCAATATCCAACATCTTATGCTCCTGTTCCAACTAATTCACGCATTTGGGCAAGCCATGAAGCGCGAGGATCACGGTTTACGTCCTGATCGCCATGAATCATATCTTCAATTGCAACGCTGATTTCATCGGGATAAGGAACCATACCACCCATGCGACCATAAAAATGAATCGGGGCGCGTTTGGCAACAATTGCGTTCACGTCATCCAACATTTGGCCGTTGTTCATTTCAACTACCAAAAAGCCCTTGGCGCGAGCGGCTAATTCGTCCAAAACCTTGCTTGGGAAGGGGGAAACGGTGATTGGTCGCAAAAGACCAACTTTGATGCCCTTTTCCCGGGCGGCGCGGACTGAGGTCAAAGCGATTCGACCGGCAGTTCCATAGCCAACCACAACATATTCGGCATCCTCGAGGTAATAGCCCTTGTAGAGGACTTCGTTTGCTTCAATTTCTTGCCAGCGTGTCATCATTTTGACGTTAAAAATTTCTTGCGCAGGAGGAGCAATGTTAATCGAGGTCAAAACTGCACGTTTGCCGGTCTGGTGTTTTGCACCAACCGCCCATTCGGGGGCTTCGGTCCGAACAGGAGCGAAATCGGGCAACTGAACCGGTTCCATCATTTGACCCAAATAGCCATCCATCAGGATGCAGGAAACCATGCGATATTTTTCAGCCAAATCAAAAGCTAATCCGGTCAGATCGACCGCTTCTTGAACCGATGCCGGGGCAAGCACGATCAGGTGATATTCACCATGACCGCCGCCATGCACCATCTGCGTGTAATCAGCTTGAGAAGGAGCAATGTTCCCCAAACCGGGACCACCGCGAACAACGTTTACGATAACAGCCGGTAATTCGGTGCCGGCAATGTATGAAATGCCTTCTTGCATCAAGCTAATGCCGGGGCTGGAACTGGAAGTCATCGTGCGCAAACCGGTGCAGGCAGAGCCATAAACCATGTTAATCGCACCAAGTTCACTTTCAGCCTGGACGAATGTTCTGCCGAGTTCCGGCATGCGAGCGGCTAAATGTTCAAGTAATTCAGTTTGTGGGGTGATTGGATAACCAAAGTAGGAGACCATGCCTACACGTAATGCGGTTTCGGCAACGGCGACGTTTCCTTTAATAAGTTCAAGTGCCATTAGTTAGCCTCTCCTTCTTTAATTGGTCTTTCGCCTTTGAAAACTGTGATGGCTGCATCTGGACAAACCACAGCGCAAATGCCACAAGCAATGCACTCATCCGGGTTTGCCATAAAAGCAGGGTGATAGCCCTTCGGACTAAGCCTGGTCATATCCAGCGCCAAAACTTGTTTGGGGCAATCTGTGACACAAATTTCACAGGCTTTGCAATATAAGTCGTTTATTTCTACCCATCCCTTTGCGGGCATGTAGAGCCTCCTTGGTATAAAATTTGCCTGTCATTACAAGATTGGTGAGAATGCCAGGCTCATATGTTATTAATATAACACAAAAGCCCCAAGTCGGCTTAACCTTTTTTGGGATACTCAGAATCGAAGCGATAAGTCAGCTTGTTTTTCCATGCCACGGTCAATTTCATGGCACCAAATATTAATTAGGTCATTTCTATTTTGCCTTGATACCATCATCTTTTGTTCTGTTCACCGCTTGGAATACGTTATAATCAACGAGCTTATAGAGCTTTAGGAGAATGATATGCAATTAGGAATTATCGGTTTACCTCAATCCGGAAAAACTACCGTCTACAAGGCTTTGACGGGTGATGATGTTGCCGCTGAAATGTCTGCCGGTCAAATGGAAGTGCATACGGCAGTTGTCGATGTGCCCGATGTGCGCGTTGACAAACTCTGCGAAATGTTCAAACCCAAGAAAATCGTGCGCGCAAAAGTAACCTATGCCGACATCGCCGGTTTGGATGGTAATGCCGGTCGGGCTGGTATTTCCGGTGTCATGATCAACCAACTTGCTCAAATGGATGGTTTTTTGCATGTTGTTCGCCAGTTCGAAAACGATATGGTACCTTTTCAGGGCGATAAAATTGACCCTCTACGCGATATTCAAGTTATGGATGGAGATTTCATCATCAACGATTTGGTCATGGTTGAACGTCGCCTCGAAAAACTACGCGAAGAATATCGGCGTGGCGTTTCCCGCCCTCGTGATCAGATTCAAAGTGAATTGGACCTCTTCGAAAGGCTTGAAGCCATGCTTAACGAAGAAAAACCATTGCGTCACTTCAACTTTACGCCTGAAGAAGATAAAATTGTTTCCAGTTTCGGCTTTTTGAGCCGCAAGCCGCAAATCATCCTTTTCAACCAATCCGAAGAGCAGGAAACAATCGACTACATCAGCCCACATCCTCATACAACCGTAACCACTTTGCCGGCAAAATTGGAAGTCGATATTGCCGCCCTGGAACCTGACGATGCAGCCATCTTCATGGAAGAATTTGGCATCAGCGAACTTGGCCGCTCGCGTCTGATTAAAATCTCTTACGATTTGTTGAACGTCCACAGCTTTTTTACCGCCGGTGAAAAAGAGGTGCATGTCTGGACATTGCGCAAAGGCAGCAACGCCCGCGAAGCTGCCGGCACGATCCACTCTGACATGGAAAAAGGCTTTATTCGGGCTGAGGTTATCTCTTTTGACGACTTAATGACCTATGGCAGCAACGCCGAAGCCCGCAACCACGGCCGCCTGCGCGTTGAAGGGAAGAATTACATCGTCGAAGACGGCGATATTCTCGAAATCCGTTTCAATATTTAATAACAACAACCTTAAAGCAAACACCCTCAAAGCATAATTTGAGGGTGTTTTTTGATCAATACTTTTTTAGGACTCGAGCAATTTGCGGAATGGCTCAAAGTCAATTCGTGAGGTCAAATCGAGGCTAATCGGCGTAACCGAAACCTTATGATCCAGCAAAACCACTTTCAGATCGCTGTTTTCTTCTACTTTTTCACGGTCAACCCGCGCTTCATAGCCAATTTTTTCAAGCCCGGTTTCAGGGTCAATCACACGGGCAACCTCAAAATAGCGCGTGCGTGATTGACGGCTTACCACCCAGGGTGTTTCGGGCGTTGCCTTTGAGGGAACATCCACTTTCAAAACGTCAACGTCAAAAGGCATTTTCAGACGGAGCAGTTTTTCAGCGAAAAAGTGGGTAAACCAGGCCGCGGTGCGGAAATCGACCTTATCCGAAAGGTTAAAATGTTCTGTGGTTGGGGTTTGGAGCGAAATCGCCAAAGCTGGAATACCAAAAGATGCCGCTTCGAGTGCAGCTCCGACTGTTCCGCTAATCGTAACACCTGAAGCAACGTTTTCGCCATAATTGATGCCCGAAACGACTAAATCGGGTTTGACATCGGTCATAACTCCCAGCAATCCGTGCAAAACCGATTGTGCGGGCGAACCGCCAACCGCGTGGACTTCCCATTTTTGGCCCTTAACTTCAAGCTCTCGAGCTTCGCGGATGTTGTCGGACTCACGTGGCAATGCCCTGCCCATCGAAGTTTGTTGAACCCTGGGAGCAACCACATGCACAAAACCCAGGCTCGAAAGCGCTTCCGCAGCTGCCCAAATGCCGGGAGAATCGATGCTGTCATCGTTTGTCAATAATATTTGGGGGCGTTTATTTTTATCCATAGTTTGATTTTACCCGAAAAGAGCGGGTCTCCCTTTGGTGAAACTCATTCCCATTAGTCATTTCTGCATAATTAATCAATTATTCCCAATTATTGGAGACGTTCAATGAATTCAGCCAGGTGTTAATGGTACAGGGCAGGTTTTTCGGATTGCACAATTTCACAATGCTCACGAATTGAACCCGCCTCTACCGATAAAAAATGGTTGGGTAGTTGATCTCTACCCAACCATGCTTTGGTCTGAAATTTCTTTTGACCTTCTCTTATTGCAAGGCTGCTTCCCAAGCACCAATCACCTTACGGTTGCGCTTTTCAAGCGTCTGTGCCATTTGCTGAATTTTGGCGGTGATGTTATTCACATCCCATTCGTTGTAAAGAATGGTTTCCCGAACCGTCCTTAGTGTAGCATCCGTCAGTTGTGATTGCGACAACATATCCACCAAATGCCAAGGGGATTTGGCTTCACTAAGCACCTCGCAGGTGATACCCTCCAGCTTTTCGAGAACATAAGTCATAATCCGCTGACCGGCTTCTAAATTAGCCGCTTCAATATAGATGCGGTTAATCGGTTCAGTGCCCGATGCGCGCATTCGCAGATAGTAGCGATCGTTGCCATCGTCATCAGAAAGCTGTGCCTCAACCAACTCATACCGAATACCACCTAAATATTCAACCTTGAAAAGGTCAATTTCGGGTTCGTCAATTTCGGGGGTATAAGAAGGCAGGTCGAGAAAATGAGATATAAAGGCTTCTTTTGCTTCCAAAGGCGCATCAACATCTGCTCTTCCGGCATGGGATGTCGGGTCAGTCGATGTCCCAAAAGATTCCCACAAACCGGGCAAGTGGACCATTTCGTCCCAAATTTCCTGCAAACTGTTGAGCGGTTTCTCTTCTCGCGTTCCATAATAAGACAGCATGTCTAAAATCAAAATGTTTGCCCAGGGACCGTCTTTATCGGTGATATGTCCGCGAGTAGTCAGCCCGCTCGACTCTTCCCCGCCAATCAAAATCCGATCGCGCCAATCTTTCGGCAGTACCTTAAGGCTGTTGTATGCCGCATCTGTTCGGCGGATTTCTTCAATATACTTAATCCCAACCGGCACAGCGAAGGCATTTTTCAAAGCACGGCTCTTGATATCTCCGTATTGCGCTTTATAAATCTTTTGACCGATATAGGCAGGCAAAGCCCCTGCCGCCGGTTTGTTTTCATCGTTTCCGGGAATCATCCCTGCCAAAACTTCAATCAACGGCGAGCCGGTTTGGGTGGCAATTACCCTTCCGGTCAGACCGCGATCGACGCCTAAATATCTTATCAACATCGGTAAAATTTGGTTCGGGCGGAAATAAACACCGCCTTTGTCGATGATACCAAAACGATCTGCGTCGGTATCCATCCCAAAGCCAACCTGGGCACCCGTCTCGGCAACAGTCTTTTTGAGCAGCCAGTTGAAAGGTTCTTCAGGGTTGGCGTAATCTTGCCCGCCCAAATCGGGGTCAACTTCGGCATGGACAATCGTGTGCCTCACACCGGCTTCACCGACCAAACGGCTCAGATAGCCGCGTCCGGCACCGTGCATTTCGTCAATCACAATCATTTTATCGGCAAAATAGCGGCGAATTCGGTCAAAGTCAATCGGAATGCGGGCGTTGCCATTAGCATTGTTCTGAATCCACTTGACATATTTGTCCAGAGGGTCAAAGCCCTGAACCAAACCGCGGCTACGTGCTTCTTCCACATCACTTTGACCACCGGCCTCATCCGCCAGCTGCAATTCGTTGATGCGATGGGCGATAAAATCGGTTACATTAGTCGGGGCGGGATAGCCCAAACGCGGGTTGAACTTGACTCCTTGCCATTCGGGAGGATTATGGCTGGCAGTTGCAATCAGCAAACCGGCAACTTCATTTTCATCCAAGACCTCAGTTTCATAAAAAACCAAAGCAGGAGTCGGGATATCGCGGTTTCCAATGTGAACGCGAAAACCATTTGCCAAACAAGTTTCAGCCGCCCAACGGGTAACCAGATCCGAATTTCGGCGGGTGTCATGCCCTAAAACAACAATCTTGCCGGAAAGATCTTCAGCACCAACATAGGAGGGGATATTATTGTTGTTCAGGAAGTCGCAAACCGCCTGAACCACCTGACGGGCACGTGTTTCGGTGAAATCGTTCCCCCATCGTCCGCGAACACCGGATGTGCCGAACCGCAAATATTTACGGTCATAAATTTCGCGCAACAAACCTTTTTTGCCTGCCAAACCGAGCAAAATCGGGTCGGCAGTGCGCAAACGCATGGCATAAAGCCGATCAGCAATATTGCCAATTTGAATAACCCGATAAGGCATGAAGCGGTCCGGGTCAATTTTGACGTTCAAACTGTCAAGCAATGGGTAAATTTCGTGCTCGATGTCCTCATTCAGGCTCTTAAAAACAGGATTGCTCAGGTAGTCCTTTGCAAGTTCAAGCGCTTTCAGTCGCAAATTGTTTGTCAGTGGCAAGTAATTGTTTTCAATTTCTGCCTGGTAGGCAAGGGTTTTTTCGTCTTTACCTTTGTAAAGCTCAAGGCGACCCTGCGTACCGGTTGCGGCAAGCGTTAGTAAAAGGCTAAAAATTCGGGAGGAAAGGCTTAGGTCTTCACCAACCAAAGAAGGTTCTGTTTCGAGAAGCAGTTTAACCTCTTCCAAAAAGGCTGCCATCCTGGCGATCGCGGGCTGCCAGCTTTCGGCTTGGTCGGCAACAATCAAATCACGATTTAGCGCGTTAAACTCTTTTGCAAGCTGGGCTTTAAATGCGGTGAAATCTTTTGTGCTCATATCTCTCCTTATCTTTCCGTTGGTCGGAGCATCAAACCGCCCTGACTGACGTTTAGGACTTCGATTTTTGCGCCTTCCGGTGTGGAAGTTGCCTCTTGAATCAAATCGCAGATGCTCCAGGCTACCCCCGCAACATCTTCGGCGCTGTTGCGAGAATCGGCTTCGAGCATCAGGCGATATTTTGGCTCAGTACCGGAATAGCGTGAATTCCAATCCACCAAGCCGGATAACTCATTCTTTAAATTTTGAACCCTTGATTGAAATTTATCCAAGGTGTTCAAATCGGGTTTTGAAGCGACATTACAGGAAGCGACTACTTGGGTGTTTTTTTGAATTCTTCCGGCAAATTTCGATAATGTCAGCCCTGGTTTTTGAGCCAGCATTTTGAGGATAAGTAGCGCTGAGCGAATGCCGTCTCCGGTGCGGTGATCTTCATCCAGCAAAACAATATGCCCCGATTGCTCTCCGCCTAAACCGATTTTTCCTTCGGAGTCGGCTTCACTTCTTAACTTTAGCAAAACCTCGGTAACATATTTATCGCCAACCGGTGTTTGAATCAGATTAAAATTTTTATCTTCGCCAAATTTTCTTAAGGCTCCGTTCGCCATGATGGTGGTGACCAATGTGTTTCCTAAAAGCTTGCCGTCTTCATGCAAGCCTTCAGCCAAGAGTGCCAGCATTTGGTCGCCGTCAATAAGATTGCCTAACTCGTCCATCATAATCACCCGGTCGGCATCCCCGTCGAAAGCAATTGCCAAATCTGCCTGCTCTTCTTTTAAAATTCCGGCTAAATGTGCCGGATTAGCGCGCAGAGATTCTGAGCCGCAATTTTCATTGATGTGTAAGCCGTCATCTTCGGTGTTGATGGCAATCAAATCCGCTCCGAGGCGTCTGAAAACTTCGGGACCCGCTTTGCAGGCAGCCCCGTTTGAACAATCCATCAAAATTCGAAAACCGCTTAAATCCAAACCATCAACGCTGGACATTAAATCTTGCAAATAAACTTCAAAAAGTTGCTGCCTTTTTTCACCCATCGTGTCACATTGGCTTTCGGACGTTCGTTCGCGAAGCTCACTTATTTTTGCTTCGATTGCTGTTTCTTGCTCTTCGCTCAGCTTCATCCCTTCGCTGTTGAAGAATTTAACGCCGTTCTCTTCTGCCGGGTTATGGGAAGCAGAGATGACCACTCCCGCAGTAACACCAACATAATGGGTTAAATAAGCAATTCCCGGGGTAGGGATTATGCCCAAATCTAAAACATGCGCTCCGGCTTCCCGCAAACCACGAAACAGAGCCAGCTGTAAAGCCGGACCGGAGGTTCGGGTATCTCTGCCGACGACAAAGACCGGCTGTTTATCCGAGTTGTTAGATAAAGACAAAGCAGCAGCCATACCAAGTTGAAACATGAATTCGGGATCCATCGGCGATTTACCAAAAGTGCCACGAATTCCATCTGTTCCAAAATATAAATGTTCTGTCATATATTTATTAGCCTCTAATTTATTCGATCACAATATCTGCCACAACCGGCAGGTGATCAGAAATTTTGTGAGCCAGGGGGCTGTTAATCACTTTCGCTTCATAGCTAATCAGGCGTTTTGCCGGGAAGAAAAAGATATGGTCAACCATACCGGCTGAAGAATGGGTTGAGATTTTTTCAATTGGAGCCAGATGGACAAAATTGTGGTCGCGTTCAAGCATATCTTTTAGCGAATATTCGCTTGCTTCCGCATTAAAATCGCCCATTAAAATCAAAGGTTGATTTTGAAGCAAAATATGATCTTCAACCAGCCCCAAAACGCGGCTCATTTGCTGTGAACGGGTCAATTTTGCTGCATCTGCAATCTCAGACCAGACATGATCACCTCTTTCTCCAACTAAAGTGGTTAGATGAAGATTGATGATATAAGGAAAGGGGTCTTGTTTGAGACGACTCAGGATAACATAACGTGGGTCGGTATCGCGTGTGCCTTCATAGCTAAGCGGTTGGAAGATTGGGATGTTGCGAGGAACACCCTCTTTGGCAGAATTACCCATCCGAGCAAAAGATGTTTTAGATAAAACCGCATTTCCCTTCGTCCAATCCCACCAATCATTGAAAAGACCATTAATCATCAGGTCTTTTTTGATTTGCATATGCTTTTTCATCGAAAGCGTTTCGCCATAGAAACTGTAATCAAAATTGCCGTCTCGTTTAATGCGTTCGACCATGCTGTGAAGCGTGCCATCGGCATCAATATATTGAGCAATTTCTTGCACCGCTAAAAAATCAGGCTGGATTTCGTTTAGCAATTCTGCCATCGCCAACGCTTTTCCGCTGGCTGTTTCGGGTGAGCCGGTGAAATTCTTCACACCGCCACCGAGGTTGAGGGTCATAAGGCGTAATTTGAGCATAATTTCCTGTCTTCTAATCAAGAATGTATTATAACAGGGATGGAAACAGGAAACATGATCCCTGCTTCTATCCCTTTTATCGTTCCCTAAATTTTCACTTGACCACTTTGCCGCAATTACGATATAATCAAGCCTTGCCGGGGTGTAGCGCAGTCGGCTAGCGCGCTGCGTTTGGGACGCAGAGGCCGACGGTTCGAGTCCGTCCACCCCGACCTTTCTTATCAACGACCCAGCAAAGTGATAGCCGTGAGCAAGCCTTTTCTCTCCCTCATCCTCCCCGCCCATAACGAAGCCGGGCGTCTTGCCTCTTGCCTCAGCCAGGTAAAAACCTTTGTCAACGCCCAAAGCTACGAATCGGAAGTGCTTATAGTTGAAAATGCCAGCACGGATGAGACGCTAAACATCGCTAAAAGTTTCCTTGAAGATTTTCCGCAATTGAAAATTATCCAGCTTGATCAAGCCGGCAAGGGTAACGCCATTCGCACAGGCATGCTCCGGGCGGAAGGGCAATTTCGCTTCATGGCGGATGTCGATTTTTCGATGCCGATTGAAGAAATTAGCAAATTCCTGCCCCCCATGCTCGAAAACCCCCAACTGGCAATCGCTTCGCGCGAAAAACCCGGCTCAAAACGGATTGGTGAGCCTTTTTATCGCCATCTGATTGGCCGTGTCTTCAACCTTTTGGTCCGACTTTTGGTTTTACCTGGAATACAAGACAGTCAATGTGGTTTCAAATGTTTCAGTGCCGAAGTGGCCGAAGCAATTTTCCCCAAACAGAGGCTGAATGGCTGGAGTTTCGACGTGGAACTGCTCTGCATTGCCCGTGAGATGGGTTTTGAAATCCGTGAAGTGCCAATTACCTGGACCTTCCAAATAGGTTCGCGCATGAACGTTCTGAGTCAGAGCTGGCGAATGTTCAAAGATTTACTCCTCATTCGTTCGAATAAAAGAAAAGGGCTGTATCGTGGCAAGGCGCTTTGACCCCGAGCTGATACCACCCTTCCCCACACTTGTTTTTGAAAAAACACAATGGCAGTATGGCTGCCGAAAGGTCACCGGACTGGACGAAGCCGGTCGTGGTGCCTTGGCGGGTCCGCTTTGTGCTGCGGCTGTGATTTTGCCCCCTGATGAGCCAAAATTGGAAGAAAAACTGCTCGGTGTGCGCGATTCCAAGCAGATGAACGCCATCAAGCGGGAGCAAATGGCACCGATTATCAAAGAAATTGCCCTCGATTTTGCAATTGCCTGGCTTGATCAGACGGAAATTGACCAAATGGGCATGGCAAGAGCCGGAAAAATCATTTTTGAAAGGGCTATCGCGCAGTTAGCTCAAAAACCTGATTATCTGCTGATTGATTATTTCCAATTGCCCGAAATGGCGATTAGGCAAACGAGTTTGGTCAAGGGGGACCAAAGAAGCCTTTCAATTGCCTGCGCTTCGGTTTTGGCAAAACAAGCCCGCGACCAAAAAATGGTTGAGCTGAGTGCAGATTTTCCCCTCTATGATTTCGCCCAAAATAAAGGCTACGCCACCCCTGAGCATCTCAAAGCTATTGACCAGTTCGGCTTATGCCCACTCCACAGACGCAGTTTTTCCGACCATCTCTTGCAGGGCAAGTTGTTTGAGTGAAGGCTAAGCGAGGATATAAATGAATAATCATATAAAATATGCAGGGAACAGGAGCATGGGAATGAAACGTTCAAGAGAGATTAAGAAAAAATGCTTGGTCAGAAGAGGCGAACTTTTTACTATCAGCTTGTTTGTTTTGATTATCCTTTCTGCCTGTTCGATTAACCTGACCTACACTTCTCCCTCTTCGTCAGCGAGAGAACCCCAGTCGAACATCATTGAGGAAGAAAGGAAACAAATCGATCCAAACGCAGCGATTTCGGGTAACTCCGGCTCTCCTTCCGGAATGCGAGAGAGCTTTAGTTTGACCGCAACCGCAGGCTCAATCCCAATAACGAATATGCCTTCAGCGACTGAAGTACCAAGATTCACAGCCACCCCGAGCCAATACAAACCCTTTTCAGGTTGTGCTGTTTCCCAATTGCATAAGGGAGATTCTGCTTATGTGAATTTCGCCACTGGCAGGGTTAGTATGCGAACCGAACCGGTAGGCAAAATTGCCGATGCCACGGTTGTTCGAAAACTGGAAGTCGGTGAAATTGTCCACATTATCGATGGTCCCAAATGTGATTTGGGCTGGATTTTTTGGGAAGTGCGGACGGTAAACAGTGAATATGGCTGGATACCCGAGGGGGATGGTACAGAATTTTACTTTGTCCCTATTTCAACTGTCGCTGCTTGCCCTGGGGCAAAACCCGGACGACTCAAAGTGGGGGAACAAGCTTTTGTTGAGCCCATGCCGGAGGATTTTAACCGAATCTACCCCGAACCTAAGATTGAGTCGGATAAATTGATTTATCGAATGCTTCCCGGTTCATATATGCAAGTTTTGGAAGGTCCGGTTTGTGGAAATGGTAAAGAAGGGGTTTGGTGGAAAGTCCGCGCAGATTCGGGCGATATTGGCTGGACACGTGAAAGTGATTATGCCAAGGATTATTACTTTATCGCCCCGGTTATCCGCCGGCCATAAGGGGATAGTTCCCCAAGGTTTAGGATTAAGCTCATTCAAAAGATGCAATGAGCCATCTCCCTTTCTTCGAAGACCAAAGCCAAAACAAAAGCCAGCGATAAAAGCTGGCTTAGTTTGAGGCGGATGGGGGGTTAAGCGCCGCTGCTGGTGACGGAAGTTTTTTTCTTTTTTTCGTCCTTCGCCTTGCGCTTTTCTTTGATGTCTAATTTGGGCTTTTTGCGTTCTTCTTTTCCTGCTTTATCTTTAGTAGCCATAAGT
>Ga0265295_1007912_pt1 | contig 11993 bp, 6 predicted proteins | sample Munlansysbiofilm_FD_192503 | JGI IMG/M metagenome (GOLD analysis project Ga0265295, IMG submission 192503) | Leachate microbial communities from a municipal landfill in Southern Ontario, Canada - Methane capture system biofilm | ecosystem: Engineered > Solid waste > Landfill > Unclassified ... | reverse complement strand
GCTGTTCATCATCAGGCGCAGCTTTAAAGACAAGCCCGGCTGGCTCTTCTATCAGCGCGACGAACTGCTCGCACACGAGCTTTGCCATGTCAGCAGAGTAGCACTCAAATCGCAGGTCTACGAAGAGATACTGGCATATCAGACCGCTACCACCGCCTTCAGAAGATTCTTCGGCGGCATATTTCGTCGACCGGCGGACTCCTTTGCCTTCATCGGCTTGGCCGTACTGCTCTTTGCCGCCCAGCTCGGACGAGCCATTTTCCTGCCCGCCCTGCCTGCCTGGCCTGCCTGGCTGCCGCTCTTGCTTTTCTGCGCCTGGCTGCTGCGCCGCCATCTTGGCGACATGCGACGCCTGAGGCAGGCAGGCAAAAACCTGACCGCCTATTTTCCGGCAGACTCCGTCCAGGCCCTGCTTTTCCGCTGCACTGACCGCGAAATCCTGGCGCTGGCGGAGCTGGACCGCCGCGAAAACCTGCTTACCTGGCTACAAAACCGCCAGCAAAGCTCCCTGCGCTGGCGGGTCATCATGGCCAGATTCAACCCCGAAAAACATCACTGTGACCCAACATCCTAAAAAACTTACAACCTGAGAGAAGAGACCAGCATGATCGACATTAAAATTCTGCGTGACAACCCCGAGCTAGTCAAGGCCAATGCCATCAGGCGCGGCTGCGATGTTGATATAGACCAGCTTGTTGCCGAAGACCAGCAGTACCTCGAGCTTAACCGCGAAGTGGAGGAACTGCGCGCCGAACGCAACCGCCTGAGCAAAGAAAGCAAAAATAACCCCGAGGCCAGGGAAACCGTCAAACTGCTCAAAGTCAGCCTCGGCGAAAAGGAAAAACGCCTTGCCGAGCTGAAGGCAGCCATCGAGGCCAAAATGGACTGGCTGCCAAATTTTCTGGCTCCGGATGTGCCCGACGGCGCCGGCGACCAGGACAACGCCGAACTCTGCCAAAAAGGCAAAAAGCCGGAGTTCAGCTTCACGCCCCTGGACCATCATGCCCTGGGCGAAAAACTCGGCGTCATCGACCTGGCTCGCGGCGCCAAGGTGGCTCAGTCCGGCTTCTATTACTGGCGCGGCGCCGGCGCACAGCTCACGCAGGCCATGTTCTTCTGGGGACAGCAGGAGCTGGTCAAACGCGGCTTCACCCTTTTCCTCTCGCCCTGTATGGCCAAGCAACAGACCCTCTACGGCACCGGTTATCTGCCCTTCTTTGCCGACCAGACCTACTCGGTGGCCAACGAAGACCTGGCTCTGATCGGCACCTCGGAGCAGACCCTGGTGGGCTATCATGCCGGCGAGCTGCTCGAAGCCGAGCAATTGCCCTACTGCTATACCGCCTATACCCCCTGCTTTAGAACCGAGGCAGGCAGCTACGGCAAGGAAACCAGGGGCATCTTCAGAGTGCATCAGTTCCACAAGGTCGAGCTGATCGTCTTCTGCCTGCCGGAGGAATCCGAGAAATATCACCAGTTCTGCCTGGAATGCGAGGAGTCGCTCCTGCAGCAGCTGGGCATACCCTACCGCATAGTCAATGTCTGCGTCGGCGACATGGGCGCACCGGGCTACAAAAAGTATGACATCGAGGCCTGGTACCCGGGTTACGGCGGCTACCGCGAGGTGACCTCCAACACCAACCTCACCGAATTCCAGTCCAGAAGACTGAACGTGCGCTTCAAGGACAAGGAGGGGCGCCGCGGCTTCGTGCATACCATCTCGGCCACCGGCCTCACCGACCGCGTCGTCTGCGCCATCATGGAAAACTTCCAGCAGGAAGACGGCAGCGTCATCGTCCCCGAGGTACTCAGGCCCTATACCGGCTTCGACCGTATTACCCCAGCAAACTAAGTCAAACTTGTCTGCATGGCGGCCCGAAGGGCCGCCATGCAGACCTTAGTGTGCCTTTGTGTCTCTTCGTGTCTCTTCGTGTCCTCCCCCCCAACTCCAATGCCAGCGGCTCTGAAAATCCACATACCTGCCAGTCAGCGCCACAGCTGTATTTGCTGTGGGCTTTGCTGCCGACGTTTCCGCGTACTGCTGCGTGCCGGCGAGACCGAGCGCCTCGGGCAACTGGACTGGGGTACGGACAATCCGCACCCGGGACGCTTCTGGGAGACTTTCGGCGGCCACGCTTATTTCAAGCGCCGTGCCGACGGAGCCTGCGTCTTTCTGGGCGAGGACCAGCTTTGCCTGATGCACGCCCGTTTTGGTTTTGACATCAAGGCACTCACCTGCCGCGGCTATCCCTACAACTTCGCCTCCACCTGGCCTGGCGAGGTCACTGTGCTGGCGCGCCTGGACTGCCCCGCCGCCCTGCGCAACCAAGGCGAGCTAATCAGCAAGAATCGCCGCCACCTGGAGCAGCTGGCCTCCGAATTGCGCTTTGGCGGCGGTTTCAGCGCCGCGCAGCTACAAGGCCTGCAGCGCCCAGCCCTCGAGCTGCTCTGCCTAACCCTGCGCCGCGAGCTGCAAACCGCCGCCCAGTGCCCGCCCGACCAGCTCGCCAATCACCTTATGCTCCTGGCACACAAATGGGAGACCCTGGGCGCCAATTTCCTCAACGATCTGCCCACCCTCAAAAAAGTCATGCCCAGCCTGCTGGAAAAATGTCGCGAGGAGTCCAGGCTGCAGCTGCAAGAAGCAGCTCCGCTCAGCGCCTTCTCCAGAAGCTTCTTCCGCCAGATGCTCAGCGCCTATGTCTTGCGCGACGAGGAGCTGCTCGACACCGGACTCAAAACCCGCCTGGCCAAGACCTGGCAGCTGGGCCGCCTCGTCTTCGGATACGGCAACATCGCGGCTTTCGGCCAGGAGCACCCCGACTACGAGCTCAAGCCGGACAGCATCTTTGCGCCCGACAACCAGGAGCACTCCGAGGCCCGACTCTGGGAAGTCTGGCGCCGCTTCATTGAGCTGCGTCTGGAAACACTGCAGTTCTTCGCCTTCGCCTACTATGGCACAAGCTTCTTTGCAGGCCTGAAGGCGCTGCTGCTAAGCTATCCGCTAAGCCTTGCTCTGGCTCGCATACAGGCCACCAGTCAAAATCGACGTGAACTCGCCGAGGAAGACCTGCTCTACGCGGTGGCCGCCATAGACCACTGCCACGGGCGCTCCCCCCGGCTGAAATTCCGCAGCAGCCGCCAAAGCGAGCAGTACTTCAGCGCGCGCCGCTTCCCCGCCCTCATCAAACAACTGGGCCAGAGCTAAACAAACCTTAGTGTCTCTTTGTGTACCTTGGTGTGTCTTCGTGTCCAAAAATCACTACTCACAGCTAGGCCTTATTGTCGCCGCGGCCGGTTCCTCGCAGCGTTTCGGCCCGGGCAACAAGCTCTTGCAGCCTTTGCAGGGCATGCCACTGTTCTGCCACTGCCTGAAAAACCTCTGCGCCACAGCCCTGCCCCGAGCCATAGTCCTCGTGGTCGCCGCCGACAGCGAGGCGCTCTTCAGCCGCCTGCTGCAAGAAAATCTGCCGGAACTCGCCGCACACACCAAACTCGTCCACGGCGGCGAAAGCCGCGACGACTCGGTCTGGCGCGGACTGCAAGCTCTCCCCCCGGAATGTGAATTTGTCGCCGTGCAAGACGCCGCCCGCCCGCTAAGCGGCGCCGCGCTGCTGCAGCGCTGCCTCGAAGCCGCCATCATACACGGCGCCGCGGTGCCCGCACACCGCATCACTGATTCGGTTAAAATCGCCGATGAAAACTGCATGGTGAGCCACAGCCTGGACCGCAATCGCCTCTGGGCCAGCGAAACCCCGCAGGTGATTCGACGCGAAATCCTGCTCGAAGCATACAAAATTTGCCGAAAAACAAAGAAAATCTGCACAGATGAAGCGCAATTGCTCGAAGAAGCAAGATTCGGGGTTAAATTAGTAGAGAACAAGCAAGCCAACCCGAAAATCACTTATGCGCAAGACTTGACCGAGCAGGATAACTACAAAAGACACTAAACACTAATTCGTGTGCTTTTGTATCTTGGTGTGTCTTTGTGTCCAAAATACTGATAATCAACCACTGAAGACTTGCAAAGGAGCCTTATTTTGAAAAGCCAGCTTTTTCTTACACTCGCTCTAGCCCTGTTTTTAGCCCTTGGCAGCTCTCTCTTCGCCCAGGAAGACGAGGCCGAAAACGACCAAGAAGTATTTTTCAGCGCGGACGGGGTCAGCGTCGAGCTAGGCCCTTGGCGCGCTGATAACCTCTGGATGCGCGAAGCCGCCAACGCCGGGACGCGGCAAAGCCAAACCTGGCGCTTCTTTATGCACGGCATGCGCGACCACCGCGCCACACCAATAGCCTGGAATAGGCTTTTCGACAGCGAAGAAGATGCCGCAGCCTGGCTGGACGAAGACCAAAGCCTGCAAAACGAGCAGAAAAGCAGTAGCTTCCCAGTGCTGAAACTCGAGGACGATAAAATCCTCATACTGCCAAAACCACTGCTCAACTTGCAGCAGCTCGATAGCCTCAAGGGACGCAAGCTGCGCTTTTTCGTCTGGATCAAAGGCGAGGACTGCGCCGAGCAGGCACAGCTCTGGGACGCGGCGCCCAGTCTACAGCTCAGCTTGAAAGACGCCCTGGACAACCTCATCGTCAGCGAAAACAGCTTGTTCAAAACCCGTGGTAGCTTCCCCTGGTTCTGCTACCATATTGAAATCAAGATCCCCGCCCTGCTCAATACCAGAGTGCCCGACAAGGGTGTGGATGAAGAGGGTGAAGAGGGCTTCGACCTAGAGGACGAACTGCTCAGCAGCATGCTCGACCCCGCGCTGCTGGCTCTGCCCGAGCTGCCGCAGGGCGGCGGACTCTATCTCAGCCTCAGCATGCTAGGCTCCGGCAAAGCATGGTTCAGCACTCTGAGCTGGGAAATAGCCACCGCCAATAACACACCAGCTTTGACGGATATTTGTGACCCGCTCAGCGGCAGCAGAGCACCCAATCCGGACCATGATGAACTGCCCATGCATTTCTTCTTCGGACTGGAACCGACCGCACAGTGGGATTTCCTGCTGGGCAACAAAACCTGCCCGAACCTGGCTAGCCTGGACGGCCTAAGGCAATATGTCGCCAAGGCCAGCAAAGACTGGTTCCATATGCAATACGGCCTGGCACTGCTGGGCTATGCCCAAAGCACTGGCAGTATACTCAAACAATGCCCGGAATTCGAAGCAGGCTGGCGCGAAAGCCTGCTCGAACAGGTCCTGGCACTGCAAAATCCGCAAAGCGGACTCTGGGGCAACGGCGAAGGACATAACCTGATGCTTAGCGCGGCAGTAGCAAGATACGCTTTTAATCCTAGCACGCAGCCGCGCACAGACACTGAACAGGAACCCACCCCCTGGCTGAGCCTCAATCAAGAAGGACTGCCGCATAAAACCGCCTTGCTCGATAGCCTGCTGCGCAGCCGCGTACTGGACCCGAACAGCGGAAAACCCAAGGCCTGGAACCGCTTCGCATTCCAGCCCGAACTGCTGGGCCAGGAGCTGCGCGACAAGGTCTGCGACCTGGGGGCCAGCGCTGCCGCCGCAAAACTGCTGGCCATGATCGCAGCGCAGAGCAGCATAGCCAGTGAAAAAGAAAGCGCGCAAAAAGCACTGCGTCAATGCTGGGAATACTGCGCCGCCAACTTCATCACCAGCGACTTCCTCTGGACTCAGACCGACCTCTCGCAAACCGTAAGCTCGCCGGCGCATATGCTCAGCCTGCTCGAAGCCAGCGCCTGGCTGGAACCCAAGGAAATGCCCAAAGAGGCCGAGATCAGCTTCCTGGCGGACGACTTGGGCGCGGGCGCGCTGCGTCTGCGCTGGCTGGACCGCAAAAGCCCTTATGCCGCCCTGCGGGTCTACGCTTTGCCTGACGGTCTCGAGCCTGAGCACATGGACGAGCGCCACCTGCTCGCCATCCTCAGCCGCAGCCAGCGCAGCATTCTCAGTTCCGATCCGCTTTTCGGCCTGCACGCCTTGGCTGCGGCTGCCAACAAGCACTGGGGTATCAGTCTGGAGAGCGAGGGTGTCGCCTATATGGCAAAAAAGCTCGCCATGCTTTCAAGCACGCTAGTCTTTGCCGACGGCGGTGCCGAGCTTAACTTCAAAATGCCGCAAAGCGAGGAAACCAGCTACAAGTTATATCTGCGCGCTGTCACTCCCTACAGCGAGCTAAGCAAGCCACAAAGAATATTCGAGTAAAAAACAGCGACCCCTGCACACGAAGCCACACCAAGTTTTTAAGCCTTGCTGTGGCTTCGTGTATCTTGCTGTGCCTTCGTGATTGCTATCTTATTGTGCAAGGAGCACTAAGAGCATAAAGGAATACTCTGAAAAAGTAGTTGAAATAAAAATATGGAACAATGGCAAAAACGTGGTACATTTAGGAGAAGTAGTCATTATTCGACAACTTCCAACAAAAACAGGCCATGAATCGATTGACAAAACTTTTGTTTCACTCTGCAGGCAACCTGTTCACCTATGCGGATCTGTCTGTACTCCTCGAGGGAAGCGATCACAGCCGTCATGGTTTGGTCAAACGAGCCTTGGCGGCAGGCGAGATTTTGCGACTTCGACGTGGCTTATACTGCCTTGCCCCCGAATATCAAAAAAAAACGTGCATTTGGTTTTACTACTTACAGCAGACCCCGGCATAGTGTCCTGTAACCAAATATATTTGTACTGACTTGTTTAGTGTATTATATTCTATTTTCGCTTTTTTAGTCTACTGGAAATATATTGGAGTGTATCATGCGAGTAATAATAGTTGGCGGCATAGCTGGTGGCGCCGGGGCGGCGGCGCGTCTGCGGCGGCTTGATGAGAAGGCCGAAATCATCCTGGTCGAGCGCGGCGCCAATATCTCTTATGCCAACTGTGGTCTGCCATATAGCCTGGGCAAGGTGATCCCGGAACGCGAATCGCTGTTGCTGATGACCCCAGAGCTGTTTCGGGCGCGTTTCAACGTAGATGTGCGCGTGCGCTGCGAGGCATTGAGCATAAACCGAGAGAATAAAAGCCTGAGGCTGCGAGACCTGAATAGCGGAACCGAGAAAGAGGTGAATTATGACAAGCTGATCCTGGCAACCGGTTCGCTGCCTTGCCCGCTGCCGATCCCGGGAGTGGACCTGCCAGGCATACATAGGCTGTGGACCCTGGATGATATGGACCGCCTCGAACAAAGCCTGGGAGCCGGAGCCAAGCGCGCCGTGGTGGCCGGAGGCGGCTTCGTGGGCGTCGAGCTGGCCGAAAATCTGCAGGCGCGAGGCCTGGAAGTGACCCTGGTGGAGCTGGCTGACTTCATCATGCCTAGCCTGGACCAGGAAATGAGTAACCTCCTGGTGGAAGAGCTGCGCCGCGAAGGACTGGGCGTCGAGCTGGGAGTGGGAATGGCAGGCGTGGAAAAAACCGAGGACGGGCTGCTGATAAAATTGAGCGATGGACGCGGCCTGAATTGCGACCTGGGCGTGCTCTGCCTGGGAGTGAAACCAAACTCGGAACTGGCCAAGGCGGCAGGCCTGGAACTGGGACCGCGGGGACATATCGTGGTGGACGAGAAGCTCTGTACCTCAGACCCGGACGTGTACGCGGTGGGCGATGTGATCGAAGTGATAGACCCGGTATTCAAGGGCAAGGTGGCTATCGCCCTGGCCGGCCCGGCAAATAAACAGGCGCGCATCGTGGCCGATAATATCTGCGGCAGAAATAATGTCTATAAAGGAACCCTGGGCACATCGATCATCAAAGTGAATCAGCTTACCGCCGCCAGCGTGGGCTATAGCGAAAGACTGCTGAAAAATAAAGCCGTGCAGTATAAAAAAATCTATCTGCACCCGAATTCGCATGCCACCTATTATCCGGGCGGCACCAGGATGCATATGAAGGTGCTTTTCAATGACGAGGGCAGGATTTTCGGGGCGCAGATAGTCGGGCAGGACGGCGTTGACAAACGTATCGATGTGCTTGCCACGGCCATGCTGCAAGGCATGGACATACGCGAGCTGGGGGCACTGGAGCTGGCCTATGCGCCCCCATACTCCTCGGCCAAAGACCCGGTCAACTTTGTTGGCATGATCGCGGAAAACATCCTGGACGGCACCAGCAGCTCGGTGCATTTTGAAGACTTGCCCAAGGATGCCTTTCTGCTTGATATACGCGAAAAGGAGGAATTCGAGCTGGGCGGCGTGCCCGGCGCGGTCAATATTCCCATGGCACAGCTGCGCGAGCGCCACAGCGAGCTGCCGCGTGACCGGGAGATATTTATCTACTGCCAGTCCGGTGTGCGCTCCTATGTGATGGAGCGGGCGCTGAAGCAGCTGGGCTATAAGGCGGCCACGGTGTCCGGCGGCATCTTGACCTGGAGGATGCAGAAGAGCATCAAGGCCTCTTCGGCTCCGCGGGCGCCGGAACCCTGCTGTGTTGACACGCGCTGCCAGAGTTCGCCTGGCGTCGCGGCGCAGCCCGCTCAATATCCGGCTCCGGTGAAGGTGATAGATGTGCGTTCTCTGGCCTGTCCCGGCCCGGTGGTACGCCTGAAACAGGAGATCGAGCTATTGCGCGAAGGCCAGGTTTTAGCCATGCTGGCACCCTTGTCTTTCGAGGCGGACCTGCGCAGCTGGAGCCGCTCTAGCGGAAATCAGGTTTTGCAGATGCAGAGCAGCGAAGGCTACTTGGAGGCCCTGGTGCAGAAAGGCGGCGCCAAACGAGAGGAGGGCGAGGCGGGCGCAGCCCCCGATGCTGCGCTTGCCGCTGCCGGAGCTGGCTCCGGCGCAGCAATAGTGCTTTTTAGCAATGACTTGGACAAGGCGATGGCGGCCTTGATCATCGCCTGCGGCATGGCCGCCAGCGGTCAGAAAGTCGGGATTTTCTTCACATTCTGGGGATTAAGCGTGCTGCGCAAGAGTCCGGCTCCGGCTGTGAAGAAAGACTTGGTCTCGCGCATGTTCGGCTGGATGCTTCCCAAGGGGGCGGCCAAGCTGAGCCTGTCGAAGATGAATATGGGCGGCATGGGCACAGCGATGATGAAGCAGGTGATGAAGCGCGAGAATGTCAGCAGTCTGCCGGAGCTATTGGCTCAGGCCAGGGAGCTGGGCGTGAAGTTTATCGCCTGCGAGATGGCCATGGACGTGATGGGCATCAAGCGCGAGGAGCTTGTCGAGGTGGATGAAGTCGCCGGCGTGGCCAGCTTCGCCGACATGGCCAGGCAAAGCAACAGCAGCTTGTTTATCTAGACCGCGTACAAAAAGGTCATAACGCCGAAAGGCCGTTAGTGGCGCCCTTACAGGGCGCCGGATTCGGGGGGGGGCCTTTACCCAGGGTAGCGCTCGGCTCCTGCGGAGCCGAGCGCTACCCTGGGCTATATTAGGTTGCCCCTTCAGGGCACCAAATGGACTGAATCCCAGAGAAAAATTAGAAATTCTTCCGAAAACTGCATTTTTCAGGAAAATTTTATTTTTGAAGGTACCTAACCAAGGTCAACCCTACAGGAAAAATCAAAATCATCTGATGAATTGTGCCGCAGAAACGAGCCGTTTTATCCTTAGCACAATTTACTACAAAGCATCGTATCTATTTGCGCCGTAGGCGCATAACCATGCTTAACCCCAGGCTTCAGCCTGGGGTGCAGGCAGCCATCAAAACCTGCGCCTCGTAGAGGCGCTACTATGCCCCCCCTTTTTGGACACCCTCTATCTAGACCGCGCTGGTTTTTTGGACAGGACGTCACACGAAGGGCGTTTGTCAGAAGTAGTACCAGAGCGAGTCGTAGTCTTCGGGGTTTTCGCCGTTTTTTTCCAGTCTTTGCAAATAATCAAGCAGGGGTACGTCTTCGCCGATATAGCCGGCACTGACCTGGGTTATGTTTTTTTCCCAGGGATGGAACTCGTAGAGCCTGACTCCGTTGGGCAGTATTGAGACCAGCGAGCGGTGTTGCGAGGCTCGAAGATAGTTTTTTCCCATTCCAGGGACATTGTACACACCTTCGTCGGTTCTGCTCAGTCCCGGCAGGAGTCTGGCCTCTTCCTTCTGCTCTTGCAGCAGTCTTGCCAGGGGCACGCGGTAGTCGCTGGTCTCCTCCTTGCCCTTGGCATTGAAGGTGTAGTATGGTTCTATGCCGGCTCTGGCCAATGTGCGCCGCAGCAGTGCGGCCTCGAAGCGTCTGGAGACAAAGAAGGTGTAGACCTGCTGATTGAAGATGGATATGCCGGCCTGGCGCAGGCGTTCGACGGCGCTAATCACCTCCGGGGTGACTTCGTAAGCGTGTTCGAAGTGGGTGACCAGGGCTATCTGGCGCCTGCCCGGCTGGCGGAATTCACTGAGCATTGCTATAAGTTCATCGTCGATGCGCATGGGCACGGTTGCCAGCACGCGACTGCCTATGCGTATGCGCTCGATGGAGGGGATGTTGGCGACTCCTTTGAGGATTTCATAAAAGTCCTGGTTGTTCATAGCCAGGGGATCGCCGCCGGTGATAAGCACCTCGTGTATGGCGGGGTGCTCGGCGATCCAGTCCAATGCGGCTTGCACTTTCTCCGGGCTGGCCATGGCGTCCGCGGCCATGGTGTCATCGATCTCCCAGTTTCTTTGACAATATACGCATATTTGCGGGCAGGTATTAAATGGTTTAAATATACAGATAGCGGGGTATCTTCTGGTTACCAGGTCTATCGGCGAGGTGTCGCCCTCATGCATAAAGTCGTATGCGGCGCGGTCTTCACTGCAGTTTTGCATGCCCTCGACATATCTCTCGCCTGGGAACACCTGTGCTCTGATGGCTCGGTCGAAGCCCAACTCGGGTCGGTCATCCATTAGAGACAAGTAGTATGGGGTTACTCCGAAGGGCAGGCACTGTTTACAGGCATCGCCTATGCTATTACGCTCTGTTTCGGAGAGTTTTACCAACTTGGCGATTTGCTCGGGGTTCTGCTGGATATTATCGAACTGCCAGCGCCAGTCGTCAAACTGTTCCTGGCTTGCTCCAAGCTGCCGGCATATATGTTTTCGCCTTTCCTGTCTTCGGGCGACGACGTCTTCTTGCAGGCCATGTGCGAAGCGCCGCATCTGTGCGTCTACGCTTTCGGAGAGCTGGTCCATTTGAGTGGAGCGTTGCACTGCGGCCTGGCGTCCCTGCGCCTGGTTTTCCTCGCATTGCAGTTCGGTCAGGCTGCTCCAGGCGCTGCGGTCAAGCAGTCCGAGCAACAAGTGGGTGGCATCGGCATAGAAGTCAGCGCTCAGATTTTCCGCCTCCTTGTGCCGGCCAATGCAATAGATGCTTTTGGCGAAGCTGAAGCCGGCCAATTTTTCGGCTCGGGGCGCCAGCATGCTGCGCAGATTGCGCGCGCAGTCGCGGATGCGTATGGCGTGGCTGATGCTTTTGCCATCCGGCAGGCTGGCGGAGGCGAACTCTTGCCGGTCGCAGAGCTGCAGCAGACCCAGGCGGAAGTCTTCGGCACTGAAGCATTCGTGGGCTAGCTTCACGATCTCGGGAAGCTGTTTTCTGAAATAACTGGCGGAAAATTGCTTAAGATGATAAGATGTAGTCATGGCTGTGCTCCTTACTACTGGTGAGCACCCCGAAGCCAAAAATGTCACGGAGTAAAATGCAATATGCTGCGTCAACTCGACAGTCGGCTTTCCGAGGCTGATTAATTAACAAGTCCCAGGCCCGTAGTTCTGTTTCGAACTTTGACGTTTAGTTTGCGTGATGAAAGCAATAAAACTTGTAAAACGAGAGTATAACCTATCACAAGAACGGGATTTTGCAAGTTTTTGGCGGAGTCCTCCGGGTAAATTCCAGTACCAAAGAATCAGAAACCCAAAAAAAATATTTTTCGCGCAGTCTGCTCCGCCTCGCCATTTCGAGACACATCCCTCCCCTGTCCGCATTTTTCTTTGTTTCGCCGGCTGTTGTGTCGCCTTGAAGTGAATTTGCGGCTTTTATACTTGCTAATATGTACACGGGTTTGGGACTGGGGCGAAGTTCAGCATTGCGGGTCAGGCTGTGTCGTATGCAAGCCTCC
>Ga0265295_1007910_pt1 | contig 11997 bp, 12 predicted proteins | sample Munlansysbiofilm_FD_192503 | JGI IMG/M metagenome (GOLD analysis project Ga0265295, IMG submission 192503) | Leachate microbial communities from a municipal landfill in Southern Ontario, Canada - Methane capture system biofilm | ecosystem: Engineered > Solid waste > Landfill > Unclassified ... | reverse complement strand
ATTTGGCATAATTTAAATCATAGGTCATTAAAAATAGTTTTCTATAAGAGATGAGGATAAATCCAAGGATAATCAAAGAAATGATGATCGATAAAATCATATCCGCTAACGTTGCAGTAAAGATATTCCCAACAAGCATACTTTCAACGGATATATTAAATCCACTACTTTTTTTAATAATGATTAAACCAATAGCAAATGAAATGGCAGATACTAAGCCAATAGCAGCATCACCGTTGATTGTTTTTGATGTGGATAAATATTTAATAAATAAAGAAGCAAGCATGACAAACGGAATGGCAATATATAGGGGTTGTTCAATAAATAAAATACCTAATATCAGACCAGCAAAGCTTACATGAGCAAGTCCATCAGCAATCATCGCTTGTTGATTTAAGACCAAAAATGGGCTTAATAAAGCGGCTGATAATGCTAAAGTGATGCCAATGATCAATGCATATTGAATGAAATCATAACTTAATAGATTAAGCATGGTGATGCCCCCTATGTTCAAATTCATGGAAATCTCTATAGGTTCCAAAAAATTTAATCGTTTGATCGACATACATGACTTTGCAGTCTTCTTTGACTGCATCCGTTAAGTCATGGGTGACGTGAATGATGGTCATCTGTTTTGTTTGTTGAAACTCATAGAGCATGTGATAAAACTTTTCTCTAAAGGATGGATCAAGCGCAGAAGTAGGTTCATCTAAGATGAGTAAATCGGGTTCAGCAATTAATGCACGGATGAGAAACACTCTTTGTTGCTGACCACCTGACAAATAGGACATGCTCGATTCAAAAAGATGGGGAATCTCCATAATTTCTAACCATGATTGAATCAGTTCACAATCTGCTTTTGATGGTTTTAATTTTTGATTTTTAATGCCACTATAAATAACTTCACGCACCGTCATTGGTAAATTGAGTTTCGTATTTAGTTTTTGTGGTAAATAACCCATTTGCGTGGCATGATTTTCAATTTTACCACTGGTCGGTTCTAATAGTCCAACGAGCATTTTAACAAGTGTAGTTTTACCGCTCCCATTTGGACCGATGATGTGAAGCATTTCACCTTTTTTTAAGGTAAAAGAAACATCTTTTAAAATATTAAATTTTCCAAATGTGACTTCAATGTTTTCATATTTAATCATGAGATCCTCCAGATAAAGCTAAAGTGATATGATCAATATTTCTTTTAAATAGTGTGGCATAACTTTCTTCATTACTAAAATCTATATTGGAAACATTATGATACGCATGAAGTTCTAGAAGTGTTAATTCGTAATTTTCTTTACTTAAAGATTCTTTGATTTTATTTGCTACCAATGGTTCAATCAATTCTTCAATCATCAGGTAATGTGTATTACTTTCTTTAATCAGATTCATAAAATCAATCATCTCTGAAGATAATGTATCTTGTTCTGGTTTGAAATCCGTATAGATGGAAACAATATTGATATGATATCTTTCAGCAAATAATCCTAAGGCATTATGTCCTGCAAAATAAATGGTATGATTATCCCAACCACGATCAAGAATCGTTTGTTCAAATGATTCATGAAGTGTGTGGATTTTTTCAATGTAATTTTCCATGTTTTCATGATAAAATGCTTCATTTTCAGGATCAATTAAGATGATGTTATCATAGATTGCGTGGATTAATTCAATCGCAATTAATGGATCCACCCAATAATGAATGTCATGATCGTGATCATGAGGATCGGTTTCTAATAATGTAGAATCTAATGATAGAGATAAATGATCATCATGGACTTCATCAAAAGATTGTGATAAATCCATAATGATGGTTTCTGGACCTGCCATCTCCTTGGGGTCATTTAACCATTGATCAATATCGAGACTTGTAAAAATAAAAAGTTTTGATTCGCTGATTGCAATCCGATCTTTCGAAGTTACTTCATATTTATGAATTTCTTGACCTGGATTTACGAGTAAGCTCACCGTCATTTTGTCTTTGACAATTTGACGTGCAAAGTCATACTGAGGAAAAGCAGTCGTGACAATATCGGCACTTTTTGAAGGCGTACAAGACATCAAAAAGAATAGACTCGATATCATAATGAATAACACAAAAATTTTACGCATAAGTTGAACTCCTTTTTGCAAATGATTCGCAACTAGATTATAGCATATTTTGTCTTACTTGCAAATGATTTGCAATAAATTTACAAATTGGTCTAAAACCACGATGAAAAAGATGGTTTTCATTGTAATCATAGTGATATAGTGTTATAATTAATAGCAGCATGAGTGGGATGATGATTCCACTCAATTTTATTGAGGTAGCTATGAATTTAGAGCATTTAAAAGAAAAATTGAATCAAATCTTAAAAGCGTATGACTTAAATGTCTACAGCATTCGAACCAAAAGAGAGTTTGGCGAAAGAATCGTTGAGATCTTAATTGACACAGAAACGATGGATATAAATCTCCTAGAAAAGATTCACATGGAGTATGTTGAATCATTAAGTGATGATGAACTAGATCCCACATATTATTTAGAACTTTCATCTTTGGGTGCGGAAAGACCGATTAAGACAAAAGAAGATATCGAAAAAGCAATTGGCAAATACATTTATTTTGAAGCACCAAACATCAAGACCAATGGCACATTAATCAGTTTTAATGATGATATAATAAAGATAGAAATTAACGACAAAGGTCGATTAAAACATATAGAAGTTAAATTTGAAGCTGTTAAAAAAATGCGAACAGCGATTAAATTTTAGGAGGATCACATGATTAGTAAAGAGTTTTTCAAAAACATTGAATTAGTAGCAGAAGAAAAAGAATTATCACATGACCAAGTCGTCGAAGCATTTGTGCAAGGCATGATTGCTGGATGTAAGAAAGCTCATGATGTGAGATCTTGCCGTGTTGAGATTAAAGAAGACAAGTATGAAATCTTAGTCTTTACACAACATTTAGTCGTTGATGAATACAGCATTGAAGCAGATAAGAATTACACGCAAATCTTATTAGAAGATGCGAAAAAAATGAACGCGCGAGCTAAAGTTGGCGATGTCATTGAACAAAAGATCGATCCAAAAGATTTTGGACATTTCGCCGTTAGAGATTTTAAGAGCAGATTAAACGAAACTTTAATCTCGATGCAAAAAGAAAATCTTTATAAGCATTTCAAATCTCATGAACATGAAATGATTAATGCCAGAGTGATTGATATTGCAGATGATCATTACCGTTTAGATATCGGAAAAGACTTAACGACGTTGCTTCCAAAAAAAGAAGCACTTCCGAAAGATAACTTTCATGTAGGCGATCATATTAGAGTCTATGTCTCTGATGTAGAAATGAAGACAAAATGGCCAAAAGTATTTGTTTCACGTGCCCATCCTTCATTGATTATTCGTTTACTTGAAAATTATATTCCTGAGATTAAAGATGGTATTATCGAAATCATGGGAATTGCTAGAGAACCAGGAGATCGTACGAAAATTGGTGTGAAATCCAATGATCAAAAAGTGGATCCAATTGGTGCATGCGTGGGTGAAGGTGGATCAAGAATTCGTGAAATTGTGAAACAACTCTCTGATGAAAAAATTGATTTATTCCGTTGGAGTGATAATGAAAAAGAACTCATTGCCAATGCATTACAACCTGCAGAAGTGATTGCTGTTACCAGAGTTAATCCAAAAGAAAAAACCGCACTTGCGATTGTTCCAGATGATCAATTATCTTTAGCGATTGGTAAACTTGGACAAAATGTGAAACTCGCTGTTCAAGCTTGTGGTTGGAGTATTGACATCAAGTCAGAACAAATGGCACAAGGCGAAGGTATTCTCTACTAAGGAGGATCTATGAGTAAGATCAAAAAAATTCCACTCAGAACATGTGTGGTGACCAAAGAAGTTTTACCTAAAAAAGAACTCATTCGTATTGCTGCAACTAAAGAAGGCAAAGTATCGATTGATTTTATCGGTAAAGCACCAGGTCGTGGAGCTTATATGAAATTTACAAAAGAAGTGATTTTGCAAGCACAAAAAACCAAAGCACTCGACAAAAAGTTAGAAGTTCAAGTTCCAAATGAAATCTATGAGGAACTTTTAAAGATTGCCAATGATTAACACCATTGGACTCGCCCATCGTGCGAGAAAAGTTGCTGTTGGAACAGATATGACGATCACTCGTTTACGTACAAAAAACGTGTTTCTCATCGTTTTAGCAACCAACGCATCGCATACGACAAAGAAAAAAGTTTATGATAAGGCAAAGACCTACGGAGTTGAGGTCATCGAAGTATTAAATTCAGATGAAATCTCAAGAGCTTTAGGCAAGGAAGACATCAAAGTGATTGGAATAACCGACAGGGGGTTTAGTCAATTATTGATGAATCAGATAAGGAAGTGATTATATGCCACAACAAAAAAAGAGATATCCAAATAACAAAAGACCAGGTAATCGACCGAAAGATAACCGGAAGCCAAATGCACCTAAAAAAGTGATGGTAGAACCAAAAGAAAAGATTTTGACATACTATCCAGACATGAATGTTGCGATGGTTGCTGAAGGTCTTGGTTTAAGTAATGCAGCGATGATTAAAAAATTAATGGGCTTAGGACTTATGACATCTGTCAACCAAGTCATCGATCGTGAAACGGTTGAACTCATTGCTTTAGAAGAAGGTTATGAAGTTCAAGATGAAGTGATCACAGATGTGACACGTTATGATGAGATGGAACTTGTTGACGATCCAAAAGATATGGTAAAAAGACCACCAATTGTCACCGTTATGGGTCACGTTGACCATGGAAAAACGACATTACTGGATGCGATTCGTAAATCAAGAGTCGTTGAAGGCGAAGCTGGTGGAATTACCCAACACATTGGGGCTTATCAAGTCGTAAGAAATGGTGAACCCATTACATTTATCGATACTCCAGGCCATGCTGCATTTACAGAAATGCGTGCACGTGGTGCGAAAGTGACCGATATCGTGGTTTTAGTGGTTGCAGCAGATGATGGCGTCATGCCACAAACAGTTGAAGCCTTAGACCATGCGAAAGCTGCGAAAGTACCAATTATTGTTGCGGTTAATAAAATGGATAAGCAAAGTGCAAATCCAGATCGTGTGATGACGGAATTATCTGAAAGAGGATTAACACCTGAAGCATGGGGTGGTAATGTTCCTTTTGTTAATATTTCTGCGCTTAAAAAACAAGGGATTGAACAATTATTAGATGTCATTCAACTAGTCAGTGAAATCGAAGAATTAAAAGCTAATCCAACGCGTTTAGCGAAAGGTACTGTAATTGAAGCTAGCCTTGATAAAGGTAGAGGTCCAGTCGCAACCCTCATTGTTGAAACCGGAACACTTAAAATTGGCGATTACATCGTCATTGGTAATACGTATGGAAAAGTTAGAACGATGCAAGATGATTTAAAACGTCGTTACCAAGAAGCTTTACCTTCTCAACCAATTGAAGTGACAGGACTTAATGAAGTTCCTCAAGCTGGCGATATTTTCATGGCATTTAAAGATGAAAAGATCACCAGACAAATTGCTTCTGAGCGCCAATCCAGAGTCAAAGATGGTGAATTAAAGACATTCAAAAAGACATCATTAGACACGATGTTTGGTGATTTAGAACAAACCGATAAAGAATTAAATATTATCATTAAAGGCGATGTTCAAGGATCAATTGAAGCTTTAAAGAATTTATTAGAAAAAATTGATATCGATGGATTCCACGTCAATGTTGTAAGATCAACAGTTGGTGCAATCACAGAAAGTGATGTCACTTTAGCCAACGCATCAAGTGCAATTATTATTGGATTTAACGTCAGACCAACCGCTGCAGTGAAACAATTTGCAGATGAAAATGGTGTTGAAATTAGATTATATAACATTATCTACCGCGTCGCTGAAGATATTGAAGCTGCCTTAAAGGGAATGCTTGAACCAACCTTTGAAGAAGTTGTTACCGGTGAAGCAGAAGTTCGTGATATCTTTAAAGTATCGAAAATTGGAACCATTGCTGGATGTTATGTCACCAATGGTGTCATTAAACGCGATGCTTTAGTTAGAGTCTTAAGAGATGGTATTGTCGTTTATGAAGGTAAATTAGCTTCCTTAAAACGCTTTAAAGATGATGCGAAAGAAGTTAGAACTGGATTTGAATGCGGATTATCAATTGAAAACTTTAACGATATTAAACAAGGAGATATCATCGAGGCATCACAATTAAAAGAAGTCGAGGTGAAGTAATATGTCAGTAACTATTGAAAGACTTGCAAGCTTAATTCAAAGAGAATTAGCACCGATCGTCAATCGTGAAGTGAAAGATAAGAGTTTTGGATATATTAATTTAACAGAAGTGAAAGTGACCAAGGATTTATCGTTTGCAACAATTTATTACACAATTTTATCAGATGATCCAAAAGTTATTGAACATTCGAAAGAAGTAATCGAAGAAAAAAAGGTTGTCATTCGGATGGAACTCGCGAAAAAAATTAAAAATATTCGTAAAATTCCGGATCTAATTTTTAAGTTTGATGAAGCATTAGCTTATGGCAATCATATTGATCGCCTACTGAAAACAATAAAGTAACCTCGGTTACTTTTTTTGTTTTCTACCATGTTATAATAGGGTTGGGTGATCTATATTGTTTGCTGAAGTCATCGTCGATTTAAAGTATCAAGAAAGTCAAGCGTTTTATGATTACATCATACCGGAAAAATACCGGTCTTTTTTAGTTCGTGGGATGCGTGTGATTGTTTCTTTTCAGCACCAAATGAAATTAGGTGTTGTCATGCGGATTAAAGACTCAAGTGATTTAGCAACGAAAGAAATTGATGAAGTCTTAGATGCTTATCCTTCCGTTGGCGAAGAACTCTTTTTATATGCAGATTATTTAAAATCTAGAACCCTATATGCGTATGCCACTATTTTTTATCAACTGATGCCAAAAGAATTGTTGATGAATTTTAAAAAAGTGATTTATCAACTAAAACCAATTGATGATGAGCATATTAAAAATAAATTTAATCGCGATGGGATATGGCGCTTAAAAAAAAGTGATCAACCATTTTATCCTAAACTTAAAAAGTTAAAAGAACAAGGAATCATTGATATTGACATTGAAATCAAAAACTATGCAAATCCAAAGTATGAGACCGTATATACTTATCAAACAAATCACCACTATAGAAGAGCTTTGCAAGAGATTGAAATCATTCGTTTATTTGATGAAGATGAAAAGGTCAGCAGAAAAGATTTAATCGATCACGGCATGTCACCATCACGTATTCAAACGTGGTTGAAACATGAAGTATTAGTCCAAGAACAAAGACGCATCAGAAGAGATATGACACAGCTTTTTGAAGGTGATCAAAAAAAGATTGTGTTAAATGAAGAACAAGAAAAAATTGTTAAAGAAATCACACATGCATTTTCTAAACCTGAACCATTTTTATTAAAAAGTGATATGAGTTCTTTGAAAATAGAAGTCTATTTAAAAGCAATTGAAGCATGTCTTAAAATGGATAAAAAAGTTTTGGTTTTGGTACCAGAAATCATGCAAATTTCACACATGGAAGAAAGATTGAAATCAGTATTTAAAGATGTATCCATTTATCATAGTGGGTTATCAAAAGGTCAAGCGCATGATGAGTTTGAACGCATCATTTCAAATCGAAGCAATATCATTTTAGGCACAAGAAGTGCAATAACACTTCCAATCGATGACTTAGGGTTAATCCTTGTCGATGAGGAACATGACATGTCATATATTGAACATGAAGGTATCCAAATCAATTTTAAAGAATTATTGATGTTAAAGAGTCAATTCTATCGTTGTCCGGTTGTTTTTTCAAGTGCAACGCCAAGTATTGATTTAATGTATCAAGCTAAACAAAAAAAGTTCACATTGCTTGAAATGAGCACACCACGTCATCAAGAGATTCCAAAATTACATTTTGTCGATATGAAAGAGGAACTCAAACAAAAAAACACATCGATTTTATCAAATTTATTAAAAGAAAAAATTTCTGACAGGTTAAATAGAAAAGAACAAGTCATCTTGTTTTATAATAAAAAAGGGTATGCGCCTTATGTCTTATGTCGCGATTGTGGATACGTTCCTAAATGTCCACATTGTGATGTTTCACTCACCCTTTATCAATCTAAAAATGTATTGAAATGTCCATATTGTGGCTATGAAGAGCCGTTTACCAAAACATGTCACAATTGTAATAGTCATCAAATCAAAGAAGTTGGTATTGGAATTGAATACGTTGAATCAGTCATTAAAAGGGCGTTTCCAAATGCGAAAGTGCTTCGCCTAGATAAGGAAATAACAAAGACAAAAAATCAACATGAAGTGATTTATCAAGAATTTAAAGATAAACAAGCAGATATTTTAATTGGCACACAAATGTTATCAAAAGGACTTGATTTTGAGCATGTGACGTTAGTAGGGATTATACTAGCGGATCAATCTTTTAGAGTTCCAGCATATGATAGTCATGAACAAGCGTATATGCTTTTTACACAATTAAGTAATCGTTTAAGTCAAAAATTAAGTGGTGATGTAATCATTCAAGGTTATGATCTTAAACACAAGACACTTCATTGGCTTAAATTGGGATACGACACATTTTATGAAGAAGCACTTAAACAAAGAAAATTGCTCAATTATCCACCATTTGCTAGGATATCAACCATCATTTTCGTAGGAAAATCCTTACTTAAGACGTATCAAGAAGCTTTTCGTGTCAAGAAAATGTTTTTGACTTTAAATCTTAATGTTTTAGGACCAACCGAATCTTTGAAAAAGAAAGTCAATGATCAATACCGATTTAGTTTGACGATTAAACATCAAGAGAAAGACATAAAAAAGATGATTGAAAGCCTAGAAAATATAAAACAAGACGATATAAAAATCTCATATGATCCAATGATTGAAAGGTGATGACGATGAAAATTGTATTTTTTGGAACTCCAGAATTTGCTGTACCAAGTTTAAAAATGCTTCATGAAAATCATGAAGTTTTACTCGTGGTGACACAACCTGATCATACTGTTGGTAGAAAAAAACAAATCGTAAAATCACCAGTTAAAATTTATGCTGAGTGTGTGAATTTACCGATTTTTCAGCCTGAAAAAATCAAACAAGAAGATCAAAGAATTATCGATTTAAAACCAGATTTAATTATCACTGCAGCGTATGGACAAATGTTACCTAACCGATTATTAAAAAACGTAAAAGCTTTGAATGTTCATGGCTCTTTATTACCAAAATATAGAGGTGGAGCACCCATTCAATATGCGTTATTTGATGGGCTTAAAGAAACTGGGGTAACCGTGATGTATATGGCAGAAAAGATGGATAGCGGGGACATCATCAAACAAGAAAAAGTATTAATAGATCCAAGCGATAATTATAAAACTTTGATGCTAAAAATGAGTTTCGTGGGTGCCAATCTTTTAAAATCAGTTTTAGAAGATATGAAACAAGGAATCTTTCATCGAGTTTCTCAAAATGAAGATGAAGTAAGCTTTGCATATACGATCAAACGAGATGATGAATGGCTTGATTTTAATGATACTGCTACAAATATTTTGAATCGCATTCGTGGGTTATCTCCAGAGCCTGGAGCAAGCACATACATCAATGGAAAAATTGTGAAGTTTTATCAAGCAAAAATTAGTGATATAATAAAACATAACGAACCTGGAACTGTCTTATCAACCGATAAAATGCTTCTGATTCAAACCAAAGATCAAGCCATTGAGATTTTGGAACTTCAAGTCGCAGGAAAAAGAAAAATGGACGCTAAGTCATTTCTAAATGGTCAATCGATCATCAAAAAAGGTGATCACTTTCAAAAAGGAGAATAAACCATGACAGATAAAAAGGGGAAAAAACTTTTATTCACACGTCAAGAAATGTTTGAACTCAATAAAAAGATTTTAATGAAACGTGGCGTTTCGATTGAATCGATTGCAGAAATCAGTTATCAACAACAATCTAAATACACCACAGATATCTCACGACAAATTTGTTTGGAATCGGTTGAAAAGATCTTATCCCTTCGTGATGTTTTCCATCATGTTCAATTAGCTTGTGAAATCGATCGCTTAGCTGAACAAGGAAAATTTGAAGGTCCTATTCAAGATATTATTTATGCCGATTTAGGTTTATTTGGTATTGATGAAACGATGGGATTAGATGTTTCTGGTCTTTATGGAACGATTGGACAAACGAATTTTGGGGATATCGATGTCAACAAGCATGGCATTGTCAAACGTTTAAATGAAGCAGGAAAAGAAGATGGCATTTGTCATACATTTTTAGATGACATTGTGGGTGCGATTGCTGCTGCAGCATCAACAAGAGTTGCACAAGTCATGAACGAAGAAATCGCAAGTGAAGATATTGGTGTGACAAGACTTTCAATTTTCGACTTATAATCATAAAAGGATGATCTAAATGAATCAGGAAAAAAAAGGTAGAGATAAAACCATTGGCGCATTTGGTAAAAACTTTTTTGCGCGTTTTTTTGGTTTTGAACGTGGCATCGATATTACAAATGATGTTGAAGTCCTCTACCGAAGAAATATAGTCATCAAGAATATCATTTTCGTGTCAAATATCATGTATTCCGTGATTCTTTTTATCCTTTCAATATCTGTTGAAGGGAATCCAGCGGATTGGGTTGTGACTTTTATAGCATTTCCATTAACGTATGTCATTAATAAATTTCTAAAGAAGCTTATATTTTTAGATACGAAAGATAAGACTAAACAAAATGTTGCCATGTATGTGGCTGCATTTTATATGTTTTTATCAGCAATTCTGATGTATGCAAGGCTCTATCAAAAAGAATATTTTGAGACTGGAGCATATATTTTAATTTACTATGCTTTAGTGGTTATTTCTTTGTATCAAGAAAAGAAATTACTCTCGAGTATTTTTCAAATCCTTTTAGCGATTTTAACGGTCATTCATTTTATTTGGACATATAATTTTCACGGTCTGGTTGATGGTCAGTCCATGATGGAATTTTTACCGGTATTTGTGACGTTACCTGAGTTTGCAGATATATTATTACGGACACTTCTTTTCATTTTATTTTATTTCGTCTTATATGCAATTGTCACCATGGGACAATACATGCAAGAAGAACGAAAAAAAGAACTCATGAAGCGAAGACAAGTTCAGAGTGATTTTACCCATATCGTCGGGAATTTATTTTCAGTTGTCTTATCAAGTTCACATGTTTTAATGGATCAAGCGCATGCACATCGCGTGAATCACATGAGTAAGAAAATTGGTGTTTTACAGGGCATGTCTTATGATGATATGCAAAATTTAGAATCATTTTCTTTAGTGCACTTAAAATTTTCTGAGATCAAGATGCTGATCCATGAACAACCGACACAAGATGAAAAATCCTATGAAATTTTAAGAGAAAAAACTGAATTAGGTGCTAAAATCGCTAAACGTATTCAGCTTGCTCAAAAAAGCATTGATTTGACCCGTGCATCACTTGAGGAAACTTTAAATGATAAAATGATTATCGAGATGAACCAAATTCAACCTGAGATTGAAAGTCAAATTATTTTATTATCTGATCTTTATTTAACTTTAAGAGATCCTAAACCTTATAAAAGACCACTCACACATCAAATGGTAATGAAATTATTTAATGGGGATTTAAGAAAGTGTTTCGATGAAAATCTCATGACACGATTTACGAAATTTCATGAAGATTTTTCCGAATTATATCGTAACATTTAGTTGCATTTTACTTGACTATTCAATCGCCATCATGTATTATTATTCCGGTATAAAGAAAATAGATATACTTATTCAGAGCTATCGAGGCCAGTGACCAGTGACATAGCAGCAACCTACTTAAATTAGGTGCTCACCACGAGGGGGAAACCCATCAATAAGGAAAAACACACAAAAACGCTTTTCCTTGGGAAAGCGATTTTTTTATGAAAG
>Ga0265295_1007909_pt1 | contig 11999 bp, 11 predicted proteins | sample Munlansysbiofilm_FD_192503 | JGI IMG/M metagenome (GOLD analysis project Ga0265295, IMG submission 192503) | Leachate microbial communities from a municipal landfill in Southern Ontario, Canada - Methane capture system biofilm | ecosystem: Engineered > Solid waste > Landfill > Unclassified ... | reverse complement strand
CTGCCAACCCCAGCCACTTACGCAATGCCTCCAAAACGGTAGGGTTATCCTCCAAATTGTTTTGCCGTTCCATTGCCTAATTTTAGCCGTTAATCAAAGGCTTGAATCAACCGCCCTTTCGGCATACAGATACCCTAATTCGGGATGCACCACATTTTCATGACGTTTGACCTGATAGCCTTGTTTAGTAAACTCATCCACCAACAATTGATAATTGCGCCCATCCCGCAAATCGTGATATTCCATCACAATCCGCTCAATCTTCTCAAAAACTTCAGGCGCTTGATCGAGTAAAATTTCATATTCTGCCCCTTCGCAATCGAGTTTGAGCAGATTAATCGGTTCGCCAACTTTCTCAAGCAATTCAGGGAGCGAAATCACGCCTATACTGGTGGATTTGATATCCTCCGTTTCCACGTCTGCCCGTTGTCCACTGGCAGCTTGAAGAGGTTCGTCATTGTAAAAATGCAGAGGAATCTCACCTGACTGGCTCCAAACGCCCAAATTATAGGTTTCGACCCCATTCAGGCTATTCGCCCGAAGATTTTGACGCAAAATATTAATCGAACCGGCGTTTGGTTCAAAAGCATGCACCTTGGCACCGGCCAAAGATGCTTCGACCGTAAATTCACCAATTGCCGCCCCGATATCCACAACCACCCAGCCCGTCTGAATTGCTGTGCCATACTTTTCATACAGCCTGTCAATCAATGTTTCCTTGACAGACCAAGCTTCCATTTTGCTGCCAACCCCAATTTTCAAGTTATTTCTGCGCAATTCCAGCCACTTTATTCCCACAAATGGTTTACCTAAAAAAATCGCAAAAAGTTCATTCCAGTTTTTAACCCCGACCAACAATTCTAAAATTGACCAGAGGTAATAGGCAGTTTTTCGCAAGAATCTCATTCAGCCCTCTTTGCAATATAAAATGTACAGCAACCCTCTTCGTCATACGGGTTGGCAACCAATTTTTTGACTTCGTCAAAGGGGATAAATGGATTGTCTTTATCTTTATTCAAAACCCATTCTCCAATTGTTTTTTTCCAAAGCAAGTTTGGAAGTCCGGCGGCATGCCCTCTTTCCAACTTCCGCATTGCTTCTTTTGGGAAATAATGAAAATATTCCACTTCGCCAAAGCCGGCTTTCTCCAGGCGAGGCAACCAAACTTCCGGAGGATCCAAATTGACATGCCGGGCGATTTTATTGAAAAATTCCGAGTATTCAAAAGCTAAAGATTGCAAACCCATCTTGCTCAAAACTTCCATTCCCCACAAATCAGTCACAAAACGGCGATTTGGCACGGCAAAATAAAACTTGGCACCGGGCTTCAAAACCCGACCAACCTCATTCAAAACCGGTTGAACGTCCGGAATATGCTCCAAGACCGAGTTGCTGATGGCGCTGCCACAACTTCCGCTTTCTATTGGAGCGAAAGCACCTTCAGATTGCACCAATAAGGGGTAAACCTCACGCTTGCGAGCTTCCAAAAGCGGTTCCCACCAAGGATCGACACCAATTACTTTTTCATTATTTCGGAACAGAGCCCAGGCAAAATGCCCATCCCCGGCACCAAGGTCATAAATTGGCTCTTTCAAGTCTTCTTTTTCATAAAAGCTTTGTTCAACCGCCCGCAACATTCCCCGAAAATACGGCAAATGGAAAAGTTGGTCGGAACAAATCCGTTCAATATCTTTATCGGTTAATTCAGTCATTGTTTACCAGCAAGGAAATTAATGATTCATAGTGTTTGGCAACTTCAGCCTGTTGAAATTTCACCAAATAATCGCTTGGAATGAAACGCCCGGCTTCACTCTTACGCAATATTTCAATTACAGCCTGTGCAATCGCATCAGAATCGCGCAAGGGGACAAGTTTGCCTAATCCAGTTTGCAAAACCGGTTGGCGCACTCCGGGCAAATCCGAAGCGACAACCGGCGTACCTTGAGCCATTGCTTCTATTTGAACAATTCCGAAAGATTCAGTTGCATTCAAGCTGGAAAAAACCAAAACATCACATGCCGCAAAGAAAGCCTCAAAATCCTTATCGTCCAAATAGCCCAAAGCATCCCATTTATCACCAAGTGGGCGGATAAATCTCTCAATGAGCTTTTGATATTTTTCCTCTCCGACGACAGACTTCCATGAGCCGGCATGAACAATGCGAGCCTGGGGATAGGCTGCTAAAATAGCGGGCATTGCCATTACCAAATATTCAAAGCCCTTTTCGGTCGCCACCCTGCCAGCCAAACCAATCACTTTCTCGTTATTCTTAATCCCAAACTTATGCCTAAACGAATCGGCGCTTTTCTTGGGAAGTGTTTGAACAGTTACAGGTGTTGGAACTTCAACGATTTTTCCCAAATAGCGCATTAATACAGGCGAATTTTCAGCATAATCCAAAGAGTTTTGGACAATTATATTAGCGTTCTTCAATACTTCGTTGCCAAGCATGGTCGTAACCGATCCGGCAACTTTATTCAATGCACCCTTCATCACCAAATCACAATGGTAAGTAGCCAAAACCGGCTTGCCCATCTTTTTGGCAATTCGGCTCAAGAGAACACCCTCAAATTGTGGCAAATGAATGTTGACCACATCTGCCCATTCAATCAATTGTTCGGCAACTTTTGGCAGAGTGGGCATCAAAACCCCTTTAGAAACCTTTGCAGCAACCGGTACACGAACGATTAGAGCTTTCCCAAATCTTTCAGAGAGCTCCAGCTCTTTTTTATATTGGGAAGTCAAAACCACCACTTCATGCCCTAAATCTGCTAAACCTTCCATCAACCTCAGGGCATAAACAGACAAACCGGAGCTATATGGATGAAAATAGGTAGAGGATATCAAGATTTTCATTGATCATCATCCTTTTTTTGTCTAAGTTGAGTAGCTCGATTAATCAAACTGCCCAAACTTTGAGAAGAAAGCATCAATGCAACCACACCTAATAGCGAAGGGATTATGATTTGCACACTATGCGTAATCAGAGCCATTGCCAGAGCGGGGGCTTTTGCTACGCCGACCAATGCATAAGCCCCAACCGCACCGGCCTCATAAACGCCCAGTCCACCCGGTGCCGCCGGCAGCGCATTTGCAAATGCGCTGGCTGGAATAACTAAAACCGGCCACCACCACTCAGAACTGGGCAGCATAATACTTTGTAAGAGTCCATATTCAAACATAGAGAATGTCCAGCTAAAAGCTAAGATTGCAAAAGACAAAACAAAGCGGCCCGGCTTAACAAAAAATTGAAAGCCGGTTAGCAGCTTTTCAATGACAGGTACAATTTTTTCCTGCATAAATTTTGAATTTGGAAAGATGCCGTGCATCCAGGAAATAACTTTCGCCTGATTCCTCGTTGCATAAAAGATAAATACAATTGCAATAACTAAAACAACCGTACCAACTATTGCCAGTTGTTTTAGGGAATCGTCCTTAACCAAAAACAGCAGACAAAAAATTAAGTAACCAAAACCAACTAAAAGGTCTAACAAACGCTCAGCAACCACAGAGGCAAAGACCTCGAAAAATCCGATTTTGCCTTTTTGATTTTCCGAAATAAACGCTGCTCTGCCAAATTCACCCAGGCGCAAAGGCATGATACTGTTCAACAGATAGCCCAGGTTCATCCCCCAAAAGGTGCTCATAAAACTCACCTTTCCACCCAGGATAATCCAACAAGCCACTGCCCTGAAAATGGAGCCCAAAGTGTAAAAAAGCACAATCAACAGCAAGGTAGAAACCGAAACTTGCTTAAAAGCATTGCCTAAATCTTGAAAATTGATTTGTCGCAGAACCAGCCAGGCAGCTACTGCCGTTATCACCAACGGCAAGCCAATACTAATAAGTTTATTAGTGCCCTTTTGTTTTTCAGCCTCAACCATTACTTCTCCAATCGCAAGATTGCCATAAATGCCTCTTGCGGCAATTGGACATTCCCAACCATTTTCATGCGTTTCTTACCCTTCTTTTGCTTCTCGAGCAATTTCTTCTTTCGGGTAATATCACCGCCATAACATTTAGCCAAAACATCTTTCCTCATCGCCTTGACGTTTGCCCGCGAAATAACCCGACCCTGGGCATAGGCCTGTATCGGAATGACGAACATTTGGCTGGGAATAATTTCCTTTAGCTTGCTAACCAAAGCCTGCCCCTTATGGAAGGCATCTTGCTTATGCACAATTGCTGTCAAGGCATCAACCGGTTCTTCGTTGACCAAAATTTGCAATTTGACCAAATCGCCTGCCCGATATTCAATGAACTTGTAATCCATCGAGGCATAACCACGCGTGCTGGATTTAAGCATGTCGAAGAAATCAATGATAATTTCAGAGAGCGGAATTTCGAAATTCAATTGCACCCGATTGACCGCCGGATACTCCTGGTTAACGTAAACACCGCGCCGTTTCTTGACCAAATCCATCACCACTCCGTAATAATCGGTCGGTGTGAAGATTTCCAGCTCCATCCAGGGTTCGTAAATATCAACAATTTCGCCCTCATCGGGTAAATCTGCCGGGGAATCAATAATAATCGTTGAGCCGTTTTTTAAATCGACCTTATATTCAACCGATGGGGCGGTAAAAACCACGTCCAAGTCATATTCGCGTTCAATTCGCTCCTGGATAATTTCCATATGGAAAAGCCCCAAAAAGCCGCAACGAAAACCAAAGTTTAGAGCTTCCGAAGACTCAGGTTCAAAGGTCAAAGCCGCATCGTTCAACTGCAATTTTTCGAGGGCTTCCTTCAAATCGCCATAATCTTCACCTTCAACCGGATAGACACCCGCAAAAACCATCGGTTTCGCTTTTTGATAACCGGGGAGAGCTTTTTCAGCCGGTTTGGCTGCACTTGTAATCGTATCGCCAACCCTACACTCTGAAACCGTCTTAAAGCCCGTGGCAACATAGCCTACGTCACCTGCTTCCAAGAGTTGAACCGGTTTCATGCCAGGAGAAAAAACACCAATTTCAACCGGTTCCAATTTTGCAGCGGTTGCCATCATCATAATCTTATCGTTTGAGCTCAATTTTCCGTCGAAAACGCGAATGTAAGCAATCACGCCTTTATAAGCATCGTAATGCGAATCGAAAACCAAGGCTCTTAAGGGGCTTTCTTTATCAGCCTTGGGTGCAGGAACTCGCTCGGCAATTTCTTGCAAAACTTTATCGACATTCAAACCTGTCTTAGCGCTGATCGGAATAATCTCGCTTTCATCAACCCCAAGAAGCTGCACCAAATCGCGGGTTACCTCTTCCGTTTGAGCAGATTGCAAATCAACTTTATTCAAAACCGGAATAATCACCAAATTCGCATCCAGTGCAAGGTAGAGGTTCGCCAGTGTTTGCGCCTCAATCCCCTGAGTTGCATCAATCACCAAGACCGCACCTTCACAGGCATAAAGCGCCCGGCTGACTTCGTAGCTAAAGTCGACATGCCCCGGCGTATCAATCAGGTTGAACTCATAATCCTTGCCGAGCGGATCTGTATACATCATCCTGACAGCCGAAGCCTTGATAGTCACACCCTTTTCGCGTTCAAGGTCCATAGAGTCAAGCACCTGCTCAGTCATCTCTCGATCAGAGATTGTGCCGGTTAGTTGTAGCATGCGATCGGCAAGCGTTGATTTGCCGTGGTCAACATGGGCAATAATACAAAAATTTCGAATGTTTTCCATAAGCCTTCCAGTATAGCTTATTATACTGTTAAGCGTGAACCGACGAGCCAACAAATTTTGCATAATATTGGAAGTTTGTGAACAAAAAACCAATCCCCAACCCTGCCCATCCCTAAATCACTTTTTATCAGCAGGAGAATTGCGACTTTCGCTATTCAAACGCTAAATACATTTCTACTTCGTGATAATATTTCTCTATGTATAAAACATATATTGAGACTCTCCGACCGAGGCAATGGACCAAAAACCTGGTCATCTTCGCCGGTTTATTGTTCGACGGGCAATTTTTGCAAGCCTACCCTTTTTTACGTGTCTTAGCAGCAACCCTGCTCTTTTGTCTGGTTTCCGGAATTACCTATACCATTAACGACCTTCTCGACATTGAAGCAGACCGCCTCCACCCCACAAAGAAAAACCGACCTGTTGCTTCGGGCAGACTGAGCAAAAAACCAGCCATTATTTACGTCATCATTCTCTCAATCTTTTCGTTGCTAGCCTCTTACTTGCTTTCGCCAAAACTAAGTCTGATCTTAATTGCTTATACGCTCCTGTTTTTAGCTTATTCGCTGTGGCTCAAGAAAATTTTGATTGTGGACGTTTTGGTCATCGCAGCTGGCTTTGTTTTACGTGTTTTAGCCGGTTTGAGTGTCATTCAGCCAAATTACTTCTCCCCCTGGCTTCTCGTCCTCACCTCGCTTTTGGCAGCCTATCTCGGATTTGGTAAACGCCTTGGGGAACTAAAACTATTAGAAAACAACGCCGGTAGCACACGCAAAACCCTCGAAGGCTACACCATCCCGCTCCTCAATCAATATATTCAGATTATCATCACTTCGATTCTCATAACCTATACGCTCTACACATTTTCTGCCCATTCCGAGCAACCCAGTTATGCAATGATGCTGACAATTCCATTTGTCGCTTATGGCATATTTCGCTATCTTTATTTACTTCAAAGTGAAACGATTACCGCCACACCCGAAGAAGTCCTTCTGAAAGATCGCCCCCTCCAACTTGCTATTTTGCTTTGGGGATTAACAGTAATCGTCGTTATTTATATTGTGTTTTGAGAGAAAAATGCCAGTTATCAGTCAATCCGCTTCCGGTAAAGCTATTTTGTTGGGTGAACATGCCGTAGTTTACGGCCAACCGGCAATCGCCATCCCAATTTCAAGCAGACGTGTTAGCGTTAGAATCGAACCGGATCTCAGAGAACCATCCGGAAAGCTGCACGTGATTGCCCCAATTTTTGACCTTGATCAGGATTTTTTAGCCTTGGCGGAATCTCATCCCATTTATCAGGCAATCAGCTTAACCCTGAAGGAATTGGAAATTGAGCAAATCCCGGCTTGCACGCTAACTATCAGCGCAAACTTGACCATCAGTTCCGGTCTGGGTTTTAGCGCTGCCCTGGCTGTCGCTCTAATCAAAGCGCTTGCCGAATTCCTTGGGCATCCCCTCGACCTCGAAACCGTTAACCGGCTTGCCTTTATTTGCGAGACTTTTGTTCATGGACACCCTTCCGGAATTGACAACACAACCGTCACTTACGAAAAACCAATCCTCTTTCAGAAAGGTTTCGAGCCCACAATTCTAAAACCAAACAAAGCCCTGCACTTCGTTTTGGCAGACAGCGGCATAAGAAAATCTACCTACGACACTGTCGCTCAGCTGAGGAAAGACTTAGCCCTAAACCCGGATTACGTCCAATCAAGAATAGAAGAAATTGGCAACTTGGTCAAAAAAGCCTGCCCGAACCTCACGGATGTGAACCGTGCGCTCCAGGCGGAGCTGATTAACCGAAATCAAGAGATTCTGCGCGAATTAAACCTCTCTTGCCCCGGACTCGACCGCTTGATAGACATCGCCCTGGCAAACGGCGCACTGGCGGCAAAACTGACCGGCGGAGGCAAAGGCGGACATATGCTCGCCTTGGTTGAAGAAAGCCAAATTGAAAAAGTTTTCTCTGCCCTAAACCATGCCTCAGGCGGGAAAGCCTTCCAGACAAGCCTCTTACCGGAGGAAAATTAAGATGAATGCCAAGCTCATCTTTCTCAAATTGGGCGGTTCGCTAATTACCGATAAAGCCCGTGCAGAAATCGCTTTACCGGATTTAATTTTTACCCTTCTCAGCGACCTCAAGCAATTTTTGCTCGAAAACCCTGACCAAAGGGTCTTGCTCGGGCATGGCTCCGGCTCTTTTGGCCACCATGCTGCCGCAAAATATCACACCCGCGACGGCGTAAGCAATCCGGAAGAGTGGCATGGTTTCGCCGAAGTCTGGCATTCAGCCCGAAAATTGAACCAAATCGTTCTCGATACAGGCCGGCAAGCCGGTCTGGATTTAATCGCCTTTCCCCCTTCTGCAAGCATCCTTTTAGATAATAAAAAGCTAAAAAGCTGGAATCTTGAACCGTTAAAAATGGCTTTGCAAGCCGATCTCATCCCGCTTATTTATGGCGATGTCGTCTTTGATAAAAAACTTGGCGGCACCATTCTTTCGACCGAAGAACTTTTCGCCCATTTAGCGAAGGAGCTAAAACCAGCCCGAATTCTTTTGGCGGGCAAAGAAGTTGCTGTTTTCGCTGATTTTCCTCAAAATCAGAAGCCAATTCAGCGGATTGATAAAGACGCCAAATTGGAAGCAACTTTACAAACTTCAGAAAACCAGGACGTAACCGGCGGAATGCGTGCCAAAGTTGAAGAGATGCAAGCCCTCTGCCGGGCAATTCCGGGCACACAAATTGAAATTTTCCATGCCGAAGCGAAAAACGACTTGCACAATGCCCTTATCGGCCGTCATGCGGGCACAATTATTTCATAGGACTTATACCAATTGTTATAATGGCTTTTGCCTCTATAAATGATTTAGGCTATACTACAAGCAGGAAAAACATGATTTATACAAGACAACAACTCGAAGAATTCGAAGCGCAACAATTGGCTCCTTACGCCATCCTCAGCAAAAACTCCAAAGGGCGAAAGTACCCGGAAGAAGAGGCTGATTTACGCCCGCGCTTCCAGCGTGACCGCGAACGCGTGATCCACACCACCGCCTTTCGCCGGCTGGAATATAAAACGCAGGTCTTCATCAACCATGAAGGCGATTATTACCGCACACGTCTAACCCACACCCTCGAAGTTGCTCAAATCGGCCGTTCGGTTGCCCGTTCCTTAGGTGCCAATGAGGATTTGGTTGAAACAATATGTTTGGCTCACGACCTCGGACATCCTCCCTTCGGTCATTCCGGAGAGACTGCTTTGTCAAAAATGATGAGCGACCATGGCGGCTTTAATCACAACAGTCACTCGCTCCGAATTGTCAGCGTCCTCGAAAATCGTTATCCTGACTTTCCCGGTCTCAACTTGAGCTGGGAAGTTTTGGAAGGCATGGTTAAACACGAAACCGATTACGATCGTTCTGACGCTCAAGATTATGACCCCGAGCTTCGCGGCCATCTTGAGGCGCAAATTGCAAATGTTGCAGATGAATTAGCCTACACTTCCCACGACCTTGACGACGGTTTACGCTCCGGCATGATCACCCCATCTCAGCTGGATGGCATTGCCATTTGGGAAATTGTCAACGAGAGCATTGGCCGTCGCAGAACCGACACGCTCGACGAACTCTCCCGTCACCAGCTCATTCGTCGCCTGATTAGTTTTGAGATCTCAGACCTCGTGCAATCAATTGACCGCTATTTGCGCAAAACCAATATCAAATCCGCGCTCGAACTGCAAAAATTACCCTACAATGTGGTCGGTTTTAGTGAAGATATGTATCGCCGCAATCGCGAATTGAAGGATTTTCTCTTTAACAATCTTTACCGCCATTATCGCGTCGTTCGCATGGCGAATAAGTCCGAAGAAATTATCAGCCGAATTTTTGACACCTATCAAAAAAATCCGTCTGCCCTGCCCCCCGCAGTCCAGCAGTTAATCCCGGAAAAAGGTCTCGGAACCGCAATTTGTGACTATATTGCCGGCATGACTGACCGCTTTGCGATTGATGAATATCAGCGTCTCTTTGACGTAACCGTTTTACCCTAATAGCATTGCATTTAGAAAGGCATCATGAAAAAACCACTTTTAATTACGCCCAATGGCAAAGTCCAATTGGAAAAGGAACTTTCAGAGCTGAAGGGCCCCAAACGCGACGCGCTTTCTAAACGCCTTAAAAGCGCAATCGAAATGGGCGATCTTTCAGAAAATGCGGACTACAAAGCCGCAAAAGAAGATCAGGGCTTCTTGGAAGGCCGCATTCAAGAGATTGAAGCCATTTTATCCACTGCCGAAATCACAGACGAAAGCCATGTCGGCAAGAATTATGTCCAGATTGGCCATCGCGTAACCATCCAGGAAGAAGGCGAAGACGAAGAAACCTGGACCCTGGTCGGTGCCAGCGAAGCAGATTTGAAACAACAGAAAATATCCTATCTTTCACCAATTGGCGCAGCCTTGATTGATAAAAAAGTTGGCTCCACCGCCAAGGTCCACCTGCCCAATGGAGCAACCATTGATTATAAAATTTTGAAAATTGAATAAATTTATCCTACCGCCCTTTCCGTAGGTCGGACGAAGTTTGTGATATGTAGGTCGGAATCCGCTTCTTTTGCGGACTCCGACAATGTGGGCGAAACAAAGTGCCGGAACGCAGTGAACGGCGACCGCCTCTTTTGCGGACTCCGAGAATGTGGGCAAAACAAAATGTACGGGCGGGTTCAATTCGTGAGCGCTTTGCCAAACCTAATCCGCATAACCCGCCCTTTGCCCTTTGTCCTTTGCGCTTGACCCACGCCCCCAATCTGCCCTGATCGAATCATGATCCGAATCTGCTAATGGCGGGTCAAGCTATTTGGGCGATTATTTAGCACTCAGGATTTGGACCCGTCCGCACGATTGGATCCTAAAAATTTTACCTAACCTCCAAGGCTTTAATCAATTGAATTTCCTCACCAGGCAGGCTAAAAACCTGCCTGATTTCATTAACAAATTGAGCTCTTGGTTTCATTCCCAAATATTTCCCCTGCAAATAATAAATCAAGGACCAAATATCCCAAAAAGTGATACAAAAAACGAAAAAGGCTTGCTTTTTTAGCTTTTTCACCCTATAATGTGTTGAAAGTTGTCTTAAAGTGTTTGAAAATGTCAGATAGATGAAGGAGCGCCATTGGCGCTTCACTGCTTAAAGAAGGTAATAGAACAAATGTTTTACGGAAGATTCACACACAGCATTGACAAGAAGGGAAGATTTACTGTCCCCTCTTCTTTCCGCGAGGCTGCTCCGGAAGGTGTTGTTGTGACCAAAGGTCTCGACCAAAACATTATGGTATTTACCAAAGAAGCCTTTGCTAATATGACTAATTCGATTAACGCCCTTTCAATAACAGACCCTACTTTGCGTAACTTTCGACGTGAAATTTTGGGAAACTCGGCGATACTCGAATATGACACTGCCGGACGCATCCTCGTTCCGCTACACTTGCGGAAGTTGGCTGGAATTGAGGAAAATGCAATCTTCGTCGGTGTTGGCGATAACTTCGAGATCTGGTCTACAGACCGACTCGAGGCTCATGAAGCTGCCATCGATCCTGAAGAACAGGCACGGGCATTTGCAAGTTTGAATGTGACAACACAAAGAGGAAATTGATGAAAGCGGTGAATCCGGCCCTACAGCCCCACCGCCCCGTACTTTACCAAGAAACAATCGAATATCTGGCTCCAAAAAGCTCTGGGCGTTATCTTGATTGCACAGCCGGTGCAGGTGGACATTCCTATGGAATTCTCGAAGCATCTTCCCCCGATGGTCAATTAATTGCTCTCGACCTCGACCCAAGTGCAGTCCAACTCACCAAAGAGCGTCTCAGCCCCTTCGGCATACGCGCGAGCGTAGTTCATGAAAGCTATCTGAACGCCGCTCAAGTCTTAAAAGATAAAGGCTGGGATAATGCGGATGGAATCGTTCTGGATCTGGGAGTTTCTTCAATGCAACTCGATCAGATTGAGCGCGGCTTCTCTTTTCGTACAGATGCTCCCCTCGATATGCGTTTTGACCCTACCAAAGGGGAAACCGCAGCCGACCTGGTGAACAATCTGGACGAAAAAGACCTGGCAGACATCATCTGGCGTTATGGCGATGAACGACTTTCGCGAAGGATCGCTCGAAGAATCGTCCAAAACAGACCGATTTTGACCACTTTCGAACTGGCAGATGCAATCCGTTCTGCTTTCGGAGGAAAACATAGCAAAATCGACCCCGCCACGCGAAGCTTCCAGGCAATTCGAATCGCCGTCAATGATGAATTACGAACGATCGAAAAAG
>Ga0265295_1007907_pt1 | contig 12003 bp, 9 predicted proteins | sample Munlansysbiofilm_FD_192503 | JGI IMG/M metagenome (GOLD analysis project Ga0265295, IMG submission 192503) | Leachate microbial communities from a municipal landfill in Southern Ontario, Canada - Methane capture system biofilm | ecosystem: Engineered > Solid waste > Landfill > Unclassified ... | reverse complement strand
CCCTTTTAGCGTATTAAAAACATTCAATTAACTCCATAGCGCTGCGCCGATGCGGATATACGGGCGGGTGTAGTTCAACCTAGGCTTCTCGCTGGGCACTGCGTGCCGCTATGAAGCCTTAGTATTAGGTATGGTTAAATCTATAGCTGTTTTAGGATCTGTTTTATCCGATTTTTTTGTTGTAAATGTTCTGTTAAACGATATGGTTAAACTAAAAAAATGCTGTAATTATAATATTAGTTAGAAAAATGTTATTAACTTTGCGGCTTGAAACAAACTACAGAAATACCCACTAATTTACTGATTAGCTATGAATTATTTAACAGCAGAACAAAAACAGGAAGTTTTCAAGCAGTACGGAAAGTCTAATACCGATACTGGCTCTCCAGAGGGTCAAATCGCGATATTTTCCCACCGTATCAGCCATTTAACTGAGCATCTGAAGAAAAATCGTAAGGATTATGTAACTCAGCGCTCGTTACTAAAGCTGGTGGGTAAGCGTAGAAGGTTATTAGATTACCTTAAAGAAAAAGATATTGAAAGATATCGTGCGATCATTAAGGCTTTAAATCTTAGGAGGTAAAATAATGAAAAGACAATTGTTAACAATTGTCTTTTTTTGAATATTCTGTACTCTTTTTTTGCAAATCAGAGGGTAACATTTTCTCCTCTGATTTGTTGTTTCTCAAAATGTCTAATTTTTTATTTATCAATATATTGATACTGTATGTTTAATGTTGTAACGAAATCGATCGATTTAGGTGATGGAAGGTCCATCACAATTGAAACTGGTAAGCTAGCCCGCCAGGCCGACGGATCTGTTGTTATCCGCATGGGTCGTACCATGATGCTTGCAAATGTTGTAAGCGCAAAAGAAGCTAGAGATGATGTTGACTTCATGCCCCTTAGCGTTGATTATAAGGAGAAATTTGCTGCTGGTGGCCGATTCCCGGGAGGATTTCTTAAAAGGGAAGCGCGTCCAACCGATTATGAAGTGCTTGTTGCCCGTTTAGTCGATAGGGCACTTCGTCCACTGTTTCCAAGCGATTTTCATGCGGATACTTTTGTAACCATTAATTTAATTTCAGCCGATAAGGATACTCCTCCCGATGCCTTGGCAGGCCTAGCTGCATCGGCAGCTTTAGCCATATCCGACGTTCCTTTTAATGGCCCAATTTCTGAGGTTCGTGTTGTGCGTATTGATGGCAAATTTGTTATCAACCCAACCTTCTCACAAATCGAAGAGGCCGATATCGATATGATGGTAGGGGCAACCTACGATAATATTTTGATGGTTGAGGGCGAGATGGATGAAATCTCGGAAGCCGAAATGCTTGAGGCAATTAAATATGCTCACGAAGAGATTAAGAAGCATTGTCAGGTTCAAATGGACCTTGCCAAAGAGCTCGGCGTTGTTAAGCGTGAGTATTGCCACGAAAAGAACGACGAGGAGCTGCGCGACAAGGTTAAAGAGTTTTGTTACGACAAGGTATATCAGGTGGCTAAATCAACGCTATCGAAGCATGAACGTGGCGAAGCTTTTGCTGCCATCAAGGAGGAATTTTTAGAAACCCTACCCGAAGATGAACGCGAGGAGAAAGCCTCTATGGTATCGCGCTATTATCACGATGTAGAAAAATTTGCAATGCGCAATATGATCCTTGACGAGAGAATTCGCCTCGATGGCCGTAAAACTGATGAGATAAGACCAATTGAATGTGAGGTTGACTTTTTACCCTCGGCTCACGGATCGGCCCTATTTACACGTGGTGAAACCCAGTCGTTAACCACCATCACATTGGGAACCAAGCTCGACGAGAAAATTGTTGATGAGGTTTTGCACCAGGGAACGGATAAATTTTTACTTCATTATAACTTTCCTCCATTCTCAACTGGCGATGCAAGGCCTTATAGAGGCGTAAGCCGTAGAGAGATTGGACACGGGAATTTAGCTCATCGTGCCCTTAAAAAAATGATGCCAACCGGCGAGGATAATCCATATACCATCCGTGTGGTTAGCGATATTCTTGAGTCAAACGGTTCATCATCAATGGCAACCGTTTGTGCAGGTACCCTTGCGCTTATGGATGCAGGAATAAAGCTACAAAAACCAGTTTCGGGTATTGCCATGGGCCTTATTTCAGAACCCAAGGGAGCGCGTTTCGCAATTCTTTCCGATATTTTGGGCGATGAGGATCATTTGGGCGATATGGACTTTAAGGTTACCGGAACTAAGGATGGTATCACGGCAACCCAAATGGATATTAAGGTTGATGGATTGCCATACGAAGTACTATTCCAAGCTCTAAATCAGGCTCGCGAGGGCAGAATGCACATCCTAGACAAGATGACGGCTGTTATTGCCGAACCTAACGACGACCTTAAAGCTCACGCACCTAGAATCGAGAAATTTAGCATTGCTCGCGATATGATTGGGGCGGTTATTGGTCCTGGCGGAAAAATTATTCAGGAAATTCAACGTACAACCGGTGCCACAATTAATATTGAAGAGGTAGATAATCAGGGTACTGTTACCGTATTTGCCGATAATGTTGAGGCACGCAATGCCGCTGTTAAGTGGATTAAAAGCATAGCCGTTTCACCCGAAGAGGGAGAAATTTACACCGGAAGGGTAAAGTCAATTCTTCCCTTTGGAGCATTTATCGAGATTGTTCCAGGTAAAGATGGGTTGTTACATATTTCCGAAATAGATTGGAAACGAATTGAAAAGGTTGAAGATGTCCTTAAAGAGGGCGATATGGTTGAGGTTAAACTTATTGAGGTAGATAGGAAGACAGGTAAGCTTAAACTTTCTCGTAAGGCTCTTTTACCCAAGCCCGAAAATAGAAGGTAGTAAATTGCTCTATGAGCACGTTTAATATTAACCCGCATTATTCATCAAATTTGTTAAAGATGAATGCAAATACGGGTTACCCCGCCCTAGTTGAACCCAATTTTGGGCAACAAAATTGGTTGTGAGACCTAGTCGCTGTCGGAGACAACAATTATTCGAATGAATAATTGGGGTTAAGGAGCATCGCCCTAAGCATAAGGTGATGCTTTTTTATTGTTGTACATGCTCATTTTACAGTTTTACAGAACCTTGATATGTAAGCGTTTTGAATTAGTTCTTTGCACCGGATAACCTAAAAACACGTATTTATAGCTACTTGAAATAAAAAACACTACTTTTGCATTGCAGATTATGTAAACATTTGTGTATTTTTGTATAACCTCAAATTTAACCTCAGAAATATTTCTGATTATGAAAAAAATAATTATTATTTTTATTTCAAGCGTTTTTATTCTTGGAACTTCTTGTAATAGAAGCAAAGTTGAATACCCTAAAACCCAAAAGGGCGATGTGGTTGATAATTACTTTGGTACCGATGTTCCCGATCCATATCGTTGGCTTGAGGATGACCAATCTGAAGATGTAGCTAGCTGGGTAAATGCCCAAAATGAGGTTACATTTAACTATCTTAACCAAATACCTTTTCGCGATGCTTTAAAAAATCGCCTAAGCGAAATTTGGAACTATACCACAGTTTCAACCCCATTTATGAAAGCAGGGAAAATCTTCACATTTAAACGTGAGGGGCTCCAGAATCAAGCAGTGCTTTACATTCAGGATTCGTTTGACGATGAACCACGAGTGCTTATTGACCCTAACACCTTTTCGGATGATGGCACAGTGGCATTAAGCGCAATTGGCATTTCGCGTGATGCCAAATATATTGGCTACGCTGTGTCCGAAGGCGGTTCAGATTGGCAAACCATAAAGGTTCGAAATATTAAAACAGGTAAAGATCTGTCCGATGAGGTTAAGTGGGTTAAGTTTTCGGGAATTCAATGGCATAAAGATGGGTTTTTCTACAGCCGTTACGATGAACCTCAAAAGGGTGGCGAGCTAAGTAGTTCAAACCAGTTTCATAAGGTATATTACCATAAAGTTGGTACTCCACAATCTCAGGATAAGCTGATTTTTAGCAATAAAGAGTTTCCTCAGCGTAGTTACTCCGCGCAGGTTACCTCCGATGAAAAATTCCTTATCATTTCCGAGTCAGAATCAACCCATGGGAATTCGATTTACATAAAAAATCTAACAAAAGAGCACAGCTTTGTGCAGCTTACTACTAGCTTCGATTATAGTTACCACGTTTTAGACCATGTTGACAACCATTTATACGTGCTAACTAACTACAAATCGCCAAAGTATAAGCTGATAAAGATTAATATAAATAGCCTCGATGTGGGCAACTGGCGCGATGTAATTCCCGAGAAAAAGGATGTGCTAGAAAACTGTGTGTTGGCAGGGGGTAAAATTATTGCATCATATATAGAGGATGTTAAGAGCAAGGTGGAGGTTTACGATATTGATGGTACTATGCTTCATGAGTTAGAACTACCTACCTTGGGAACCGTTTCGGGTATTAGTGCTCAGCTAAAAAGTAATCAGGTATTTTATTCGTTCTCGTCGTTTACAGTACCTCCTGTTGTGTATAGTTTTAATACCGACACATACTTGTCTGAAGAGTTTTTTGCACCCGAAATTGATTTCAATTTTGGTGATTATGAAAGCAAGCAGGTTTTTTATAAAAGCGAAGACGGAACCGATATACCTATGTTTATAGTTCACAAAAAGGGAATTGAGCTAGATGGTAATAATCCCACGCTTCTATACGGTTACGGTGGTTTTAATGCGATGGTAAAACCAAGGTTTAGCGTTTCCAGACTGGTATGGCTAGAAAATGGAGGCGTATACGCAATAGCTAATATTAGAGGTGGCGGAGAATATGGCGAGAACTGGTACCGTTCAGGAACAAAGCTAAACAAGCAAAATGTTTTCGATGATTTTATTGCTGGTGCCGAGCATCTAATTGAGCAGGGCTATACTTCAAATAAGAAACTTGCCATTCAGGGCGCATCAAACGGTGGATTGCTTGTTGGCGCAGTGGTAAATCAACGTCCCGATCTGTTTCAGGTAGCCATTCCTCAGGTTGGTGTGATGGATATGCTTCGATTCCATAAGTTCACCATCGGATGGGCTTGGGTAAATGATTACGGGTCGAGCGAGGATTCCATTCATTTTAAAAATCTTTTCAACTATTCACCCTTACATAACGTAACGAGCAAAGGACGCTACCCTGCAATGCTTGTAACAACTGCCGATCATGACGACAGGGTTGTTCCGGCGCACTCGTTTAAATATATAGCAACCGTTCAAGAGAGGCAGAAATGTGGGGCAAACCCAAAGTTAATCAGAATTCAGACGCGTGCAGGCCATGGTGCAGGTATGCCTACTTCACTTATTATACAGGAAGTAGCCGACATCTACTCGTTTATTCTTTATAACATGGATGAGTCGGCTGCATACTAAGCAGCAGAAAACATGAAAATATAGGAGTTGGAGGTTCCAACTCTTTTTTTTAGCATAGGTTATGCGGTATATAGTAATTGAAGGAAATATTGGAGCGGGTAAAACCACCCTTGCCAAAATGCTGGCAAGCGATTTAGATGCTAAGGTGGTGCTTGAACAATTTTCAGATAACCCATTCTTGCCAAAGTTTTATAACGACCCACTACGCTATAGTTTTCCTCTCGAACTATCGTTCTTGGCCGAAAGGTATAAGCAGCTTAATAACGAGCTGCGTACCGGTACTCTTTTTAATTCGTTGTTAATAGCCGATTACTATTTCATGAAATCGCTAATTTTTGCAGGCACCACTCTCACAAGTGATGAGTACAAACTTTACAGACAAATATTTGAAATTATTTATAGTTCCGTACCATTTCCCGATTTGTATGTATATTTACATTTGCCCCCTCAAAGGCTTTTGGATAATATTAAGAAACGGGGACGAGATTATGAACAATCAATTACCTTAGAGTACTTAAATAGTATTCAAAAAGGGTATTTTCAGTTCTTTAGGCAACATCCCAACTCTAAATTTTTGATTATTGATACCAGCAACATTGATTTTGTGTTAAATCGCGATGATTTTTTAAAAATTAAAGCTGTAATTTTTGACGAAACGCATAAAAAAGGGGTACAAAGGGTAACTTTTTAACTTTTAATTTTTTTTTCTCCCCTTTTTTTTTCTATTTTGATGAGAAGTGTTAAATTTGTGAATTGTTGACCAATTTGAAAGAAAACTAAACTAAACAGTAATACTTATGAAGAAAATTAAATTTAACCTATTGGCATTATTGACCCTAGCAGCCCTTGTGCTTAGTGGTTGTGGAGGTGCCGACAAAATGAAAGAGTTAGCAGAAGGTACAGATCTAAAGCTTACTCCGAATCCTCTTGAAGTTCATGGTGATATGGTGAAAGGTACTATCAGTGCAACTTTCCCTGCCAAGTATTTCAATAAGAAAGCTTTGCTTAAAGTAACCCCCGTTTTGGTTTACGAAGGTGGAGAACTTGAACTTGAACCAAAAATGCTGCAAGGTGAGGATACTCAGGACAATCATCAGGTTATTTCATATGATGCTGGTGGTTCGGTTAATCACGATATAGAGTTTGAGTATAAGGAACAGATGTTGAAATCTGATCTTGAGTTACGTTTTGTTATTATATACAAGGATAAAGAAATTCCATTTGATGAGCCTCATAAGATAGGTGTTGGTGTAATTGCAACTTCAAAACTAGTTGACCTTAATCCAAAGGCAATTATGCTAAAGGATAAGTTCCAGCGTATCATCCCTGAGAATCAGGAAGCTCAAATTAACTACGTTGTTAATCGTTCAAATGTTCGTCGCTCAGAGCTTACAAAAGACGATATTAAAACCCTACAAGATTTTATTAGCGAAACAGCAGAAGACGAAAGGCAAGAGTTTAAAGGTGTTGAAATTTCAGCGTATGCTTCTCCTGAGGGACCACAGACTCTAAACGAGAAACTTTCTAAAGATCGCGGTAAAAGCGCCGAGAGCTGGTTGAGCGGTGTATTTAAAAAGTCGAAAATTGAGAAAGAGTCTGAAGACTTCGTTTCTGTTGAAACTACTGCGGAAGACTGGGCTGGTTTCCAAAAGTTAGTTCAAGAATCTGACATTCAAGATAAGGAACTAATCTTACGTGTTCTTTCAATGCACTCCGATCCCGATGTACGGGAGAAAGAAATTAGGAATATGAGTAAAGTTTTTCTTGTTTTACAAGAGAAGATTTTACCCGAACTTCGTCGCTCAAAAATGGTTGCCAATGTAGACCTTATTGGTTATTCTGATGACGAGCTTCTTGAAATGGTTGAGAATAATGACATTGACGATCTGAATGTAGAGGAAATGCTATATGCTGCTTCTATTTGCGAAGATAACGATACAAAGCTTTCAATATATACTAAGGCTGCTGATGTACATAAAGATATGCGCGCATATAATAACAAAGGGTATATTAATCTAAACAATGATAATTTAGCTGAGGCTAAAAAGGCATTTAATGCTGCTAGCAGTATTGATCCTAACAACGCCGCAGTAAAGAACAACTTAGGATGTATCGCAATGCACGAAGGTGATATTGACAAAGCTCAATCTTTATTTGTAGAAGCTAGTAATGCTGGTCCTGAGGTTAAGTACAATCTAGGTGGCATTGCAATTGTTAAGAATCAGTACCCAGCAGCTGTTGAGTACCTAGCTGGTACCGATTCATTCAACCAAGGCTTGGCCATGCTATTAACCAATAAAAATGATGCCGCTAAGAATACTTTCCAAAAGGTTGACGAGGCAAAAGCGTATTATGGTTTAGCTATTGTAGGTGCTCGTATTGGTGATGAGCAAATGGTTCTAAATAACTTACGTACCGCTATTGGTAAAGATGCTAGTCTTAAAAATCGTGCGCTAAAGGATATGGAATTCCGTAATTACCTACAGAATGAAGCATTTAAAGCTATTGTTCAGTAGGTGGTACATGCACAGATAAAAATAAAATGGGCGCTTTTTAGCGCCCCTTTTTATTTAGTTTTTCGAATTTAACCCCAATTATCCCCAACTATTCGAATGAGTAATTGGGGTTAATCTTTGTAAACTTTCGAAAAATAATCCCATAGCACTATACCAGCTGTAATGGCTACGTTAAATGAATGTTTTGTCCCGAATTGAGGAATTTCTAATGCTCCATCACACATATTAATAGCTGCTTGCGAAACCCCTTTTAGCTCGTTTCCGAGCACAAAGCCATGTTTACTGTTACTATTTGGATTAAAGACTCTCAAATCTATACTATTTGTAGTTTGTTCCAAGGCATAAACTAGATACCCATCTAGTTTTAGTTGTTTAATGGCATCGCAGGTATTTTGGTAATATTCCCAGGTAACAGAATTTTCGGCACCTAGTGCGGTTTTGTGTATTTCGGCATTTGGTGGGGTGGCCGAGATGCCACAAATAATTATTTTTTCGATACTTAGCGCATCACATGTTCTGAATATAGAGCCGATATTATTCAAGCTTCGAACATTATCAAGAATAATTGTAACCGATAGCTTTTTCGATTTTTCAAATTCTTCAATTGATTTGCGTTTCAACTCTTCCATCCGTAATTTTCGGGCTCTATTTACCACTGATACTATATATTAAAGGGGGTGCAAATTTTATATTTCGATTGAACTACAAGTTAAACTCTTTTTCTAGTTAACCCGCATTATTCATCAAATTTAGTAAAGATGAATAATGTGGGTTACCCTGATATAGTCGAGCCCAATGTTGGGCAATTAAATTGGTCCTGAAACCTTGTCGCTGTTGGAGATAGCACTTGTCGCTGTTGGAGATAGCAATTATTCGGACGAATAATTGGGATTACCTACCAATTTACGGGTTTTCTATTTACGGGCATTGTCATACATCTAGCGCCACCGCCACCGCGAGCAAGTTCGCTTCCGTCGAGAGTAATTACATATTTATTGTGATCGTTTAGGTTTACCTTATGGCTCACAACGTCTTTAGCAGGGATTATACTAAACCCATTTTTATTCATCTCTTCAAGGGTGTTTGTATTGCGAGCGTAGCCAATCACTTTTCCTGGTCCAACTGCAAAGAAGTTGGCACCGCTGTGCCATTGTTCCCGCTCCTGTGTCCACATGTCATTTCTTCCACCACAGGAAATTGGTTTTAAATCCATTCCTAGAGCCTTAAGAGCTGTAGGTATGTTTTTCACATTCCTTATTTTCGTTACCTTGTTATTTTCTATAGCAATTGAGATTGTTTGGTAATTGTTAGGCTTGAGGATTACCGGTTCAAAAACCATACACGCATCAACATCAAGACAAGTGAAAACCATATCGAGATGGATGAACGATTCGGGCTTAGAGGGTAGTTGCTGCACAATTACATGAAATTCTTTTCCAAGGTTAGATGAACATATTTGGTTAATTATAAAGTCGATGCCCTGAGATGTGGTTCTTGTACTGTTACCAACTAAAAGGATATCGTCGCGAGCAATAAGAACATCGCCACCTTCAATAGAAATATCACCTTGCATTACACTTGCAATGGGGTTCATGGTGCTAGTTTCGAAAATGTCTGAATGGTTGAAAATGGCTTCCATTATAATTGTCTCACGATTACGAACCGAACTTGCCATTTTACCTATTAGCACCTTGTTGTACATTGACATAGACGCATCGCGGGTAAAGTAGAAGTTATATAACGGGGGCAAGGCGTATCGATCATTGCTTAAAAAATTGGTTAGGGTATCTTTTATTAGTGGTACCCCTTTAATTAGCAATAATCCTAATTCTTTTGGTGAAATAGCTGTTAGCTCATCGTATAGATGCATCGCATTTTCGCGTTTGCAAATTGTTTTTATAAGGTCCTCGCGTGCATTGGGCTTACTAATCACCTCGGAAAGCAAGTCGCAAACCTGAAACGTTTTTGTGATTTTTGATAATACCCCGCTAAGCTGAGAGTATTCTTTTTGGGCAACATCCAGGTTAAGAATATCACTATATAGCGCTCTGTGAGCATTAGCTGGAGTCATATTTTCAACCTCTTCGCCTGGGGTATGAAGAATTACACCTTGTAACTCTCCAATTTCCGAATTAACGCAAACATTCATCTTGCCACGCATAGGCATATATTTTTATTGGTTATTATTTTTCTGTATGGAGTTACAAATATAATCACCTTTAGAACAAAACTATCAATTGTTAAAAGTGTTAAGCGGCATGTTGTGCTTGTTTTTATGTTGAAGATGTAAATATAGCCGATTTTTTATTTTTTAAGCTTTCCCACTATGTATATTAGATATTGGCCCAGTAGCACTAACCCGCATTATTCATCAAATTTGTTAAAGATCAATGCAAATGCGGGTTACCCCGACCTAGTTGAGCTCAATTTCGGTAACAAAATTGGTTGCGAAACTTTGTCGCTGTCGGAAACAGCAATTATTCGAATGAATAATTTGGGCTAATTTTTTTTATGCTTTGGGGTGGTATTTAGGGTTAGTATATGTATTGATACCCCAACGGCAATTGCAATAAGCAGGGCTTGTACCCAGGGAGTATCTCCTGTTAGGTAAACGCTCAGCAGTATTGTTCCCCACAGAAGAATAAGGGTAAATATTTTTATATTACGGTCTATTGATTTATGTTGTATGTAGTTCCTAATATAGTTTCCTAGTATTTTGTGTGTAAGTAGCCAGCGATATAAACGGGATGAGCTGCGTACAAAAAGGTAGGCAGCGAGAAGAAGAAAAGGCGTGGTGGGAAGTATTGGAACCACAATACCAATAATGCCGAGACCAACGGATGTAATACCAGCAGTCATCAGCAGGATGCGTATATAACGATTTTTAGGTTTGTTTGGTTTGATTGCGATTTAGGCTTTAATAGTAAATGCTGATTTTGGTGCAGTAGCATTTAGTGTAGTATACAGTTGTTTAGCGAAATAGAAAATACTTTATTTATCGTTAATGGGGGTAAACCTTTTTGTGTGTTTATAGGAAACAAATTACAAAACGTACCCCTTTATCAATGGCACAAAGATATAATTTTTTATATACGCTCTAATAGGGACGGGGGAATTAAATTGAGGAAACCGCAACCAACAAATCGGGCGGTAAGTACAAGTAAATATACGTTGTATTAAAAAAAGCTCTTATTTTAACCCGCATTATTCACAAATTTGTTAAAGATGAATGCAATTGTGGGTTAGCCTAAATCCGTACTTACCGACTACGCTTTTGTAATAATTAGTTGATTTTCACTCTTGTGTTTGGCATTAAGGTAAACGTTGTTATTTATTCAGGGAACGGTGTTTTTGTATTTTTTTTGCAGTTGCTACCATCACTTTTTTACCACAAGGCAGCTGGCAATCGTATCATGAAGGGCTTGTTTCCTATCGGTAAAACCAGCCATGATATATCCAATTAGCAAGGTTAGGTTTGTTATAATGCGACCAAAATACCGACCAGTGGCCCGAGTAAACGAAATTCTATCGCCATTCAGGTCGGTTACCTTAATACCAACCGCCATTTTTCCAAGTGTGCCTCCATTTTTCGATGATTCAAACAGAGCGTAGTATAGCCAGCATGCGGCAATATTAAATAGCGAAAGGATGGATACGCTCCCAATAATTAAGCTTATTTTTAGCAGGTTGCTATTTGTAAGTATATCAATAGAGTTGGAGATATTATCCATCCCAATTGCAATAAATGCTATAATAACAACAATGGGGATGGCAATTATAGATGATATTGTTTTTACTACTAGCGAGTCAATAATATAGGCTGCAAAGCGAAGCCAAAAACCAGCATACTCGGTTTGTTTAGTTAGTTTAGTTTCAATTGTTTCCATAACTTTGGGTTTTAGTTAGATAGATAATGTTTGTTTTAAAATCATTGGTGTCCGGTTAATATTTATAGATTCCTCCCTACGGTCGGAATGACAGGGCGTTGATTTGTATTTGTGAGGGGAGGGCTTGGCTAGCGGCGAAGCCGCTAGCCAAGCCCTCCCCTAAAAACTAAACATTTGTCATTGACAAAGCCATTTCTATTTTCAACGGTTTTGTCGAACA
>Ga0265295_1007906_pt1 | contig 12004 bp, 10 predicted proteins | sample Munlansysbiofilm_FD_192503 | JGI IMG/M metagenome (GOLD analysis project Ga0265295, IMG submission 192503) | Leachate microbial communities from a municipal landfill in Southern Ontario, Canada - Methane capture system biofilm | ecosystem: Engineered > Solid waste > Landfill > Unclassified ... | reverse complement strand
TGTTTTGCCATACTAATTTCTCCTATAAAATTTTTAATTTTTAAAAGATAATTTTATCGCAACTTTATAAAAGTTAGCTAAAGTTTTTCTTAAATTTAGCACTTTTTACATCTGAGTGCTAAATTGTTTTATATCTTTTTTGCTTCCACAATATCTTTACCGATAAACTCTTTTTCATTTGCATTTGTAACTATAAGTTTTGCAATTGTATTAGTTGCAATGGCAATTTCATGGGTTTTATTTGATATAAAAGCATTCTCTTGTGTTTGATGATCAAGAATAATAACTGATGCATTAATCTGTTCAATACTTGATAATTGTTCTTTACTTGTACTTTCTATATCTGAAATAAGTTGAATTGTTTTAGCTATATTATCATTAAGTCCCGTATATCCCTTTATCATTTTTTGAGCAATTACTTTTCCAATATCTGCTTTTTGAGTTGCATTTTCAACTAGTATTTTTATTTCTTTTGCGGCTTGGGCGCTTCTTGAAGCTAGATTTCTCACTTCTGCTGCAACTACTGCAAAACCTTTTCCTGATTCTCCTGCAGTTGCTGCCTCAACCGCAGCATTAAGTGAAAGTATATTTGTTTGAAATGCAATTTGATCTATTACTGAAATTGCATCATTTATTGCTGTAACCTGTTCATTAATATCATTCATTGCTATTGTTGTTTCATTAGATAATTTTTGACCTTCATTTGCAGAATGGCTTAACTCTTTTGCATAAGATGCCATTTTAATAACATTATCTGTATTATTTTTTATATTATTTGTTACTTCTTCAAGAGCAGCAGTTGTTTCTTCTAATGCCATAGCTGATTGTGTTGCATTTTTATTTAGTATATCTACATTTTTAAGTAAAATATCACTACTTATATTTAATGCTAATCCATTAGATTTATTATCAACTAACATATTATTAATAATTTCTGCTAAAGAATTCAATCCTTGTACAGTTTTTCCTGTTTGATTTTTGATTCTATATGTAAAATCAAGTTTTTGGTAAAAAGTAAGTGCCTGGGTTATATTATTTAAATCTTCAGCTACATTTTTTGTCATTGCATCTAACATTTCATTAAAAATTTTTTTAAGCTCTTCTAGTGCAATATTTTCTGTAGATTTATGAACTTCTTGTTTTAACTTACCTTCTTTAACAAGAATCACAACTCTTTTTACATCTTCAATCAATGAGCTATCTTGTTCAATTAATGATTTTGTTTTTAATATATTTTCATTTACAATTTTTGACATACTACCTATTTCATCTTTTGAATCAATTGAAATTAATTCTGAAATAGTTGATTCTTTATTTAAGTATTTAAAGAAATTCATAAGTCCTGATTGAAAGGTATCGATTAATTTTGAAATATTTTTAGGAATAATAAAACCTATAACTATAATAAATATTAAAATTGATAATGAAATAATCATAGTAAGATTATGAATATTTTCATTTAAAGATGCAACTTCTTGACCAATATTTTCTTGTTCTTTTTTTATAGAAAGTTTAATATCTTCTGCTAATTTTGATATGGTTACACCAATTTTTGTTATTCCATCAGTTATAATATTATTTCTTTCAAAAATAATATTTTCAATTTGATTAACACCATTTTGATAAATTATAATAAATCTTGTTGCTAGTTTTAATTGAGACTTAATAGAAGAATTTTCAACAATATTTTGTATTTCATCTAGTTTTTTACGTAATAATTCAAATTTATCTTGAACTTGTTTTAAATCTTCTTTTGAATATGATTGAAGAAATTTTGTTGTATATAATCTAGCTAAGAGTAATTCATTTTTTGCTTCTGTTGTTTTAAGTGATAATACAAAATCACTATTTTCTTTTAAGTCATCAACTATATTAGTCAAATATTGTTCAACTCTATGTGCATTTTGTTCTAAATTCTGTTCTATAATATCATTTCTTTCTTGATTCAAAGAACCAATTAAAAAGAAATTATTTTTATATATATTTGCATTTTTTTCTAATTCTTTTACTAAAAGAGCTCTTATTGGTTCTTTAATTTCTACTTTTGCTTGTTCAAGACTTTTTATTACTTTATTCATATTTTGAGTAAACTTTTCACTTTCTTCTTCACTTGGTTTAGATAAATAATCTTTCACATTTATACTAACTATAAGCATATTTGATTGTACTTGACCAGCTAAAACTGTATTTTGTGTCATTTCTCTATATTGAGTAAATCCATTTGCAACTTTTTTAATACTTAAAATACTATAACTACCTAAAATAGTAACTAATATACCAACTATTAAAAAAGTAAAAATCAGTTTTATTTTTATTGTTAAATTTTTCATTTATTCTCCGATTATGAACTAGTAATAAAAAGTTATTTTTATAATTCGAACATTTGTACGAAATAGTATCCTTAGAATTTTTAAATTTTGCTTAAATAGAAAAATTGGATTTGTAAATTTTTTTTTATTAAGAATATCTTAAATTTACAATTGTATAATTTTGAACATTTGTTCGAATACTACAAAATAAGAGAATAAAAAGTTTATTAACAACTGTAATATTAATTATTTTGACATTATTTAAGACAATTATTTACAGTAAGTGACACTAAATGCAAAAATATATTAATACGACTTATCTACTAATATTATTATCAGTTTTATCAGCAATTGCGCCCATATCAATAGCAACATATCTACCTGCAATGCCATCAATGGCACAATATTATAATTTGCCAATTTCATATATAGAATTAAGCTTATCCATTTTTATGTTTGGATTTTCCCTTGGACAATTATTTGGAGGCCCAATTTCAGATAGAAAAGGTAGAAAATTTTGCTCATTATTAGGTTTATTTGGTTTTTCATTTTTTAGCTTTCTAATAATATTTAGCACAACTGTTTATGAGCTTTGGATATACAGATTTTTAGAAGCCTTTTTTGCTGGATTTATTGTAATTAACGCAACAGCTATTATTAGAGATTTATATTCAGGAAATGAAGCTGCAAAATATTTTTCTCTTTTGGGAAGTATAAGAAGTATTGTTCCTATGGTTGCTCCAATGATTGGAGCTTTAATACTTTTTTTTGCTCCATGGAAAGGTATTTTTGCTTTTTTAACTATTTACTCTTTATTTCTTGCTTTTTTGATAATCAAAGATTTAGAAGAAACTTATACTTATACAAAAAGAAAAATTATTGAATCATATATTAGTGTTTTAACTCACAAAAAAGCAATGAAGATGATGTTTGTTTTAGCTTTAGGTTTTTCAAGTATGTTTTCTATTATCACTAAATTATCTTTTATTTATATGGAACATTTTCATGTGGGAGTAAATCTTTTTTCTGTTTATTATGGATTAAATTTTGTATTATTAATGACCTTAGCAACACTAAATACTAAATTTATAAAATATTTTTCACAACTAAATATATTAAAAACTGCCGTAAGTATTCAGATACTATTTGCAGCAATATTTACATTTTTTTATAAAGATCTTACTTTATATTCAACAATTATTATTTTGGGAATTTATATTGCTATGAATGGTTTAATTTATGGAAATGCAGCTTCTATGGTTTTAGAAAATTTTTCTAAAAATGCAGGTGTTGCCTCTGCATTAATTGGAGTAATTCAATTTGGAATGGCTTCAATTATTTCATCAACTATAGTCTCTTTTCATGGGCAAACCCTACTTCCTATTGGAATAGGAATGCTGATGATTTCATTAACATCAATACTAATATTAAAAAAATACTAAATTTACAAAAAGGATTATTATGGAATATAAATATATTGGAACAAGTGGATTAAGAGTAACGCCTATTTGTTTAGGAACTATGACTTTTGGACAAATGTCTAGCAAAAAAGAGAGCTTTAAAATCATGGATAAAGCTTATGATGCAGGAATTAATTTTTTTGATAATGCAGAGATGTATCCAGTTCCGCCAAGGGCTGACTTGGTTGGTTTATCAGAAGAAATTATGGGTGAATGGATGAAAGATAAACCTCGTGAATCAATCATAGTTGCTACAAAAGTTGCAGGTGCAGCAAATGGAAGATTCGCAGCTCCCGTTAGACATGGATTAACTGCAATTGATAGATTTCACATAGAAAGAGGAATTGAGGGAAGTTTAAAAAGATTAAAAACTGATTATATAGACCTTTATCAAGTTCATTGGCCAGATACTGTAATACCACTTGAAGAGTCTATGGAAGCTATGGATAGATTGGTAAAAGCTGGAAAAGTTAGATACATTGGAGCTAGTAATGATACAGCTTATGGTTTAACAAAAGCCACTGAAATTAGCAGATACAAAGGCTTTGCTAGATTTCAATCAATCCAAAATAACTTTTCTCTAAACGAACCAAGATTTTTTGATGAATTAGCACATATTTGCAGACAAGAAAAGATATCTTTACTCCCGTATTCCCCACTTGCAGGTGGAGTGTTAACTGGAAAATATCAAGGTGGAGTTATTCCAAAAGGTTCAAGATTTGAGGAGTATTTAGCTAAAGATTTACCAAGATTAAATGCTATGAAAAAAAGATTTATAAATGATAAAACTTTAGCAGCAACTGCAAGATATATGCAAATAGCTCAAGAACATGGTATGAGTATTACAACACTTGCAGCTGCTTGGAGTAAACATTGGGATTTTGTAGCAAGTACAATTATTGGTGCTAGAACTGCTGAGCAATTAGATGAAAGCTTAAAAGCTTTAGATATAACTTTAAGTGATGAGATTATACAAGCTTGTAAAAAAGTTCAAGAAGAGATAATGTATCCTATGGGATAAATTATCTTCTTAAATTCTAATATTGTTGAAGTAATTTAATTGCTTTAGATGTTTCGTTTGCAGCTTCAAGTAATAAAGGAAGTACTGTTTCTTTTATCATTTTTGTATTTTTATAACTTAAATGAGAACCTATATTCATAGCTCCTATCATTTTATTATCACGATTATAAATAGGAACCGCAAGAGAGACTAAACCATCTTCAATCTCTTCTTCAACCATTTGATAACCTTGATCTTTTTCAGAAACTATTTTATCAAATAACTTATATGGATCAATAATACTTTTTTCTGTATAAGGTTTTAAAGGCAAGTGTAAAATATATTCATATAACTCTTTTTCTTCCATATGAGCCATAAAAAGCCTACCAGTTGCTGTATATGCAGCGGGTAATCTTGTACCAACATGAATACCCTCATTTAATATTCTTGTTGCGGCTACCCTCATAATACAAATAACATTTAAGCCATCTAAAATAGAAATTGAACAAGATAATTTACATGCATCAACTACTTTTTTGATATTTTTATATGCCAAATCTGTCCATGGAAGTGAAGCAAAATAACTATAACCTAAATCTATAACTTTTGGTGTTAAAGAAAAATAATTATCATTTTGTGTTACATAACCTAAAGATTCTAAAGTTAATAATAATCTTCTAGCACTAGCTCGCGTAATATCAACTTTTTTTGCAACATCTGATAGAGTCATACTTGTATTCTCATGATCAAAAGCTGTTATAACACTTAGACCTTTTATAAAGGCTGTAACAATTTCTTTATTCTCTGATTCATTATCAATATTATCATTCATCTTTTTAATTTTTTTCCCTCGCAATTAATATACCTCCTGAAATAATAGCTAAAATCCCAATAAATCCCAAAATATTTGGTAAATTATCTCCTAAAATCAAACCAATAATTAATGAAAAAATTATTACAGAATAACCTGTAGCTCCTACAATACCAGCTCTTGTTATTCCATAAGCTTTTGTCATATAAACTTGTCCTAAAGAAGCCATAATTCCCATGCCAAAAATATAAATCAAATCAAATAAACTTGGCATAACAAATTCACCCATCATAAAACTAAAAAAATCATTTTGATAATAAATAGATAAATACATTGAGATAATAGGAACAATAGTCCCTATTCCCATGAAACTTAATACAATCGTACGAGTATCATAATATTTTCTAAGTTCTCTAATACTCGTAAAAGCAAGTGCGGCACAAACTGCATTTATAATTCCAAATATATGAGCTTTTTCAAATACAAAACCACTCGGCTGCATAACCATTAACATCCCAATAAAACCTAAAAATATTGCTAACCAGCCTTTTACACCAATTTTTTCTTTCAAAAACCATAATGCAAAAATAGCTGTAAAAATGGGAGACATTCTAGAATATATCACCGCATCAGCAAGTGTAATATTTGCAATATTATAAAAAAAACTAAGCATTGCAATTAAACCAATAGTTGCTCTAAAAAAAAGTAATAATGGTTTTCCACCTGTTTGCTTCAATGGAGATTTAAAAAAGCTTAGTCCTATAAAAACTATACCTATAAAGTTTCTAAAAAATACAATTTCAATAATAGGTAAATGTGTTGCTAATATTTTTGCAATTGCACTCATGAATGATAAGCAAATTGAAGATATTAACATATATAAAACACCTTGGTTTATTTTTTTATTCACAAGTTCAACTCCATAATTTGTAGGATTATAATTTAATTTTCCTTAATATAGTATCTTACACGAACATAAGTTCGTATATGATATAATAATATAACAATTTGTTACAAAAAGGAGTAGATTTTGAGTATTTGGAAAAAAGAATTTTCATTAGAATCAATTAATGCAATGTCTAAAGATACAGCAGCTGAAAGTTTAGGTATTCTTATTACTAAAGTTGGAAATGATTATGTTGAAGGTGAAATGCCTGTAGATAAAAGAACTCATCAAGTTCGAGGTCTTTTACATGGAGGTTCTTCAGTATTATTTGCAGAAACATTGGGAAGTATTGGTGGAGCACTTGCAGTTGATGATAATCATACAATTGTAGGATTAGAAATAAATGCAAATCATATTGGTGGTGTTTCAGATGGTAATGTAGTTGGAATTGCAAAACCTATTCATATAGGTAAAACAACTCAGGTTTGGGAAATAAGAATAAATCATAAACAAACAAATAAATCTATATGCATTTCTAGAATAACACTTGCAGTTATAGATCTAAAAAAATAGAAACTTTCTTATAAAATATCAGCATTTAATATAAATAAATGCTGATATAATATTATTTTAATTTAATCAATTGACTGATTATATTCTTTGCAGTCTCTTCATTTAACGGTTTTTCATAAGTTGTTAGAAGCTCTCTTGCTATTATATTTGCACCTAAATGTTGAAACATCATTCTCATAGCTTGTAAACCTTTTGCTCCACCTCCACCACTGTGAGTTGCGAGGGCAACAATCTTTTCATTAAATGCGTCTCTCCAATCTTTTGTAGACCTTGATGTCCAAGCCATTGCATTATTTAATACAGGAGGCATAACACCATTATATTCAGGAGCTACAATAATAAAGGATTTTAAGCTTAAAATATCTGATGCTAATTTATTCACAACATATGGAATACCATTTTCTCCTTCCTCTTTTGTACTATATAAAGGCAATCTTAAATCTACTAAATTTATTAATTGAGATTCACAATTTTGCTCTAATACCAATTCCTGAAGTCGTAAAGCTAGTTTGTAATTATTACCAGAACTAGCTACAATAATTCCTATTTTTGACATTTATTATCCTTTCTTTATTATTGTTCTGAAATAGATTTTCTTGCTGCATCAACAATTATTTGACCATCAATACTTTTTTCATTCATTTCTTTAACCCATCTTTGAACAACTCTTTCTCCAGCTAAATCAAACTTTTTTGTTTCATCTTCACTTATTGTAATAATTTCACCACCAGATTCAATTTGAAGTTGCTTACCTGGCTTTTCAAGATCAATCATCAGCTGTCCATACTTAGTTATTAAGTCATCTCCTGCACTTTTTTCAACTATATCTTGTAAATCTTTTGGTAAAGATTCAAATCTATCTCTATTCATTAAAATAACAGCTACAGAGTTTCCAAATCCACCACCATCATGTAATTGAATAGAGTATTTTGTTAATTGTTGAAATTTAAAAGCTGGGAATATTTCCATAGGCAAAATAGCTCCATCAATTGCATTTTTCGCAAAAGATTGTGGAACATCTGGAAGTGGCATACCAACAGGCTCTGCGCCTAATTCTTCAATATACCAACCACCTGTCCTTGATGGAGATCTTACTTTAAGACCTTTCATATCAGATAAATTTGTAACTTTTTTACTAACAGTATCTAAAAAATAGTTTCCAGCAACAGCTATTAATAATGGTTTAACATCTTTAAAATCATCTTTTATTAAATCGAAATTTTCTTTAATAGCAAATGCTGTTTTTAAACTATTATTTTTATGTATAGTTGGTAATTCAAAAACTTCAGTTCGTGGAAATACACCAGGAGAGTAACCAGCTATTGTAAATACAATATCTGAACTTCCATCTCTTGCTTGTTTATATAATTCATTTGGTTTACCACCCATACTCATTGCTGGAAATATTTCAACTTTTATTCTACCATTTGATAACTTCTCAAGATTTCTAGCCCATGGCTCAAATATTTTTGTATGAGGTGAAGCGTTAGAACTTAAAAAATGATGAAACGTCAATACAATAGGTTTATCTTTAGAGTATGATGAAGTTGTTAAAAATGTTAACCCAGCTAATACGATAATACAATTTCTTAATAAATTTTTCATGTTTAGTTCCTTCTATAAATTATTTAATTCCAGCATTTAGCATAAACTCTTCTACTTGATTCCATTCAAATTTTTTCTGTGCATGAGCATGACAAAACATTTGATTTCTTGGCTGACTTGTGAGATAGTATCTTTCGTATAATTCAACTCTTCCTCCAAGTGCTGATCCAGCAAAATCCCAAGCTATTCTAAAAATTTGAGCTCTTTGTGATGCTTCACTACCATTTGCGGATGGCATATATTTATTTAATAAATCTTTCATCTGTGGATTTTCATATGAATCTATAGTAGGAGTTGCCAAGAGATTATGACTACCAATTATTTTAATAATCTCATTTATTCTAATCATCCATTGTGGCATATTTGCAATAAGAGCTCTCATTGGACTATCATCAAAAAAGTAAGCTTCATTACCCCAATCATGTGCACCTGCAAAACCTGCTGTAATTGCCGCACGAGTAAGTGATGAATAACTCCAAATCTCACCTAACATCATCATAACTTCAGGTCTTTTTTCACTATTTGTTATCTGTGCCATACGCATACATAAATTATAAGCAAACTCTAGTTTTACAGCAGCTCTTGTGGCAGTTTGTTGTGTGATATTTCCATATCTTCCTAACTGATCTATTACTGTTTTATTATAAAACTCAAGATCTCCATCCATAAATATACGGTTTAATGGAACTTCAACTCTATCTAATATAACATAAGCATCTTGTTCGTCAAACCTACTTGAAAAAGGAGCATTTTTAACACTTGTATCCACTTCATAATGATCTCTACATACCATAATAACACCTTTTGTACCTACTGGGATAGAAAACATTAATGCATGATCTGCTGTGCCCTTGCTCATAATTGGAGCAGATGGATATACAAAAAGCTCATCAGCAAAAGGTCCAAGAGTTGCTAAGATTTTTGCACCACTAACAACAATACAATCGTCACGTCTTTCTACAACTTTAAAAGCTACTTCTCCATTTATACCATCTAAATCAGGTTTACTTTTATCAGGTTGCGGCTGAATAATTGTATGAGTTAAAGATAAATCTTTTTCTACAACTTCCCTATAAAAGTTTTGAAGATTTTCTGCCCACTGGGGATGTCCACCATCAATAAAAGCATCAACTCTTGAAACATAACCTGTAAGTGCAACATTACAATAATCAGGTGTTCTACCTAACATACCATTTGAATATTTTGCTAACTGTTCAAAACATTTACCCCTTGCTATTAAATCCTCTTTATTTTTTGGAAGAATTAGACTAGCACTCATTGTTTCACCTGTTACACTATCTGTAACAAGACAATCATCAGCGTATTTATGTTGCCAATCAAAATAACCAGCCATACCTTTTAATGAACCTTGAAAAGCTGGATGTGTTAACACATTAACTTTTTTACCATCTATCCATGTTTCCCTATTATCATCTAGTCCTTCTAAAAATTGTTTTCCTGTTCTTGCTGCCATAATTTTCCTTTTAAGGTCTAATTTTTAATATTCTTCTTAATTTTTCATAATTAGAACATTTGTTCTAAAACTATAACTATTTAAATTTTAAAGTTCGCTTAACGAACAATAGTTTATTTTATGCTTAAAATAGCATTAAAATAGCATTTTTTTAAAGAAGATTGAATTTATAGGACTTTAATAAAAAAATAGATTTATTCAAGAATTACACAAGATTTAAAACAAAATAAATTACTGTAAAAAAGTAGTAAATGGGATGAGTAAAAATATAATAAGTAGATGTTGAAATAGAATAAAAAATTTGAATAGAATAGTTTTTTATAATGTGAAATTATTCTATTTAAGTGATATTATCTATGCGTTTTTGTATATGTGTTATAGAATTTAGTAAATTTGATTCTTCCAAACCTTTTTGTGTATGATAAGGTTTTAAAAGATATAAAAGGTTAAGAATTCCATGAAGTTTTCTTAACTTTTCATTTTCAAATTTAGTAAATATCCAATAAAGTTCCCATTGTGAACCAATAACCCAAGTATTTGAACATATAAATTCTAATTCTTTTTTGTCAAGTTTAATCATATAACCATATTTAATTTGATGTAAAAAAAGATGATTTAATTCTTCTGCTTTTTCAATCACTTTTTTTTCAATTGCTTCTTTTACTTTAGGATATGTTTTATATAAGTTACTTATTTCAAGCCTTAAAAAATTACATTTCTTTTCAAGTTCCATTTGACTAGAAAAAAGAGCATAATAATCAAAAGGTGCATCAATTTCATCTTTTATTGATGTTAAATAGCCACTAATTGACTCCATATATTTTTCATAAATGTCAATAATAATATCTTCTTTGTTTTTGAAGTAATAATATAAATTTCCTACGCTAATGCCTAACTCTTCCGCAATATGCCTAGTAGATGTTTTCATACACCCTTTTTCATTAAATAACTTTACTGCAGTTTCTAATATTTTATCTTTTCTATCTGACAAATTTAACCTTTTTATACCCTAATAAAATAAGTAGCTTTTTAATTAATTGATTAAAATTCTAACGATAAGGCTCTTAAAATAGGCTTGAAAGATAAAATATGATAGAAAGGTATTAAACTATAATTTTTATCACACTTTTTCTTTGTAACTTAATATTACAAAATAAGAAATTAAAGAGAGTATGCTTGTACTTAAAAATATTGTTAATAAAGTTTCATCATGGAAACTTATCACGATAGAAGTGATAATTGCAGCTAATCCAAATTGTAATACACCTGATATGGAAGAAGCTACTCCTGCATTTTTTGGGAAATATTCCATTGCCAAAGCTAAGGTATTACCAAAAATAAATGCCATCATACTCATATAAATTGCCATAAACATAACTATTTGAATTAAGGTAGTATCTTTATAATTTAGCAACATTAAAATACTCACTAAAATTTGCACTATAATTGCTGCTTTTATCAAAAAAGAAATTGAATATCTTTTAAGAAGTATTATATTAACCCTTGCCATTACAATTAAAATAACAAAACTGACACTAAAATATAAAGGAAAGTAATCTGTAGGTATATCAAAATACTCTATAAATATAAAGGAAGATTTTGTTATTAATATAAAAAAACCTGAAAAACTAATACCTAATGTTAACATAGGTTTCATAGCCATTTTATGAGTAATTACTTGTTTAAAAGAGTTAAAGATATCTTGTTTTATAAAAGTAAAACTCTCTTCTAAATTCCTATAAACAAAAATCATTAAAAACAAAGGATAGAGTGTTAAAAAAACAAAAACTGCTTTCCAATGAAAAAAATGAATAATAAAAGCACCAATGGCAGGTCCAATTAAAGGAGCAATACTTCTTGCGATACCAATTACTGAAAATATTTTT
>Ga0265295_1007903_pt1 | contig 12010 bp, 5 predicted proteins | sample Munlansysbiofilm_FD_192503 | JGI IMG/M metagenome (GOLD analysis project Ga0265295, IMG submission 192503) | Leachate microbial communities from a municipal landfill in Southern Ontario, Canada - Methane capture system biofilm | ecosystem: Engineered > Solid waste > Landfill > Unclassified ... | reverse complement strand
ATTGAAAAAAGCAATGACCAAATGGCAATATGGAATCAACGAAAAAGGTTGGAATACATTATATTTCGAAAATCATGATCAACCCCGCAGTGTTTCCCGCTTTGGTAGTTTAAAATATCGTGAAGAAAGTGCGAAAATGCTAGCTACATATTTGCTTTTCCAACAAGGAACACCATTTATTTATCAAGGACAAGAAATTGGGATGACAAATGCTCATTTTACCAAGTTAAGCCAATATCGTGATGTTGAAAGTTTGAATATTTATCGCATAGGAACTAAAAAATTACTTTGGTCAAAGCGTAGAATGTTGAAAAAATTGGCTAGGAGTAGTCGAGATCATGCGAGAACACCAATGCAATGGAGTAATGAGATTAATGGAGGCTTTTCTGAAGCAACACCATGGATTGAAGCCAATACAAATTATGAGACAATCAATGTTAAGAATGATTTGAAGAATAAGAATTCAATTTTAAAATATTATCAAAAAATAATAGCGTTACGAAAGAAACATGAAATTATTGTTTATGGTGAGTTCATAGAGCATTATCCAAATGATAATAAAATTGTTTGCTATGAACGCAATTATGAAGATGAAAAATTAGTTGTAGTTGCAAATTTTACGGGAAAAGAAGTATTTCAAAAGGCACCATATGATTTAGCAAAAGCAAAATTATTGTTAAATAACTATGATGATGATGATCGTATTTTAAAGCCTTATCAAGCAAAAGTATATTTATTTAAAAAGTAGAGGGCACCTATGATTAAAATAGTAGATAATCATTTCATTTTGGAAACAAAACAAACAAGTTATGTTATCACTTATACAAAAAGTGGTCTTTTACTTCACGACTATTATGGAGAAAAAGTAGAATTTGTTGATTTTGAATGTATTAGACAAAAATTAGAAAACGGTAGGGGAACTGCCGTTTTATTTGAAAATAACAGCAATGAATTTATTGATGATTTAGATTTGGAACTTTCAACAATTGGGATTGGGGATTATCGAGAAAATATGATAACGATAAATTCTATGCAGCATGGATATACAAACAGGTTTCAATATCAAAATTATGAAATATTAAAAACAAATAGTGTAAAACCACTTCCTTGTAGTTACGATGAAACAGAAGTGCTTCGGCTTGATTTATTTGATGAAGTATTACAGTGTCGCCTTGAACTATTTTATAAGATTTATTATGAAGCAGATGTTATCACGCGCTATGCAAGAATTGTTAATTTATCAGGAAATAGGTATCAGATTGAGCGATTTTTCTCAAATCAAATCGATTTTTCGGAAAATGATTTTACGATGATGACATTTGATGGCGCTTGGAGTAAAGAAAGACAGGTAAATAAAAAAAGATTGTCCAGTGGAATATATATTAACGACTCTAAATCGGGGGCTAGCTCTAATAAGCATAATCCATTGGTCATTTTAAAAAAAGGGGCTACAAGTGAAAGTAGTGGTCCTTGTTATGGATTTAATCTAGTGTATAGTGGGAATCATAAAACTGTTATTGAAGTCAAACCAAATGGAAAAGTAAGACTATTGTCAGGAATTAATGATTTTGCGTTTAATTTTGATTTAACAGTAGACTTTATTACTCCGGAAGCTATCATGACGTTTTCCCAAAAAGGGTTAAATGGTCTATCACAAAACATGCATTATTTTGTAAATAATCATATTGTTCGAGGAAATTGGAAGAATAAAGAACGTCCTGTGTTGATTAATAACTGGGAAGCAACATATTTCAATTTTGATGAGAAAAAGCTGTTGAATTTAGCAAAAGTAAGCAAAGAAGCGGGAATTGAACTTTTTGTTCTTGATGATGGCTGGTTTGGTAAAAGAAATGATGATACATCTTCTTTGGGTGATTATAATGTTAATACAAAGAAACTACCAAAAGGATTAGCCAATCTTTGTGATAAGATAAATGGTTTGGGAATGATGTTTGGGTTATGGGTAGAACCAGAAATGATTAGTCCAAATAGCGACTTGTATAAAAGTCATCCTGATTGGGCAATTCAGGTACCAAATAGAAAACCAGCAATTGGAAGGAATCAATTGGTGCTTGACCTAACAAATCCTCAAGTTTGTGAATATTTATTAACTAGTTTAACTGAGGTTTTCTCAAGTTGTAATCTTAGTTATGTGAAATGGGATTATAATCGTACCATAACCGATATGTGGGGACAAAAACTAACAAATCAAGGGGAACTTTTTCATCGCTATATTCTTGGATTGTATGCGATATTAGAAGAACTGAATCGTCGCTTTCCAAACATGCTTTTTGAAGGCTGTGCTAGTGGTGGTAATCGCTTTGATTTGGGTATGTTATGCTACTTCCCACAAATTTGGACTAGTGATGATACAGATTACCTAGAACGTTTATACATTCAAACGGGGACTTCTTATGGATATCCATTATCAACAATAGGAGCCCATGTTAGTGATGTTCCTAATCATCAAACATTACGTAATACACCACTTTATTCACGTTTTAATCTGTCAGTGTTTGGTGTTTTAGGATATGAGTTAAATATTGCTACACTAGCAAAGACTGAAATTTTACAAATTAAAAAACAAGTTGAGATATATAAAAGATATCGTAAGACGTTACAATATGGTAAGTTTTATCGTAGTAGTAAAACAATTTTCACCAAGAACAATAGCTATTTTTGGGTCATAGATGATGATCATGCGATTGTTGGATATTTTCAATCGCTGGTTCATCCAAACCAACCAGAGGATATTATGTACATATATGGCTTAACTTTAGGGGAAATATATACATTTAAAAATCTGCCACAGAAGATAAACTTAAAAACATTTGGTGGATTGATTAATATGGTCTCACCAATTAAATTAAAGTTAAATGGCAGCCTACACAACTTTATATGTCGTGTTTACCAATTAAAAGCACCAAAAGAAGAGTGCCTTTTAACAGGCGCGATGGCTGAAAAAGCAGGGATTCGATTAAAAGGACAGTTTTTGGGAACGGGATTTAGTAACCAAGTTCGTGTAATAGGAGATTTTGGTAGTTGTATTTATCTTTTAGAAAAAGAAAATTTACAAGAAAACTAGAAAAAAAATAAAATCATTTGTTATATTAGTGTAAGTTGTTAAATTAGGAGGATTTATGAAAAAAATATTGATGATTTTAGTTTCTGTTTTTATGCTATTTTCTATGTTTGGCTGTAAAACACAAGAAGAGAACCCCTATGAAGAATATGGTATTCGTCCAATTGGTTCATATAGCGAATTAGGAAAGTTCTTTAAGACGCGGCAAGTAAGTGATTTTTGGCGATTTGGTTTAAAAGATTTCTATGCAGTAGAGAATGCTGAAGTAGATGCACCGGCAGATGAAGCAACGGAAGAGTCAAGCCAAACCAATACTCAAGTTGAGGGTGTGGATGAAGAAGATACTGTTAAAAACGATGGACGTTTCATATATATCATTCGGGAAGGGTTCTTGGTAATTCTTGATACCGAAACAAACGATTTTGTAAAATATCAAAGCGAGGATTTCCAAGCAGAAACGATGTATTTACTTGAGAATCGTTTGGTTGTTTTAGGTAGAAAATATGTTGAAAAATACATTGAAGAAAAACCATATGATGATGGCTATGCTGAAGATCGAGATGAAGCAAATGATCCCGATGTTGATAAAGAAGAATCTTCATCAGAAAGCGAAGAAGCAGAAACGGAACCTTCAAAACCTGCACCAGACATTGATTATTCTGGATACTATTGGAGTTATTCTGATGAATATATTGTAAAAATTTATGATATTAGTAGTAAAGATATCAATGAAATTGATGTTGTTAGAACGTTAAGATTTAAAGATTCGAATTATAATTCTTCAAGAGTTATTGATGACAATTTCTATTTGATTTTGAATAACAGTAGTATTTACGACTATGATAATAAAGAAGTAAAACCATTTGTTTATTTTGATAGTCTTCAAGGAGAAGAAGCAATTGAGTTACCAAGTGATCATGTTTTCTTTATTGGCAATGATGACAATGTATATTATTCCTATACAGTTTTAGTTGGTGTTGATGTAGTTAAAGAAGAAGAAATGGATGTTAATGCTTATGTTGGCTACTTTAGTAACATCTATTCATCATTAAATGGCCTTTATGTTGGTAATATCTATAATATGGTATTTAGAACATTTATTTTTGCGGAAGATTATTCTTATGATCCACAAACATTTATTTATCGATTTGAATATGATGGTGCAAAGATTATATATAAGAACTTTAGTGAGATTAAAGGAAGCATCAAAGATCAATTTTCAATGGATGAGTATGATGGGGTTTTAAGGGTAGCAACAACAGTAAATGAATGGGACTCAGAAAAGAGCGAATCACTTATTACTGCATTTGATGTAACAGGAAATCGTTTTGATTTGATTAGTACTCTTGGTGGAATTGGTTTGAATGAACGAATTTATAGTGTTCGCTTTGAAAAAGAAAGAGCTTATGTCGTAACATTTAGAACAATTGATCCTTTCTATGTGATTGATGTTGAAGATCCAAAAGCCATGAAAATTCTTGGCGAATTAAAATTACCAGGAGTTAGTGACTATTTGCATCCAATTAATGACACTTTAAAGTTAGGAATTGGAAGAATGACAGAAGTAACAGATTATGGTTCAACGATTACTGTTGGTTTAAAAATTACATTATTTGATGTAACAAATGAAGAAAAGCCAGTTGACGTTTCTACATTTGAGCTGAAAGGCGCTTCAAGTGATATTGCATATAATCATAAAACATTGATTCCAGTAAAGAGTAGACAGCTTTATGCATTACCAATTTATAATTGGTATGATTATCAAAGCACACAAGGAATGTATGTAATGTGGATTGATGTTGAGAATAAAGAAATCGTTGTTTTGGGTTCTATTGCTCATCAAAATTTAGATGAAGCAGGTCAAGATGAATGGAGATATTATTACAATCGTATTGTAGATAAAGGTGTAATCATTGGCGATAAGATTTATAGTATATCTAATGAATTTATTACAATCAATGAATTGACTGAAAAATTACCACTTATTGAAACAATTAGAATATCTTAAAAGAAAAAAACCGCTACGGCGGTTTTTATTTTGTTGCGAGACCTCCAGTAGAGGTCTCTTTATATTTTGCTTGTAAATCATAACCAGTTTCTTTCATTACTTCAACAACTTTATCGAAAGATATAAAGTGTTTTCCTGAAGTCATTAAAGCGTAATTGGCCGCATCAAATGCTTTTGCACCAGCAATTGCATTTCTTTCAATACAAGGAATTTGTACAACACCATCAACGGGATCACACGTTAGCCCTAAGTGATGTTCTAAAGCAATTTCAGCGGCGTATTCTATTTGCTCGTTATTTCCTCCGAGAAAATATGCTTCAGCAGCAGCAGCCATTGAACATGCAGCGCCAATTTCACCTTGACATCCGACTTCTGCACCCGAAATCGAAGCATTGAATTTGATTAGATTACCAAAAAGGCCCGCAATCATTAAACCATCGATTATTTTTTCTTTGGAAATGTTGTGATAATCACGACAAGCAAACAAAACAGCAGGTAGGACTCCACTTGCTCCACAAGTAGGAGCTGTAACAACGATTCCTCCACTAGCATTTTCTTCCGCTGTTGCTAAAGCATAAGTATATAACAATTTTGAAAATGTTTTTTCTTTTAAATATAATTCATAAAAAGCAGCAGCTTTTCTTTTAACCTTAAGTCTACCAGGTAAAACATCAGTTGCAATCAGTCCTTTCGCAATCGTTTTATCCATAGAATCGTAAACAATCTCTAAATAATCTCTAATATTTTTATCATAACGATTCACATATTCAACAAGATTTATGTTTTCACTCTGGCAATATTCAAGAATTTCAGCCATTGTTTTATGGGGATAAACTTCTTCTTTACTAAAACTACGAGGTTCATCCAGCTCCTTTAGTGCTCCACCACCAACACTAAACACTAACCATTTTTCTAATTGAATATCATCTTTAAATGCTTTAAACTTCATAGCGTTGGTATGATAATTATAACTTTGTTGTAGATTAAAAACTATTTTGGTTCGCGATTCTCCCAATGTTTTTTTAATAACATAGTCTGTTAAGTGACCTTTGCCAGTCAATGCTAGTGAACCAAATAGTTCTACTAGAAAGAAATCGGCATCTGGATGACGCTTTAAAAAGATTGCAGCGGCTTTTTGTGGTGCCATCGTGTGGGAACTTGAAGGTCCATTGCCAATATTAAATAAATTGTGAATTGAATCCATAAAATTAGCCTTTCTTAAAGTGATTTTTGTTTAATAGATTAAGAGTTTTGATGCTCATTGGGGAAAGAACATTGATTTTATCGCATGGATAGTCTAAACACACACTACAACTATTAATTTTTTTATTTAAATTACATACTCTAATATTGCATGTTTGACACATTTCGGTTTGGCTAGTAGTACAACCTGGACAAGAAATAGGCAAGTCTTTTTTATAAAGTGGACAAAGAGCACAATCAAAGCCACAAAAAGCGAGACAACTATCGATATAGTAGATGGAGTTATTCTGATAGTTAACGAGGAAATATTCGTTTTTGTTTTTTTCTAATTGTCCATATCGATATAAGATATCTAAGGTTAAATTGGAATATGTTTCCACAAATCTTTGATATAGATAATTTCTTTCTAATTTGGTGATTGTTGCTTGCCACCATATTTTTGGTCTCATTTTACTTTTGGCAAGATAATCTTGTTTGATAATAAACAAAAGTTTTTCTATATCAGGAACAATTTCAAATAAGCTTTGATAGAAGAGTTTGGTGATTTCATCAAATTGTAGTTGATGAAAATTTGGGGTTTTGCTAATATAAGCCATAATTTTATAAAAAGTATCAAACGGATTAAGGTTTAAAGTTTGGAATAGGTAAGCCATTAACCTGGTAAAATTATGGCTATTATAGAATTTGTTTACACCCTTTTCAACAAGTCGTATGATATCAAGTTCTTCTTTGGTGATATAATTGTTGGCAACCACCTCGTAAGGTGATGTTTTATCAAAGGTATATCCATGCTGCTTTTTGGTGTTGCTGATATGTGTTTCTTGCAACTCTTTTAAAAATCCAAGTTGTAATTCATCACTAAACAGTAGGAAAACATCATTAAACGACTTTTTAAAACTTTCTAAATTTTCATAAGGAAGACCAGCAATTAAATCGGTATGAATTGTTGTATTATCGCGTAAATTAAGAATGTTTTGTTTTAAAATGGTAAAATTTTGTTTTCTTAAAATTGCTGCTGTTGTTATTTCATTTGTAGTTTGAATTCCGATTTCTAAACGAATATAACCTTTTCTCATACTGTTAATCAGACAAATAGCTTCTTCGGTTAATAGATCACCAACGATTTCAAATTGAAAAGTTGTATAGCCATTATCGTTTTCTTTGATTAAGAGGAGAATTTCTAACATGTATTTTGTATTTATATTAAAGGAACGATCAAGAAATTTTATTATTTTCGCTTTTTCCTTTAATAAAAATATAATTTCTTGTTTTACTGTTTCAATATTGAAAAAGCGAACAGGTTTTTCTAGAGAAGCAAGGCAATAGGCACAATTAAAAAAGCATCCACGACTAGCTTCGATATAAGATACTTTATTTTTAAAGTCTTGGATTAGCGAGTAATCATGTTTTATTGAATCCAAAGGAAATACTTTTATTGGTGTTTGTAAGAACATATTGTTTTGTCTATAAATTACATTATAGACTTGTGTAAAGTCGATTTTATTTTTTAAATAAGCAATTAGAAGGTTGAAGGGGATTTCTCCCTCCCCTTTTATAATATAGCAAACATTTTTAAAGTTTGAAAATGGTTGCCAGTGATAACTAGCTTCGGGGCCACCTAGTACGATGGTATACTGAGTGCCTTCTAGCGTTTCAATGATTTGTTTTATTTTTTCAACATTCCAAATATATACAGAGAAGCCTAAAACATCAAAAGATTCGTTTGTAATATAATCTATAATTGTTTGGTTGTTGTCTTTTATGGTAAACTCATGATATGAAACATCACTTTCAGCATTCGTATAGATTTGATGCACACCTATTGCTGGGTGAATGTATTTTGAATTGATACCGATCAATAAAGTTTTCATTAATGAATACCTCTTAACTAATTTTACCATAAAGAATGCAAATTTAAAAGAAGTAAAATAGATAATTACGTGTGTACAGATATGGAAATAATTTACATACAAATTACAAATAATGTCTTGAGAAAATAAGGGATTTGTAGTATAATATAATAGGATTTAATAATAATATAAAAAATAGGAGGAAAAGTCACCAATAGGTGACCTATTAGAAAAATGGCAAAAAAAGTTTTTCAATCAATGGATGGAAATCAAGCAGCTGCATGGGGTGCTTATGCCTTCACTGAAGTTGCCGGTATTTATCCAATCACACCATCTTCACCAATGGCAGAATATGTTGATGAGTGGGCAGCAAAAGGACAAAAGAATTTATTTGGTGTTCCTGTAAGGGTTGTTGAAATGCAATCAGAAGCAGGAGCAGCGGGAACAGTTCATGGTTCATTACAAGCTGGTGCACTTACAACAACATTTACAGCATCACAAGGTTTATTGTTGAAAATACCGAATATGTATAAGATAGCTGGTGAATTGTTACCAGGTGTTATTCATGTATCAGCACGTAGTTTGGCTGTTCAAGCATTATCAATCTTTGGCGATCATCAAGACGTTATGGCTTGTCGTCAAACAGGATTTGCAATGATAGCAACATCTAGTGTTCAAGAAGTTATGGATTTAGCAGGAGTTGCTCACTTAGCAGCAATTAAATCGAGTATTCCTTTCATACATTTCTTTGATGGTTTTAGAACAAGTCATGAAATTCAAAAAGTAGAAGTATTACCATATGAAGTTTTTGATCGTCTATTAGACAAAGAAGCAGTAGCAAGATTTAGAAATCGTGCACTAAATCCAAACAAACCAGTTACTCGTGGCTCAGCCCAAAATGACGATGTATACTTCCAAGCTCGCGAAGCTCAAAATAAATATTACGACCGTGTTCCTGAAATTGTTGATGAATATTTCCAAGCAATTTCCAAAGAAACTGGTCGAAAATATGCACCATTTGTTTACTATGGAGCAAAAGATGCAACAGATATTATCGTTGCTATGGGTTCAGTATGTGAAACAGCACAAGAAGTGATTGATTACTTAACAAAAGCAGGTAAAAAAGTTGGACTTGTAAAAGTACATCTTTATCGTCCGTTCTCAGTGAAATATTTAATGGAGGCAATCCCATCAACTGTTAAAAGAATTGCTGTTTTAGATAGAACAAAAGAACAGGGATCTAATGGAGAACCATTATACCTAGACATTAGAAATGCCTTCTATGGTCAAGAAAAAGAACCTTTGATTATTGGTGGTAGATATGGTCTTTCTAGTAAAGATACTACACCAGGTCAAATCTTTGCTGTATATGATAATTTAGCTGGCGAAGCAAAAAATAACTTTACCATTGGTATTGAGGATGATGTTACATTCCTATCACTTCCAGTTACGAAAGAAATTAACACTTCTGGTGAAGGCGTTAGTCAATTGATTTTCTATGGATTAGGTAGTGATGGTACTGTTGGTGCTAACAAGAGTACCATTAAATTAATTGGTGATAATACTGATTATTATGCACAAGCATATTTTGCTTATGATTCTAAAAAATCAGGTGGTGTTACTCGTAGCCATTTACGATTTGGTAAAAACCCAATTCGTTCACCATATTTGATTACTGAAGCAGGATTTGTATCTTGTTCGCTTGATACATATATTGAAAAATATGATATGTTAAGCAAATTAAAAGTCGGTGGTAGATTCTTACTAAACACGGTTAAGAGTGAAGAAGAACTAATTGCATTTATGCCAAATTCATTTAAAAAAGAATTGGCTAAAAAGAATGCTAAGTTATACGTGATTGATGCAATTACATTGGCTAGGGAAATTGGTTTGGGAAATCGTACCAATACGATTATGCAATCTTCTTTCTTTAAACTAAATGAACAAATCATGCCATATGAAGAAGCAAAAGAATTAATGAAGAAATACGCTTATAAAGCATATATTAAAAAAGGTCAAGCAATTGTTGACTTGAACTATAAGGCAATTGAATTGGGTGCAGAAGGCTTAAAGGAAATTAAAGTAGATCCTAAATGGGCTGATTTACCACTTGAAAAAGTGGTTGAACAAGCAAATCTTCCTAAGTTCGTGAAAGAAATTGCTAATCCTGTTAATGCAATCAAGGGTTATGATTTACCAGTTTCAGTATTTAATGATTTTGCTGATGGTACAATGACTCCAGGATCAGCTGCTTATGAAAAGCGTTATATTGCACAATTTGTTCCTGTATGGAATAGTGATAATTGTATTCAATGTAATCAATGTTCATTCTCATGTCCTCATGGCGTAATTCGTCCGTTCTTAGTAACTCCTGAAGAAGAAGCTAAGGCACCAAAGAACGCTAGCTATATCTCTGCAAATGGTAAGGGCTTAGAAGGATTGAAGTTTACAATCCAAGTTTCAGCTGCCGATTGTACAGGATGTGAAGTTTGCGTTAACACTTGCCCTGGCAAGAAAGGCAACAAAGCATTGTCTATGGCACCGATTGATGAAGTTATTCATCAAGGTAAAGATAAGACAGCAACATATTTTTTTGAAAATGTATCATATAAATCTGATTTAGTAGATATTACTGCTAATTCTAAAAATTCACAATTTGCTCAACCATTATTTGAATTTAGTGGTGCTTGTGGTGGTTGTGGTGAAACCCCATATATTAAATTGGTTACACAATTGTTTGGTGATAGAATGATTATCGCTAATGCGACTGGTTGCTCATCAATTTATGGCGGTTCTTTCCCAGCAACACCATATACAGTAAACAAAGAAGGAAAAGGTCCAGCTTGGGCTAATTCATTATTCGAAGATAACGCAGAATTTGGTTATGGTATGCGTATGGCAACAGAAACACTTCGCGACCGCATTGGTGTGATTATGGAAAAAGCGGTTGAAAGTTGTGAAGGTGCTGATAGCGAAGTAAAAGAATTATTCCAAGCATGGTTAGCTAACCGTGACAGTGGTACCGAAACAAAGAAAATTGCGAAAAAGTTAATTCCATTACTAGAAGCAAGCAAATGCGAAACAGCAAAAGAAATTCTTAAACTAAAAGAACATCTAATTAAACGCAGCCAATGGATTATTGGTGGTGATGGATGGGCTTATGATATTGGCTATGGAGGACTTGATCATGTCATCGCGAACCAAGAAGATGTTAATATTTTAGTATTAGACACTGAAGTATACTCTAATACTGGTGGACAATCTTCGAAATCTTCGCCAACAGCTTCTATTGCTAAGTTTACTGCTTCAGGTAAAAAAGGCAAAAAGAAAGATCTTGCGGCTATTGCTATGAGTTATGGACATGTATATGTAGCACAAATTTCTCATGGAGCTTCTCAAGCACAAATGTTGAAGGCTATTAAAGAAGCAGAAAGCTATAATGGTCCATCAATCATTATCGCATATTCTCCTTGTATTGCTCATGGATTGAAACTAGGAATGGGTAAAACACAAGAACAAGCTAAGTTAGCGGTTGAATGTGGATATTGGACAACATTTAGATATGACCCAAGACTAATTGAAGAAGGCAAAAATCCGTTCCAACTAGATTCAAAAGAACCAGATTGGAGTAAATACGAAGATCATTTATTGACAGAATCAAGATATGGTCAATTAAAACAAATTAATCCAGAAAAAGCAGCAGCATTATTAGCGTTAAATAAAACAGAAGCGCAAAGAAGATATAAAATGTATCAAAGATATGCAGCTATGGATTATAGCAAAGAATAAGAAATAAAAGGCTCAATAAAAAAAGAGCCTTTTTTTAATGTGATATTTCATAAATATGATATAACCCGACTTTTGCAG
>Ga0265295_1007902_pt1 | contig 12011 bp, 11 predicted proteins | sample Munlansysbiofilm_FD_192503 | JGI IMG/M metagenome (GOLD analysis project Ga0265295, IMG submission 192503) | Leachate microbial communities from a municipal landfill in Southern Ontario, Canada - Methane capture system biofilm | ecosystem: Engineered > Solid waste > Landfill > Unclassified ... | reverse complement strand
CTTGCCGTTCAGCTAGCGGTTCCCGTCATCAGGGTCCGCAGAGGACTTTCACCTCCAAGTCACCATTCAGACACCACAGCTGAATGGATGGTGCTTTCGCACCACGCGCCATGCCGGGCGCACAAACCAAAAAGGGCCTACGGAATAAACCGTAGACCCTTGATTTGTTTGGCTCCCCAACCCGGACTCGAACCAGGGACAGGGTGGTTAACAGTCGCCTATTCCTACTTTCCCACACCTCCCCAAAGCGACTAAAAATCTATTGATATTCAGGACATTTAGAAATATACTCTTCCCATAGCATCCCTTAAAATCACCCTGTTTCAGACAAAAACAAGCCACCCAATCGGCCACCCAAGCCACCCAACAGGCCACCCAAAAAGGGGGAGATATGGCGAGCAAGGACGAACTTTTCAAGACTGGCGAACCCGGCGTTTTCTATCGGGAGCATCCCACCCGGAAGCATGGCGTAAAAAAAGACCGTCAATGGGTGGTTGTCCAAGTGCTCGCGGGGAAGCGGCGCGTGTCCACCCTGGGGTGGTGGTCGCAAGAAGTAACCCTTGGCGATGCACTCAATAGGGCGGCTGAATATCGGAACAACCACAAGTGGAACTTGGAAAACCCGGACCAACCGCCCCGGCCTATCTGCAAGCAGGACGAAGACGACGCCGCAGAGCTCAAGCGCCAAGAGATCGAACGGGCGCGGCGGGAGCAGGAACACCGTAACATCACTTTTGGCGAATACTTCACAACCCGATACCTGCCCTTGCAGTTTGACCACGGCAAGAAATCCGCCGCCAAGGAAGAACAGCTTTATCGACTTCACATCGCGCCTATTCTGGCGAAATTCAGCTTTGCCGAAATCATGCCCTTGCATATCGAGAAGATCGGTAAATCCATGAAGGACAAGGGCCTTTCCCCCAAAACTATCGCCTATGCTTATGCAGTCATTCGCCAGGCATGGAACCTTGCCAACAATGACGACGTTACCGACCGGCAGCACCCCACCCGCAAGGTCAAAAAACCCAAGCTGAACAACAAGAGGGAGCGTTTCATCAGCGAGGAGGAAGAAACCATTCTTCTGGAGGCCCTCAAGAAGCGAAGCATGACAACTCACGATATGGCCATTATGAGCCTGGACACCGGCGCACGTTGGGGTGAACTGGCTGCGCTTACATGGCAAAACGTTGACCTTGAGGCATGCACCGCCAGGCTGATGGACACCAAGGCAGGGGATAACCGGACGATCCACACCACAACCGCGCGCGTTAAGGAAATGCTTGATCGGCGGAAGACAACCGCCAAAAGCCCTTTTGTTTTCCCGGCGCTTGGGGGCGAAATGCAGAAACAGACGAACGTGGTTTTTTCCAGGGTCGTAACCGACCTCGGCCTGAATGACGGCATTACCGACCCTCGGCAGAAGGTTTGCTTTCACACCCTGCGCCATACCTTCGCCAGTCGTCTGGCCATGGCAGGGGTCCCCCTTTACACTATCGCCAGGGCTATGGGCCACCACACAATCGCCATGACTGAGCGATATGCACATCTGGCACCGGACGTGCTGCGCGATGCCATGGTTCACCTGGAGAAGCAACCCGCCGCCGCCGCCAAGGTCGTCAACCTGGACGACCGGCGGTAGGGGGGGGCGCACCATGCGAATGATTGCTTATGATGCTGTCGAACCCGTCTTGACCCCCGAGCAGCGCGAAAAACTGGAGGCATTCTTTGCCGACGCCACCGAAGAGAACCGCCGCAAAGCGATCTTTTGGATTGAGAAAGGGCTTAGGCTGTGGAAAGCCTACCAAGAGAACAGGCCGGACCGGAAGAGCGCGGCCCGACAAATCGCCAAGATGAAAACCCACCTGGACGGCCTTTTCAATGAGTTGGCAGGACTGAACCCCGACACAATCGAGGCCATAAATCGTGCTGGACAACGACGAGCGGAAAACGGCTATTTTGACGGCTGGAACCTGGCAAGCGAGTTGCCCCTTGCATCGAACGGCCTACTTTCAAAAGTGGCTGTCCTTCGTCAACTCTGCGGCATGGCGCTTGAGGATTTACCGGAGCAAGGCAAGAGGGCGCGGCCAAAGGGAACAGACGCTGAACCCGAAAAAGCCCTGGCGGGATTTTTGGTGGAAGCCTTCGCTCAGGCTTTCGGGCGGCTACCGAGGGCCAAAAGCGGGAACACCGATTCAGAACTGAGGCCGATTTATGAAATCATTGGCGCCTGGTATTCTCATCACCATTTCAAGGAAGTGAAACAAGCCATTGAAAACAATAGGGATTTTTATTAAATATGCCAAAATAACGAAAAACGGTTAAAAAACAGCGCTTTACGGAAATTTCAGCAAAACCATTTTAAATCAATATCTTACGCTTTTTGCCTCCTTTATGCTTCCCCCAACACCACGGGGAAACACCTAACAGGAGGCTTTTTTTATGGCTACGAACATTGAGCAAATCATCAGGCAAATCGAGCAGGAAGCGCCGCCGGTCTTGACCAGGGTCGAGATTGAACGAATCACCGGCGGGGCGATCAAGGCAAAGAGCTTGGCAAACATGGACTGTCTCGGCGGCGGTATTGCTGAGCGCCTCACGATGGGCCGGAAGGTCTTCTACCCCCGCGAAGCCTTCATTGACTGGCTTCGCCGCCGAATGGCTGCCGAGCCGATGGCAAAAAACTGAACGCCGCCAGTGCCCCCGGCCTTCGGCGGCGGGGCCGGACCTGGCACAGGGGGATCACTTGGCCGAGTGCCCCCGGCAATCGTTGCCGAATGAACCGCCAAGACCCGGCAGGATGCAACCCAATATCCTTATGCTCCGCGTCCGTGGCCGGGAACCCAAAAAACCAATTCAAGGAGTTGACCGAATGAAAGCCGAAAAACAGAAAAAAGTGAAAGAAAACGCGGGCAAGCTGGCGGAACGCGAAGCGAGACTTTCCGAAATTCAGGGAAAAATCGACGCGGCAAAGGCCGAACTTGCGGTTCTCGGGGAAAGTGCCACGCCGAAACTCAAGCGCCGCCACGAAGACATGATGGCCGACGCCGCCCTTGGATCGAAGGACCCGGCGCAAGCTGAACGTCTGAAAAATGAGATCGAAGCCGAGGCCGCCCGCGATCTGCGCCGCGAAAACTTGGCGGGCCTCGTTGCCGGGCTGGAGCGCAAACGCGACGAAGCCGACACGGAGCGGCGGGTGGGAGCGGGGAAGTATCGCGAGGCGATCCTTGAAGCCTTGGAGGACGAAGCCCAGGAACTCGGGGCCGAATACATGGCGGCGGCCGTCAAGGTCTGCGCCACTTTCCGCAGGCTGGCGGCTATTACCCAAGTCCACGCCGGATATCACGGCGGCCAAAATCAATTCGGCCCCGGACAGAGCGCGGCGCGGTTTTTGTCAATTCCAGCCTTTCGGCACCTGGCGGCATTTGAAGGCCATGTGCGAAGCGACGATCTGTCATGCATCGACATCGTGCGAGACGTCCGCGACAACGCCGGCATGGTTTTTCAGAGGGACGTCGAAGCCGAGCGTGCCCGACTGACGGCGGCGGGGTTCGACCTGGACAAAGCAGCAGGTTGACACAAAGAAGGGCGGCCCCCCGGATCGCTCCCAGGGGGCCGTTGTGGGGCGGGCTGAGCATCGAAAGGATGGAGTGATTCTATCATGCAAGTATCTGAAAAACAAATTGATTTTAACGATGCCGACCGGCAGGCCCCGGCCCGGCCCCGGCTGACAATCGACACAAGCCCCGAGGCTTTCCGCGAGGCGATCCGCGAAATCCTTGGACATGCCCCCGACGCCACCCCTCCAGGCAAGCTGGTACGCTTCGCAACGTCTGACCGGCGCGGCGATCTATCGGGATGGGCGAAACTTTTTGACGATGGCGAGGGCGGCGTTTTTGGCGACTGGCGCGACGGCATGAACGAGGTATGGCAGGCCCGGCAACCGCTGACCGACCAGGAACGCCGAGACTTCGCGGCCAAGGTCAAGGCCGCCAGAGAACAAGCAGACCAGGAGCGCGCCAAGGAACAGGCGGCTTGCCGGAAGAGATCGACGGCGGCATGGGAAGCAGCGGCTCCGGCTGATCCGGCCCACCCCTATCTGGTGAAAAAGGGAGTGATGCCCTACCAGGCGAGGCAATCCGGCGGGAGGCTGCTGATCCCCGTCATGGACACCGCCGGGACGATTCACGGCCTCCAGTCAATCGACGCCGAGGGGGGCAAGCGCTTTGAATCTGGCACCGCCAAGCGGGGGAACTTTTCACCCCTGGGGGAGCCGAGAGACAAGACGCTGCTGCTCTGCGAGGGCTTCGCCACCGGAGCAACGATCCACGAGGCCACCGGGGAGGCTGTCGCTGTCGCCTTCGATGCCGGGAACCTTCGCCCCGTTGCCGAGGCGCTGAGGGGGGCTTATCCCGACTGGCGGCTGATCGTCTGCGCCGATGATGACCACGGCACCCTTGGCAACCCTGGAATTAAGAACGCGATTCAGGCGGCGGAGGCTGTGGGCGGTCTGCTGGCTGTGCCTGACTTTGCCGGGACCGAGCGCGGCCCGAAAGATACCGACTTCAACGACCTGGCGAAGCTGGCGGGCATGGAAGCGGTCAAGGCCTGTATCGTTGATGCTGCTGGGCCTATGCCTACCCCTGGACCCCTGGAAGAAAACGCCGTAGCGGGCGAATTTGGAAGCGAAGAACCAGCAGCGGCGCGGCTCAAGATCGTTGACGTTGCCGACTTCCTGAGCCTGGAGTTTCCGCCAAGGGAGAACATTCTAGCCCCCTGGCTCCCGAGGCAAGGGCTGTGCATGGTTTACGCTCCCCGAGGCCTGGGCAAGACGCACTTTTCCTTGGGGGTGTCCTATGCCGTCGCCACCGGCGGGACGTTCCTTACCTGGAGCGCACCGGCCCCGCGTGGTGTCCTGTTCCTTGATGGCGAGATGCCGGGAGTTGTCTTGCAAGAGCGCTTGGCGCGAATCGTCGCCAGTAACGACAAGGAACCGGCGGCACCCCTGCGCATCGTCACACCGGACTTGCAAGCGCGGGGGATGCTGAACCTTTCCGACCCGGCAGAGCAGGCGGCGCTTGAGCCGTTCCTTGATGGCGTCGATTTAATCGTGGTTGACAACCTTTCGACCCTTTGCCGGTCCGGGAAGGAAGCCGAGGGGGAAAGCTGGCTCCCCGTCCAGGAATGGGCCTTGCGGCAACGGGCGGCGGGGAGATCCGTCCTTTTTGTCCACCATAGCGGCAAGAATGGCGAGCAGCGCGGCACCTCCCGCCGGGAGGATGTTCTTGACACCGTGATAGCCCTGCGGCGGCCCTGCGACTACTCCCCCGACAAGGGGGCATGTTTCGAGGTTCATTTTGAAAAGGCGCGGGGGATTTACGGCGACGAAACGAAATCGTTTGAGGCGACCTTGACCACCGGCCCCGATGGGCGGCAAGAGTGGCTCATGAAGAACCTTGAAGAGAGCACCGCCGAAAAAGTGGCGAAGCTGTTGAAAGAGGGAGTGCCTCAAGGCGAGATTGCCGACATGCTGGGCTTGACCAAGGGCGCGGTATCGAAGGCCAAGAAGAGGGCCGAAAATATGGGCCTGATCGACAACCCCCGGCCCCCCCGAGGCGGGCGCGATAGCTGGCTGAACGATGACTAAAGCCCCCGAGTTTCCCAGTTTCCCGCCCTAGGGGAGGAAACCAGGAAACTTTTTGAAAAAGTGGGAAACCGGCAGGGAAACCGAAAGGAAACCATGAGCCTTAAAGCCTTAGCAGAGCGCGTTTTACATGGAAACCGGCAAGGAAACCTTGTGGAAACTGAGAGTTTCCTAATCCCTAAAAATGGGGGTCAAAAAACACCCCAAAAGTTTCCTGAGTTTCCCGGCGATCTGAACCGATTGATTGACGCGGCCCTTGCCGAGATTGACCAGGCGCGGGAGAGTTGGAACGGCTGGCGGGGGAGTCTTTCGGAAGAGCAGCGGGACCGGCTCAAGGCAACGGAAGCAGAGGTTGACGCGGCGGCTCGGGCGATCTACGACCGGCAGGCGCGGGAGAGACAGGGGCAGCGGTCAGACATTCAGGAAAATTTGCCTGAATGTTCCGGGCAGGCCAGAGACGCCGCCGGGAAGGCTGTGGGGGTGTCGGGCGAGCGGCGGCGACTCGAACGAGCGCTGTCAGAGTACAAGGCGGCGGTTCTAAACGAAATCGTTTAGCGCTGAAACGAACTCGTTTTGCTTCGCAGAATGGCGCACAAGAGGCGAACGCCACCGGATGCAGGCCCAAGGCTGTCAATGGGTCCTTCCAGGGCTTAAACGGCGTGCGGTCATGCGAGCCCAGGGTATTCGCAGATACCAAAAATTTTCGGAGGTGGAATTTTGGAACGGATAACGACGCTGGACACGGTTAGGGACGTGGTTGATTTTCTCACCAGAAGCGGATGGAAGGCTTCAAAAAGCACGGTTTACGGACATTGGAAGAGGGACGGGAAGCTTCGCGCCATGAAAAATGGACGCTTCGCTGTTGATGCCGTGCTGGAATATGCGCGATCCTATCTTTCCAGAATCGACGGCGCACCCGAGGGAACACTTGCGGAAGAAAAACTTCGTGCTGAGATCGAGCGCATCAAAGCCGATGCTCAGACCAGAGGACTTAGGCTGCGTCAGTTACAAGGCGAACTGATCCCCAAGAGCGACGTGGAATTTATGCTGTCGGAGCGAGCCGTTGCCCTTGTCGCCTACTTTGGATCAATCGCAAGGACTGGAGCGGCCCGCGTTATCAAGATCGTCAATGGTGATCCGCAGAAAGAAAAAGACCTGATAGCGTGGTGGCTGGCGATGAACAAGAAAGCCTTCGACAATTACGCCAGAGCGATGATGGAGGAAGAAGAAGAATGACCAGGGCGCTAACATTGACCAGGACCACCGAGCCGGGACCGAAAGGATCCGGCTTTTTTTATGGCGATAACATCCCTTGCGCCAAAAACAGGCCACCCAACAGGCCACCCATTGACCAAAAAAGAAAAAAGGGCTTACGGGAAAAACCCGTAAACCCTTGATTTTCTTGGCTCCCCAACCCGGACTCGAACCAGGGACAGGGTGGTTAACAGCCACCTGCTCTACCGACTGAGCTATTGGGGAATGTCGTTACAGGGTCGGAATATACGAGATTGCCCCGGGGGTGTCAAGGGCTTTTTCATCTTCGGCGGTTTTTAGCGGGAACCTTTTTTCAGATCGACCAAGATCAACTTGGCGACCGCCTTGAGGGTTTCGAAGACGCCCTCGCCGGTCATGGCGCAGGCGGTGAAATCAGGCACGCCCCCGGGGTTGACCAGCCGCCGCAGCTCTTCGATCGGCGTGATGTTGGGCAAGTCGATCTTGTTGTACTGGACAACGAAGGGCAGGTTTTCGAGCTTGTAGCCCTGTTCCTCGAGATTGTCCTTGAGGTTCTCCAAGCTTTCAATGTTGGCGTCGAGTCGCTCGTCCTGGGCGTCGGCGACGAAGACCACGCCGTCGACCCCTTTGAGGATGAGTTTGCGCGAGGCGTCGTAAAAGACCTGTCCCGGTACCGTGTAAAGATGAAAACGGGTTTTGAAGCCGCGAATCTCGCCGAGGGCCAGGGGCAGAAAGTCGAAGAAGAGGGTCCGCTCGGTTTCCGTCGCCAAGGAGATCATCTTGCCTTTGGCCTCGGGGGCGGTCTTCTGATAGATGTATTGCAGATTGGTGGTCTTGCCGCAAAGCCCGGGGCCGTAATAGACGATCTTGCAATTGATTTCCCGGGAAGCGTAATTGATGAATGACATAGCGGCTTATCCCGTTATTTGAAAAGATTGTCGATGTCGTCGTCGGTAATTTCCGCAAATGGGCTCATCTTGTTGGTCTTTTCGGTTTCGGCGGTCTTTTTCGCGAGTTCGTCAAAGATTCGACCCAATTCCTCGCTGGCTTTTTTGACACGCAAGCGCACCAGTCCGAGAGAGCTGCGCTGGTCAAAAATAACGACCAAAATGACCCGGCCGGCGACGATGGAGATGTGGAGGTTGTCCTTTTCCCCCTCGTGAAAGAGGATGGAGAACTCTTTTTCGCCGATCAGCTTGGCCAAACCACCAGTCGCGGCGATATTGCCGGCGGTAAGGGAGGCCAAACTGGTGGTATCCATGTGCTCGGTTTCACCGACGGCGGAGATCAGCTGGCCGTTTTTATCGACCAGAAAAATCACCTTGGAATTCGACTCGCGCAGGAGACGCTCTATGACAACGTTGATTTTCCTGAATTCTTCGTCGTACATGACAAAGGATGGTTGAGAACCGAACATATCCGCATGCTCCTTGCTGAGAGTTTTCCGCCGGCATTTTTATAGCATCTATTGTGCCAAACAATCAAGGCGATCCCCGAACCGACGCACCTCATCCTCCTCCGTTTCCCCCCGTCATGGCCTGAGTTTTGCGATAGTCTTCGATCTCGACTAAAAATGAATCACCGTAACGATCGGCCTTATGGGCACCGATACCACCAATGTCCAAAAGTGCCGCTTGATCGCGCGGCTGAACGTTTGCCAACTCCACCAGGGTGGCATCGGTGAAAATGACAAAGGGGGGAACGCCGGCCGCCTCGGCCAACGTCTTACGTAAGGCACGCAGTCGTTGAAAGAGCGCTTGATCGCAGGCGATGTCCCCCTTCCCCCCAACTCGCCCGGCCTCTTTCTTTACTGACGGAATCCGCGGTTTGGCCAAATGCAACACCTCTTCCCCCCGCAGCAGAGGCCGGGCCTTCTCCGTCAACTTGAGCACGGAATAGTCGCCGATATCCTGCCGCAGATAACCGAGATGCACCAGTTGTCGCAGGAGCGAACCCCATTCGGCCTGGCTGAGATGGGCGCCGATCCCGTAGGTGGAGAGTCGATCATGGCGGAGGTCAAGGAGTCGTTGTCCGCGTCCGCCGCGCAGCACTTCGATGACATGGCCGACGCCGAAACGTTGCCCGACCCGATAGACACAGGAGAGCGCCTTGCGCGCATCCTCGGTAGCATCATAGGTTTGCGGCGGGTTCAGGCAGACATCGCAGTTACCGCAATCCTCCTCCAGTTTCTCGCCGAAATAACCGAGCAAGACCCGCCTACGACAGATCTGGCTTTCGGCGTACGCAGCTATGGCATGGAGCTTGTGCAATTCGATCCGCACTTGCGCGGGGTTCCCCCCTTTTTCGATGAGACCCCGGGCCAAGGCGATATCGGCTCCGCCAAAGAGAAGCAGAGCCTCGGCAGGGAGACCGTCCCTGCCGGCACGACCGGTCTCTTGATAGTAGCTCTCCAGATTTTTCGGTAAATCGTGATGGACAACAAAACGGACATTTGACTTGTCTATCCCCATACCGAAGGCAACGGTGGCCACCACCACCTGAATTTCATCCCGGGAAAAGGCCTCCTGTACCCGCTGCCGCTCGTCATCAGGGAGGCCGGCATGATAGGCCGCCGCCAAGAAACCTTCCCGTTGCAGATTTTCGGCAATGTTTTCGACCCGTTTACGAGAAAGGGCATAGACAATTCCCGCTTCGCTACCTCGTTCCCGCAGAAATTGCAGCAACTGCACCTGCGGCTGGCGCTTTTCAATAACTTGGTAACGGATGTTCGGGCGATCGAATCCGGCGATATGACAAGCACCGGAACTCAGCCGCAGACGGGTAAGAATATCCTTGCGGGTCTGTGGGTCTGCGGTCGCGGTCAAAGCGATCAGCGGGATGTTGGGAAACGTATCCCGCAAAGCGCCGAGCGCAAGATATTCAGGGCGGAAATCATGCCCCCACTGGGAAATGCAATGAGCTTCATCAATGGCAAATAGGGCGATCTCGACCTGCCGGAGGCGCGCGATGAACTCTTCGTTCATGAGGCGCTCCGGCGCGACATAGAGCAAATCCAACTCGTCGTTATGCAATGCGTGCAAGACCTCGCGTCCTGTCGCCCCGTCAAGCGATGAATTGTAGTAGGCTGCACGGACTCCGTTAAAGCGGAGAGCATCCACCTGATCCTTCATCAATGCGATCAAGGGAGAGACAACAATGGCCACTCCCGGGCGATGCAGGGCGGGTATCTGATAGCAGAGGGATTTTCCACCGCCGGTGGGCATGAGCACAAAAGCATCACGCCCCGCGATCAGATCGGTAATGATCTCCTCCTGGTGGGGGCGAAACTGATCAAAACCGAAGACCCGGCTCAGAGTATCTTGGGGATTCTTGATCATGATCCGACGCTCGTAGTAATCCACACCAGTTTCCTCACAACATGTCGGATATATTGAATGAATCTGCCGAAAAAAGCTCTGTTGATCGCAACCGGACGATCGCAACAATCACATGCCTCCCCACATAGAAACAGTCTCTTATACAAGTGCCCCTCAATCTCTCGATATTGGCCATTAATTAGCATTTTCTCGGTTGCATATACATCCTTCCAACTCATCCACCCCTTCTTCTAATCGACGCGAAACCCGTACTCAAACCAGCGCTCTTCGATCTTTTGTGCAATTCGTACATCGGCAAGCAGCGGCTTACGCTCTTGACGCACCGATGCATCGATAATGATTTTCCCGCCTTGAGAGTAAATATCCCGTTCCGGCCGAACACAATTAAGTGCATGCCAATAAGCAAGAGACATATTCTGTACATCCACTTCGGCGTTAAAGACAGCAAGAAGACGGGAGTTCTTAAACAACCAATGACGCTGCAGTCGCTCCAGAAGAGCATATCCTTGACCCTCCGCGTCAGGGGTCAGGGAAATCAGGACGGCGCCATGATAAATACTTTCCACCGGGAAGTTGATGTCCCTGATTTCGGGATAATCAAGCTGTGCCATCGGCAGAAAGAGGCGCTCCGTTGCCTTGGCCAAATAAACATTTTCCATCGGCGGCGGGCCTACCACCGTACAGGGATAAACAGGCCGCCTGCGGCAGGTCATGGCGGTGAGATGAAAAACCGGGGCCGGAGCAGCGGGGACATAATATCCGGTATGATTCCCGAAAGGGCCCTCCATAGCCGTTTCTGAGGGATGCACATAACCTTCAAGGACGATCTCCGCCGCTGCAGGCACGTGCAAATCGCAACTGACACAGCGCACCATCTCTATCGGTTTGCGGCGAAGATATCCAGCGAATGCCACCTCATCTATTCCCCCTGGGAGAGGAACCCCGGCAGCATAAATCAGCGCAAGATCCCCGCCGAGGACAAGAGCTAAAGGCATGGCCAAGCCCCGAGCTTGCCAACCCCGGAAATGACGAGCACCGTCACTCTGGTCCGCCCAACGAATCGCAGCACGCTTCTGATCCAGCAACTGCACCCGGTACATGCCACAGTTTAAGCGCCCTGATCCGGCCTCTCTGCTAAAGACCAGCGGCAGGGTCAGATACCTTCCACCATCCCCCGGCCAGGAACGTAGTGCCGGGATACTCACAAAAGATGCATTGTCCCTCCGCACAACGGTCTGGCAGGATCCGTTTTTTGACAACTTGGGTAACGCATCGGGAAGTTCAACAAATCGGCTCAGGCGTTCTTCAGCCGAATGGCCCTCAATCTGCACCAGATCCCTTATGACTCTTTGTGCCAGAAGGTCAAGATTATCCGTCCACAACGCCCATCCCATGCGCCTGACGGAGCCAAAAAGATTTGTAAGAACTGGGATATCTGTCCCCTGAACATTTTCGAAACAAAGGGCCGGACCACCGCCGGGGAGTTTGCAGCATCGTTCGGTTATAGCGGCAATTTCGAGATCGGTATCAACTGCGTCTGTTATTCTGAGAAGATCTCCACTCTCTTCCAGAAAATCGACAAAACCCTGAATATCCTTCATTGACATAGGAGATGCTCCTTCATTTTTCTCCACCAATTCCCGAAATCATATCCTTTTTCATTGCCAGTACCATCGAGTAGGGTGAGGCGAGCAGATCAAGCTCGCCTCATCCCTCTCACAGAACCGTACGTACGGGCCTCGTATACGGCTCCTGTCCATTCTTCCCCTCAGTACGTCTGAGGCAGGTACCCGGTTTGC
>Ga0265295_1007901_pt1 | contig 12011 bp, 7 predicted proteins | sample Munlansysbiofilm_FD_192503 | JGI IMG/M metagenome (GOLD analysis project Ga0265295, IMG submission 192503) | Leachate microbial communities from a municipal landfill in Southern Ontario, Canada - Methane capture system biofilm | ecosystem: Engineered > Solid waste > Landfill > Unclassified ... | reverse complement strand
AGTGATGGGTGTTTTTCATGATACTTCCCAAGGATCTGCTTTTCCGTATTTTGTCTGCGCTATTTTATTGTGGCGCGGGCCTTGGCAAAGCCTTCGGCCGCGTTGCGGATAACGCTTTCGTCCACGCAGAAGGCCAGGCGGAAATGGCCGGGGCAGCCAAAGCCCGTGCCGGGCACGGCCAGAATGCGCTCCTCAAGCAGGGCGTTTACAAAGGCCACGTCGTCGCCGCCGGGCGCTTTGGGGAAGAAGTAAAAGGCCCCGGCAGGCATCTGGAATTCATAGCCAGCCTGGCTGAGCACTTCGCCCATGGCCTTGCGGCGGGCGGCGTAGACCTTAAGGTCCACCTGACTGCCCAGGGCAGCGGCCATGATGTGCTGGCCGACCACTGGCGGGTTGACGAAGCCGAGGATGCGGTTGGTAAGGGTAAGACCCGCCATGAGCTGGGCTTTTTCTTCCTTGGGCAACAAGGGGGAAACTGCTGCGTAGCCCAGGCGTTCGCCCGGCAGGGAGAGGCTCTTGGAAAAGGAACTGATGGCCACTGCGTAGGGGTAGAGGGGCAGCACGGAAGGCACTTCCACTCCGTCATAGGCCAGAAAGCGGTAGGGCTCGTCGGACACCAGCCAGATGGGCTTGCCGAATTCCTGGCTCTTGTTGAGCAGAAGGTCGGCTATGGCCGCCACTTCCTTGCGCTTGTAGACGACGCCCGTGGGGTTGTGGGGCGAATTGATGAGCACCACGCGGGTTTTTTCATTGATGGCGGCCTCAAGGGCGTCCAGGTCTGGAGCGAAGGTGTCCTTGACGCTGGGCACTGCCTTGAACACGCCGCCGTGGTTGGCGACGTAGAAGCCGTATTCCACAAAGTACGGGGCAAAGGCGAGCATTTCTTCGCCGGGGTTGAGCACGGCGCGCAGAAAGGCGTTGAGCATGCCTGCCGCGCCGCAGCCGAGAATGACGTCTTCCGCTGTTATATGCGCACCCTGCTCCTGGCTCAGGTGGGCGGCCAGCTTTTCGCGCGCCCAGGGGTAGCCGCCGTTGGGCATGTAGCCAAAGGCAAAGGGTTCACGCGCATGCTGGGCAAAGGCGGTCAGGCCCTCGGCCACAGCGGGCGGAGCGGGCAGGTCGGGGTTGCCGAGGCTGAAGTCATAGACCTTGTCCGCACCATAACGGGCCTTAAGCTGTCCCCCGGCTTCGAACATGCGGCGTATCCAGGATGCGTGTTCAAGATAGCCGGTAACGCTGTCGGCAAGAATAGACATAAACGACTCCCAGTGTTGTTGTATTCAACATGACTATTGGTTATGCTTCCAAAAGCTGCATAAAGCAAATGTCATTTGGAGGCTCTGATGCGTTTTGATATTTTCGGCAAAGCCCTGCGCGTCCTGATGCCCGCGCTGTGCGCGGCCCTGCTGTTGCCGGCCTGCGCCGCCAAAGAAACAGAGGAAGCGCCCGCCGGTATGGGCGTTACGGTAAATCTGCGCGACGTTCACCGTTGTTCGCGTATTTCCCCTGAAATAACGGTAGCCCAGGCCCCCAACGGAACGGACTACTTTGACGTGCGCCTGGTGGAATACACCGGGGATTCCCAGGAACTCTATCTCGGTGGCGGCTCGTGGAACAATGACGGTTCCGGTACCATACCCGAAGGCGGCCTGACCCGCCACTATCGCGGCCCCTGCCCCCCCAGCGGACAGGCCAGGGATTTCGCCTTTGTGGTAGCGGCCATGCACAAGGGCAGCATGCAGCCCCTGGCTGTGCGGCTGCACCGTTTTACACAGGAATAACGCTGTAGCGAGCAGTTGTGTTCGCGCAAAATATAAGCAAAACCCGGCCTTCGTGCAAACGAAGGCCGGGTTTTGCTTTTCTACCTGATTTTATTGATAATATGCGGTGAGCATGCCCTATCTGGAGCGGATAAACCTTGAGGTGGCGACGTGCCTGAATGGCGCAGTTCCTAAAATCCCGGCTTCAAGTCAGAAAACACTTGGTGATATACTGAAATACAATAAAAGTTTGAGACAGTGTCATCACGCGATGAATTTCCAGCCATATCAAGGAGAACGAGCTTTTTATGCAGGGAGTGTACTCTGATGGTACTCGACCGGAATAAAAAGCGAAGTTCGACGCAGAAATAACTGGAAAGGCGCTCGTGATGACACTGTCTAGAGCAGTTTACGAATGAAATGAGTTAACTGCTCTGCAAGGATTTTTCTGAAAATCCTTGCCACGAAATGCGAGTAGGCAGGCTTTTGCCTGCCGTACGCGAGCATTTCAAGTGTTAAGTGCTCTAAGGGGTGGGGGCGTGGGTGAGGGCCCCTTTTGCAAAAGGGTCCCTCACCCGCCAATAAAAAGGATACAATGCGCTAAACAGAAAGCCCCATCTTTATGACCGACTGCATGCCGCCGGTGGAGTTCACCACATCTGTGATGCCGTGACGGGCCAGAACAAGCAGACTGTCATAGGAGCGCAGGCCGGTGTTGCAGATAATGGCCACGGGGCGATCCTTGGGAACTTCATTGGCGCGTGCGGCCACTTCTTCCAGCGGTATGGCGTGCCAGTCGGGGTGTTTTTCCTGCATGGCGCGGCCGGCGGCGGCAGGCCGGGCGTCAATGAAGAACACGTGGTTTTCCTTGCGGTTTTTCCACAGATTAATGAATTGGTCGCCGGTGACAGGGGTAAAGCGCCCGGCCAGAGCGTTGTCGGCCACGTTGGCCACCACGTTGACCACGTCCATGGCCGAAGCGAAGGGCGGGGCATAGGCGATTTCCAGGTTGGAAATGTCCTCCACAGTGGGCTTGGAGTATTGCAGCGCGGCGGCCACGGCATCCACGCGGGCCTTGAGGGAGTCGCCGTCGGCGCAGGCGCCCTGCATGCCAAGCACGCGGCTGGTGGCTTTATCCACAACCAGTTCCAGCGTCATCATGGCTTTTTCGGGGTAGAAGTGGGCGTGGTCGAACTGTTCCACGCTGACGCTGATGGCGTCGAAGCCTTCCTTGCGGGCGCGCTCGACAGTAAGGCCAACGCCGCAGAAGGAAAGGTCAAAGAGCTTTACGGCCCAGGAACCCACGTAGCCGGGGAAGCTGGCATTGCCGCCAGCCAGGTTGGTGCCGATAACGCGGCCCTGGCGGTTGGCCATGCTGCCCAGGGGCAGGTAGCCGACTTTGTCGGTGATGATGTTTTTGATGGCTACGCAGTCGCCGCCAGCATAGATGGAGGGGTCAGAGGTGCGCATGTGCTGGTCAACGACAATGGCGCCAAAGGGGGCCACTTCCAGGCCCGCGTCCTTGGCGATCTGTCCGTTGGGGATAAACCCGGCGGCAAAGATGACCAGTTGGGCATTGAGCTCGCGCTTGTCGGTGACAACCTTGCTCACTGCGCCGTCCTTGCCTTCAAGGCGCACGACTTTTTCGCTGGTGTACACGTTCACCTTGTGCGCGGCGCAGTCGTGGGCGGCCATTTGGGCCACGGAGTTCGAAAGAACGCCGGGCAGGATCTGGTCCACCATTTCCACCACGCTGCACTTGACGCCCCACATGTCGGCCAGAGCAACGGCGGCCTCAAGACCGATAAACCCGCCGCCCACAATGACGGCCTCGGTGATCTTGCCTTCTTCGCAGGCGCTGCGGATGGCTCCGGCAGCTTCAAGGCGGGTAAGGGAAAGGACGTTCCTGAGGTCTTTGCCCTCAACAGGGGGCACGCGGGGGCTGGCGCCAGTGGCCAGCACCAGCTTGTCATAGGGCAGTTTTTCTTCCTGCCCGGTGACCACGTTTTTGACGGCAAGGGTTTTGGACGCGCGGTCAATGGCCGTGGCGCGCGTTTGCGTGCGAACGGTGATGCCCTTCATGTCACGGAAAAAGTCCGCGTCACGCACAGTATGGTAGGGCGTGGAGCGCAGGTCGTTCAGGTTCTGGATTTCGCCTGACACGTAGTAGGGGATGCCGCAGCCGCCGTAAGAAATAAAGACGTTTTCATCCACCAGGGTTACTTGAGCATCAGGCATGAGACGTTTGCACCGGGCCGCAGCCTTGGGGCCAAGGGCGACGCCGCCCACAACCAGAATTTTTTCAGCCATTTCTGCGCTCCTTACTAGAGTGAATTATGAGCAAATGAGCATTACTATCGTATAATGAGCATGGTTCGCAACAAGAACAGTAGCTAAAAGCCGATATTTTTACCATCTTTCAGCAGGCCGGGCCAAGGAGCAAGGGCTTGTTGCCCGCCGTCGCCTCCGGGCAGGGCCGTTATCCGCGCCCGCGATAACGCCGCTGGTCGCCCACACGCACGGTGATGCGTTCGTTATCCATATATTCGAGAAGAGAAATCAGATACTTGCGTGAAAGCCCCAATATTTCCTTGAGGCTGCCCACATCAAGGTTATCGTTGCTTTCAAACCAGCGGCGCACGCGCTCCAGGATATCGCTGAGCACGGGGCCGTGGTAGTAGAGGCCGTCCTTGATTTTCACAAGGGCTCCCTCTTCGCAGAGCAGGCGCATAACGGGCGCGGCCTCCTTGGCGCTGACGCCCAGTTCTTCCAGCACGTCCTTGAGGTTGGGCGGGGTCAGTTGCGCGGTGGCGTGGGCGTCCAGCAGCGTTTGCCGCAGCCCGGCCTGATCCGCCGCAAGGCTGACCTTGTGCCCGGCCAGGCGCAGTCCCTCGCCTTCAAGAACGAGCTGTTCCTGCTTGAGGGCTGTGTCCAGCACGCGCTGGACAAGACGTTGCGGCAGGGCCTTGCTCCAGCCTGCGCAAAGAGCGCCACGGGTGAAGCCAGGCTTGAGCGGGTCTTTCTGGTGCAGTTCTTCGCCACGGGCCAGGCAGGCTTGCAGCAGGGCTTCAAAGGGCTGCTTGCCGATCCACTGGCGTCCCTCCTTGTCCCAGCACAGGGCCGAACCCCGTGCGGAAAGCAGTTGCAGGCCCGCTTCCAGCGCCGCGCGGGGAAAGCCCGTGAGCACGCGCAGGCGGGCTTCGTCCGCGCCTTCGGCTCCGCGCAGGGTCAGCACCGCGTCAATAAGTCCGGCTCTGGCTTCATCCCTGACCTTGGCTCCGGCCTTGCCTGTGGGGGCCGTTTCAATTTCCTGATCCAGGGTGGGCAGTTTTTGCAGCAGGGCCAGTTTTTCCTGCAACTGCGGGTCCTTGCGGCGCAGGTCAGGCGGCAGGGGGCTTAAAAGCAGGCCGCCGGCCACAGTGCGCAAAGGCGAATAGGCGCGTACGACGCAGTGGTCGCCAAAAACGCCCACCATTTCGTCCTTGAAGCGCACTTCCGCCAGGGCGGTCTCTCCTGGGGCCAGTTTGTCCCTGTCCCAGAAGACCACGCGCGCCGGGCATTCCAGCGTGCCGTGATGGAAATGTATTTCCACTCGCTGCCGCAGGGCGCGCGGGGCGGAAGAAAGGCAGGTGAGGCGCATGAGCCAGCGCTTGCTCGGAAAAAGCTCGCCGGGATGGGCCAGAACCTGGCCCCGTTCGATGTCGCCCACCTCAAGGCCCTGCACGTTGGTGGCGCAGCGCTGACCTGCCTGCACCTCATCCACGCTCCTGCTGTGGCGTTGCAGGCCGCGCGCCTTGGTGGGGGTGTCGGGCGGCATGAAGCGCAGTTCGTCGCCCACCTTGACCGAGCCGGAAACAACCGTGCCCGTGATGACAGTGCCGTGCCCCTTCATGCTGAACACGCGGTCAACGGGCTGGCGGAAAATGTCGCAGCGGCGGCGGGCGGGCAATTCTTTGGCCATCTGGAAAACGTGGGCACGCAGGTCGTCCACGCCCTGGCCAGTGGCCGAAGATACGGAAAAGATGGGTGCATTTTCAAGAAAAGTGCCCGCAAGAAAGCCGCGCACGTCTTCAGTGACCATGTCCAGCCAGTCGGCTTCCACCATGTCGGCCTTGGTCAGGGCCACAAAGCCGCTGCGGATGCCGAGCAGGGAGCAGATTTCAAGGTGTTCGCGCGTCTGGGGCATGACGCCCTCGTCCGCCGCTATGACCAGCATGACAAAGTCCACCCCCGCCGCGCCAGCCACCATGTTTTTTACAAAGCGTTCGTGGCCGGGAACGTCCACAATGCCCAGCCGTTCGCCGTCGGGCATGTCCACCCAGGCGAAGCCAAGCTCAATGGTGATTCCCCTGCGCTTTTCCTCTTCCAGCCTGTCGCAGTCTATGCCGGTAAGAGCGCGAACCAGTGATGTTTTGCCGTGGTCGATGTGACCCGCCGTGCCCAGCACTACTGCCATATGGCACCCCCTGAAGTTGTTGTGGAAGGATAGCATGTGGCAACAGGCATTTGCAAATGTTTGGAAAGGCGGATTCCTGCCAAGAAAAAGCCCGGTGCGGCCAGGGCCGAAGTATCCGATCCGCCGGGCAAATCCCGATGCGCAGGCACGGCTGCAAATCCCGATGCGCAGGCACGGCTGCGATGCCCGCAGGGCAGAGGACGAAAAAAGCGGGGCATAAGCGCCCCGCTGTGGTGTTGTGGATATCCCCGCTGTGCGGGGTATTGGGGTGCGGGCCGTTCTCTGGCGCAGGGCGTCAGGGTGGCGGCCCGCAAAGGTTATTTTGCGCATTTACCTTTGAAATGTTGTGCAATTCAAAGGTAAGCGGCTCTATTGCTTCTGGACAGCCGCGGCGTTTGCGGCATCCTCTTCCCGCGCCTTGATCAGGGCCAGGGCGCGGCGGGCCAGCTGGGTGACCTCGGGTTTGGATATCTGGTCGTCGGCCCCCACGCTGTCCCCCTTGTGGCGCAGCTTGTCTGTAATGAGGGAAGAGAACAGCACCACGGGCAGCTTGTTGAGCATGGGGTCGGTCTTGATGCGGTGGGTAAGGTTGAGACCGTCCATGACGGGCATTTCGATGTCCGACACAACCACGTGTACAAAATCCGTAATGGGTTGTCCGCCTTCTTCACAGCGGCGCTTGAAGTCCTCAAGCCGTTCCCAGGCGGCGCGTCCGTTGGAGACGACCTCGACGGTAAAGCCCGCTTTTTCCATCAGGTCGCGCAGCATTTCGCGCACCAGGGCGGAGTCGTCGGCGACGAGGGCGCGGTAGCCGGAGTTGCTCCAGTCTTTGCCAAGGTCGTCCAGGCGCAGGCCCAGTTTGGGATTGAGGTTGGCCACGACCTTTTCGAGGTCCAGCAGAAAGATGATGCGGTCTTCAAGCTTGACCACGCCGATGACCGTGTTGTTGGAAACAGCGGCCACATATTTGTTCGGCGGTTCAACCTGTTCCCAGCTGATGCGGTGGATGCGGTTGACGCCGGACACCATAAAGGCCGTGGTGACGTTATTGAATTCCGTCACAATGGTCTTGGGCTGCTCTTCATTGTTCGGATGGGCCTTGCCGAGCCACATGGCCAGATCCACCAGCGGAATGATGCGCGAGCGCAGGTTGAACGCGCCACGCACGCTCGGGTGCTGCACTTCGGGCAGTGCGGTGACCTTGGGCATGCGGATGATTTCAAGCACCTTGGCCACGTTGACGCCGTAGTAGCCGCGATAGGAGGGCTCGGCAACGGGCTGGCCGTTTTCATCGGTCTGCGGTTCGGCGTCGGACGGGGGCACGAATTCATCAAGATAGAATTCGACCACTTCCAGTTCGTTGGTTCCGGCTTCAAGTAAGATATTGGACTGGGACATTCTGCCTCTCCAGGGTCGTGCCGTATATGCGGGTCGTTAGAGCATTTTACCTTTGAAAAAGTGTAAATGCTCTAACGCTGCACGAAAGTGCAGCGCGCCACAACGTGGCGTGGATTCAGCCGAAAATCGCATTTTTGGGCTGAATGAAAACTTTGAAATGCTTCTCATTTCAAAGTTGATCTGCTCTAGAGCATTTTACCAAGCGGTGCTGTCGCCATCCGTAAGGCTTCTTCGTCGCCTGACGGCTGCCGCTTGAAACTGCCCGGCGGCTGCGTGAGCAGACGCCCGCCGCAGAGGCGCAAGCGCAACGTATTTGCGCTGTTACGCGCCGAAGCGGGTGTGCCGTAAACTTTGAGAATGTCCATTCTCAAAGTAAATCTGCTCTAGAGCGACGAAAGCCATGCCTCGGCCGCGTCTATAAGGCTTTTCGGCGTGGATGCTCCCGCCGTAAGACCTGCCTGTGATTTATTTGTAAAATTGGCCGTTTCAAGCTCTTCCGCGCTTTCCACATGATAGGTGGCAATGCCGCCGAGGGCGGCTACGTCCGCCAGGCGTCGCGTATTGCCGCTTTGCCGTCCCCCGACAATTACCATGACATCCACCCTGGAAGCAATGTTCCTGGCTTCTTCCTGCCGTTCACGGGTGGCGTCGCAAATAGTTGACAATACAGTAAGATTATTGAGCGAGGAGGAAAGCGTCTCGCGTATGGCGGTGAAAATTTCACGGTCTTGCGTGGTTTGCGAGGCAAGCACATAGGTGCCGGCCGGGTCAAGGTGCAGGGCCGCCAGTTCCTCGGCATTGCCGAAGACGTGGGCAGGGCCGCTGGCATAGGATATGAGGCCGCGTACCTCAGGGTGATCCTCTTCGCCGAAAAGCAGCAGGGTCGCTCCGTTGGAGGTGGCGCGAGCGATGGAAAGCTGCGCTTTTTTGACCTTGGGGCAGGTGGCGTCCACCACAGTGGCCCCGCTTTCAAAGACCTGCCGCTCCACCTGGCGGGTAATGCCGTGGGCGCGGATGACGGCGACGTCCCCCGGCCGCAATTGCGAGGCTTCATTGACGCAGGCCACGCCCCGGCTTTCGTACTCCGCCAGCACCTGCGGATTGTGGATAATGGGGCCAAGGGTGCATATGCGGGGCGGCTCGGCGCTCCGGGAGCGTCCTGATGATCCTTCCAGCGCGGAATTGAGCTTTTGCAGGGCCAGGCTGACCCCCATGCAAAAACCCGCTGTTTTGGCGCGGCAAACTTTCATGTGTTCTCCTGCTGTGCCGTTGTCACCCTTTGGGAAACGCTGATTTATTCCGTTTGGCGGACTTGCTTCACTTTTTTTGAAACAGTCGAGGACGGAAGAGTCCACTCCTGCTTCAAAAAAAGATCGCGCCTTGCCAAACGAAATAACTGCGCGTTTCCAGGAGGTTCTTGAGGCAGTGCTTCCTTAGAACTTTTTTGCACTGAAAATAGTCATTCTCAATGCGGCAATGCTCTAACGGCCAACGGCCTGACCGTTACAATCAACGGCTCCGTAAGGCAGCGTCTCAAACAGTCAGGCATCTGTCCAGCGCTTCTTCAAGTTCTTCCCAGCTCGAGCAGCGGCAAAGTTCCTGCCGCAGCGCCCGCGCGCCGGGAAGGGCGCGCACATAGCGCGGCACCACGCTGCGCATTTTCCACACGGCCGCATTGCCGGGGCAGTGCAGCCGGGCAAGCTCCATGTGCCGCAAGATCATGGCCTTGAGTCCGGCCGCGTCCTGGGGCTGGGGCTGGCCGCCCGCGCACAGGGCCGCGTGCTCGGCAAAAATGGCCGGATTGTGCATGGCCCCGCGTGCGTACATGAGGCCCGTAACGCCCGTCTGTGCGAGGCAGGCCATGCCGTCGGCGGCTGTAAACAGGTCGCCGCTGGCCATGAGAGGGATGGAAAGGCGCGGCGCGAGATCGGCCAGGGCCTGCCACTGGGCCGTGCCGCCAAAACCCTGACGGGCCGTGCGCGGATGCAGCACAAGCCAGCCAGCCCCGGCGTCTTCCAGCCTCAGGGCCAGGTCAGGCAGAACGGGGCGCGCATCGTCCAGGCCCAGGCGCAGCTTGAAGCCCACCCTTCCCGGCCCGGCGGCGGCCAGCATGGCGCGGGCCACCTCAAGAATATTGTCCGTGTCGCCGAGCATGGCAGCGCCCGCGCCCTGACGCAGCACCTTTGAAACCGAGCAGCCCATGTTGAGGTCAAACCAGCCGTACCCGGCCTCGCGCAGCAGGGTGACGGCCCTGCCCAGAAAGGAGGCTTCAGCCCCGAAAAGCTGTACCACCAGCGGCTGGTCTTCGGGCAGGCTCATCAAGAGTTCGTTGGTGCCGGGGCTTTCATAGACCAGCCCTTTGGCGCTGACCATTTCCGTCACGCAGACGGCGGCTCCGTATTCGCGGCAGAGCAGCCGGAAGGGCAGGTCGCTGTATCCGGCCAGGGGGGCCAGCCAGGGATGCTCACGGCCCATGGGCAGGGTTGGCGGGTTGCAGGGGCAGGGGGGCAGAGAAAATGCCTTGCTCACGGGAATCCTTTACTCGTGTTCTTGTGCTGGAGCAGATTAACTTTGAGAATGTACATTCTCAAAGTTTACGGCACACCCGCTTCGGCGCGTGACAGCGCAAATACGTTGCGCTTACGCCTTCGCGGCGGGCGCCTGCTCGCGCAGTCGCCAGAGCAATTTCAAAGTGAAATTGCTCAAGGGAAGCGCTGATGTATTCCGTTTGGCGGACTTGCTTCACTTTTTGAAACAGTCGAGGACGGAAGAGTCCACTCCTGCTTGAAAAAAGATCGCGCCCTGTCAAAGGAAATGCCAGCGCGTTTCCAGGAGGCTCTTTAATCAGCGTTTCCTTAAAGTACTCTATTTTCGCGGCGTCGGCTGATCCGCTTCGGGCACGGACGGCCCCTGCAGTTCGTCGGAGCCGGGAAAGGCCGCAGGCTGGCGGGGGCCCACAATGGTTATGCTGGCCTCGGCGACATGGTCTGGCATGGCCCCGGCCTGCGCTTTGGGGGCAGGGGACGCGCCGTTGTCCGTATTGTTCGGAGACTGCGCCGTGTGGGCCGCGTCGGCATCATGGATGTCCAGGGACATCTGGTCAAGCTGGGTGGGGGCTGTGCTGGCGGCGGCCCCGGCTTCCGTGGCTTCCATGACGGCCGACGCGCTCTTTGCGTCTGCGGCGGGATCTTCAGCAGGGCCCGATGCGGTTCCCATCTGCCCGGACGCGCCCGCGCCCGATGAAGCCGCCGAAGCCGCCAGAGCCGCGAGGCCGGGCACGGGGTAGACGCACTCGTCGTCACGGCAGGCGACCCGGTTCAGCAGGGCGGCGGCCTGGCGCAGTCCGTCATTGGTGGTTTCGGCGACGAAACCATTGCTGAGGTGGTCAAGTATGCCCGTGCGCTCAAGGATGCGCCTGACGGAACGGCTGCCCACCACAAGAATGACCGGGATGCTGCGGGAGTAGCAGCGCTCAACAAACTGGGACAGGGCGTAGGCCCCGGAAGCGTCCAGCCAGAAAACGCGGCTCAGGTGCAGCACCACAAGGCGGGCTGGCTCTTCGTCCTCCTCATACAGCTGGCGCTCCAGTTCGTGGATGGCGCCGAAAAAGAGCGTGCCCTCAATGACATAGACGGCAATGCCGTCGGGCAGTCCGGCAGGGGCGTCGCGCAGCAGTGGGTCGTTGGGGCGCAGCCGCCGCACGCGCGGGTGGGCGGTCTTGTAGATAAAGAGCACCAGAGACAGCAGCACGCCAATAAAGATGGCCTTTTCAAGGTCAAAAACAAGCGTGGAGGCAAAGGTCATTGACAGCACGATGCGGTCAATGCGCGTGGCCACGAGGCACAGGCGTATGGCCTCGATATCGATCATGCCTACGGCGATGATAAGCAGGATGCCGCCCAGGGCGGGCAGGGGCAGCCATGCGAAGAAGGGGGCCAGCACAAAGAGCATGGGCAGGGCCAGCACGCCCGAAAAAACTGTGCCCATGCGGGTGTGGCCGCCCGATGTGACCATGAGCGCGCTGCGCGTGAACGAGCCGCAGCCAGGTATGCCCGATGTGACGCCCGCGGCCATGTTGGCGAGTCCCTGTCCTATGAGCTCCTGACTGCCGTCAAAATTGTCGTTCTTGACGCTGGCAAGCTGCTTGCCGATGGCCAGGGATTCCACCGTGCCCAGCAGGGCCAGGGCCAGGGCCGGCATGAAGAGATCGCGCACGGCAGAGAGATCAAAGGCCGGGGGCACGGACAGGGGCGGGATGACGTTGGGGATGATTCCCACAAGGCGGACGCCGTACTGGTCCACCTTGAAATACCAGGCAATGGCCGTGACAACGGCCAGAGCGGCCAGCGAGGCGGGAAAGCGGCGGGAGACGCGCTTGAAGCTTATGGCCAGCACTA
>Ga0265295_1007899_pt1 | contig 12012 bp, 8 predicted proteins | sample Munlansysbiofilm_FD_192503 | JGI IMG/M metagenome (GOLD analysis project Ga0265295, IMG submission 192503) | Leachate microbial communities from a municipal landfill in Southern Ontario, Canada - Methane capture system biofilm | ecosystem: Engineered > Solid waste > Landfill > Unclassified ... | reverse complement strand
GCAAAAGCGGGGCAAAACGCATGTCCGCTGATGCGACGGCTCATATGCCTTTCCCAAATCCTTGTCATCAGATTGAGGGGGGCAAGAGTGCATATTTTTTATGAATCCGCAAAAAAAAATCCGACTCCGCGCACGCGGGTCTGGAAACTGGCCGCCACCGGGGCCAGCCCCTACGGTGTCGTCCCAGTCAAGGAAGGGATTCATCTTGCCCCCTGCCCAACCGGGACACCGACGAAGTGATCAGAATCGAACGCAGATTTGGGGCTCTTGATCCGTGCCCGCTCGAAGCACCGCCCAGCGGGCCGGTTTGATCCGGGCCGGGGTCGGCAACTGTCTGACTGAGCCAGGCATCGTTTGTTTTCCCGTCGCCTCTCACCCGGAGCACGGCTGCGTCTTCGACAGCAACGACGGGAAAACAGTACGAGGCCCGCGAAGGAGTTTTGGCGGCCCCGGCCCGGATCGAACCGGACCGCGGCCGCGCTGGCGCAGCCAAATTAATGGAAGCTGGGTGCGACGGTTGTCCCGGCCAGGAACCGCCGAAACTCCTTCGCCGGCCTCGTAAAGTTGAATCGCCGCTCCTACCGGACACGCACCGATTTTCAGGCGGTCCGCGGCGATTAAACAAACGATGCCTGGCTCAGTCAGACAGTCGCCGGTCCCTGGCCGGGACAACCGCCACACCCCGCCCTTATTTCATTATTCTTAAGGAAGTAATCCATCTTGCCCCCTGCCAACTCGGAGCACCGTCCAGCGTCCCGGTTCGATCCGGGCCGGGGTCGGCGACTGTCTGACTGAGCCAGGCATCGTTTGTTTTCCCGTCGCCTCTCACCCGGAGCACGGCTGCGTCTTCGACAGCAACGACGGGAAAACAGTACGAGGCCCGCGAAGGAGTTTTGGCGGCCCCGGCCCGGATCGAACCGGACCGCGGCCGCGCTGGCGCAGCCAAATTAATGGAAGCTGGGTGCGACGGTTGTCCCGGCCAGGAACCGCCGAAACTCCTTCGCCGGCCTCGTAAAGTTGAATCGCCGCTCCTACCGGACACGCACCGATTTTCAGGCGGTCCGCGGCGATTCAACAAACGATGCCTGGCTCAGTCAGACAGTCGCCGGTCCCTGGCCGGGACAACCGCCACACCCAGCCCTTATTTCAATTTCAATTATATTTTCTATGAAAAAAGGTTGTTAGCTGCTAATGGCTAACCCCGAAAGTCGAGTCAATACTCTAAAGGAAGGCTATTCAGGCTTGGAGGACACGATGTGCTTGTAGGTATCAAGCAGTTCGACAAAGGCGTCATGGTCGCCGCCCTTGTCCGGGTGCATGGCCATGGCCTTCTTGCGGAAGACGCGGGCGAATTCGCGGCGGGTCATACTTTTGATCTCGGCCATGCTCATGCCGAAGAATTCACGCACACGCTCCGGGGCAACAGGCCTCGGGCGCGGCCGATGGCGGCGAAAATCATTCATGAAGTCCTGAAAAATTTTGGCAAAGCCGTCCGTGACAGGGAAATCGCAGTCGAAATGCAGGCAGGCGTAGCGCCTGAGATAGCCCTTAGCGCCCCCTGGCAGCCCGAACCCGAAGACCGGGTCATCGTACAGAAGGCAGAATTCATGCACGAACGCCTCGTCCAGGCGGGTCTGGTCCAGGGCTTCAGGCATGGTCCGGGCCGTGAGATTCGCGAAATGTCGTTGCAGGTTGAACGAGGCGTGAACGTAATGCCGCGCCTCCTCGCGAGGCAGGGACGCCTCCATGCGCATGAAAAGCTGTTCGATCTCATCCCGGCCCTTGCCCAGAAGGCGCAAAAAAAGCTTGGGGCTGACCTCGTCGATGCGACCGAGATTGACTTCGCCCGAACGCAAATAGGCCATGCGCCTGCGGTCGAAGGGACTCAGGGCCAGGACTGCGTCTTCCTGAGCGCGGGTCGGCACGGTTCGCGTCCATGTTTTGCCTCGACCGCCGCCACCAGTGAACCCCGAAGGCGCGAACGGAGCAAACGCCTCGTCCAGGGCGTCCATATCCAGATCCAGACGGGCCAGACTTTCGAGCAGTTCCTCGGCATAGGAAATTCCAAAGCGGTCGAAACGGACCATGCGTCCGGGACTTGCGCCCAGGTCAGCCAGCGTCTCGAACCCGTACCCGCCGCCAAGCAAAACCGAACGCCGCAATTCATAGCGCACGCCTGATCCGTCCCTGAGCACCGCCACGTACATGTCAGTCCACCACCCGCCAGTTAAGGGTCTGCCCGGCCAGATAGGGCACCACAGACCCGATGTTCTGCGGCACGGTCCACTCCCGACGCTCAAGCCGCACGTCCCTGGCCATGGGAGTCAGGCCGTAGGCGGCGCAGGCCCGGTCCGAGACAAAGGCCTGCAGACGGTCCAGGGCGCCCATGTCCTCGAACAAGGCGGCCAGGGCGGCCAGGGCCACGGGCGCGGAAAAAATACCGGCGGCGCAACCCGGAGCTTCCTTGGCCGAAACAGGGTGCGGGGCCGAATCGCTGCCGAAAAACGCCCGTGGATGCTCTATCGCTGCCCGGCGCAGGGCGTCGCGGTCTTCGGGCCGCTTGGCCACGGGCTTGCAAAAAAGATGGGGGCGCATGAGCCCGCCCAGGACGTCGTCGAGGGTGATGAGCAGATGATGCAGGGTGATGGTGGCAAAGAGGTTCTCGAAGCGGTCCACAAGCTCCATCCCGGCTCTGGTGGTGACGTGCTCAAGGACGATGCGCAGACGCGGAAACTCACGCGCCCATTTGTCGACCACGGGCAAAAAAACCGCTTCGCGGTCCATGACGAACCCGCACCCTTCACCGTGGATGAGCAGCGGGATGTCCAGCTCCTCCATGAGGGCCAGGGTCGCATTGGCAGTGGCCATATCAGAAAGACCGGCCTCGGAGTTGGTCGTCATTCCGGCTGGATAGAGCTTGAGTCCGATGATGTGCGGCCTTGCGGCCAACAACTCGGCCCTGGAATAGGGCCTGAAAAAAAGGGTCATGAGCGCAGTGAAGGATTCTCCGGCCACGCGAAGTATTTCCTGGCGATAGCCCAGAACCTGCGCGAGGCTGGTCACGGGCGGGGTCAGGTTGGGCATGACCACGGCGGCCGCGAAGTCGCGGGCCGTATGCGGCGCGACCAGGGCCAGCATGTCGCCCTGGCGCAGATGGACATGCATGTCCATGGGGGAATGCAGGATCAGCATAACACCTCCGAGAAACATCATTATATCAGGAAAAAAGATAGGCAAGCCCGGCGTACCGGGCCAGTTTGCCCAAAAGTACCGGAGGAACGAAGCGGCCAAGTGGCAGACCGAAAAGACCGGCCACGGCGCAAAGCGGATCCCCGATTACGGGAGCCCAGGCCAAAAAGAGGCTCCATGAGCCGTAGCGGGCGAAAATGCGCTCCGCCCCTTCCCGCTTCGAGTCGGAAAGGCCCAGCAGGCGGGACAAAAAAACGTCGCTGCCCCACCGCCCTACTGCCCAAGTGGTCATCGCGCCCAGGGTGTTACCGACGGTGGCCGTGACTACGCAGGCCAAGGGATCGGCCCCGGCCAGAATCAAGGCTGCAAGACCGGCCTCGGACGCCACGGGAAAAACAGTGGCCGCGAGAAAGGAAAGCGCAAAGAGCCCGTAGAGTCCGTATTGGAGCAAGAGGTCCTGCATGTCAGGAGGTGAACAAAAAAGCGTTGGGCGTGGAGGCGACCTGCGGCATTCTGCCCAGTACCCGCACGGCGTTGTCCGTCATTTCCTCACGGGTCGCCCCGCGCGCCAGCTCCGGCCAGAGGCTGTGTCCGTAGACGAAATTGGCGGCCAGATACGGCAGGAATTTCTTGTACATCTTGATGGCCCGCGCAGGCTCGAAATGCCTCCAGATGGCGTCGATGAGGTCAAGCGCAGTGCGCAGAAAAATGTCCTCGCCCGGCTCGAAACAGCCTGCCAGCTGGGCGAAAATCCAGGGCCGGGCAATGGCCATACGACCGATGGACACCCCGGCGCAACCCGTCTGGGCAAACATGCGGAGGCAGTCCGCGCCGGAAAAGACGTTGCCGTTGCCCAGCACGGGAATGCTCACCGCCTGGGCCACAAGACGGATATGCTCCCATTTGGGCGGACGGGATCTGCGATCAGGGGCAATGCGCGGGTGAAAGGTCAACAGGTCCGCGCCCGCGTCCTCGAAGCGTTTGGCCAGATCAACGGCCAGGTCCGGGGAATTCTCCCACCCACTGCGATACTTGACCATGACCGGACAGCGCACGGCCCCCCGCACGGCCCGGACAATGGCCACGGCCCGCTCAGGCTCCTTCAGAAGCGCGGCGCCGTAGCCCTTCTTGCAGATAGCGGCCACGGAGCAGCCCATATTGATGTCCACGCCCAAAAGCCCTTCAGCCTCGATGCGCCGGGCCGCTGCGGCCATGTCGTCCGGATCGCCGCCGAAAATCTGGCAGACCAGGCTTGCCGCTTCTTCGTCGCGCCAGCGGAACACGGGCGAATGATGGCGGCTCTCCTGCGGCACGGCGCGGGCGTTGCACATCTCCGTGACCATGAATCCAAAGCCCCCGAATTTGCCGAGCACCTCGCGAAACGCCACATGCCCCAGTCCGGCCATGGGGGCCAGGACAAGAGGCGAAGGCAGGGTCATGGACCCCACCCTCAAAGGCGTGGAAAAAAGGGGCATCTCGTGCATGGGCCGGGCTCCATGAAAACCGGAACAACCAGTGGGAAATACAGGCAAGCGCCCTTTTGGATCAAAGAGCGCTCAAGCGGAAGAAAAAGGGTCAAGGCAGCAGAAAATCCCTGACGACCACCGAGCCGGTAACCACCTGTACCAGGGCCAGAACCACGGCCACGGCATTGAACACCCCATGCACCAAAGGCAGGTAACGGCGCTCCATCCGTTTGCGGTCCATGATCACTCCGGTGATGTATCCTGCGGCGATGCAGGGCATCATGAGTTGGCCGAACCAGTAGTGGTTGCCGGTGACTCCGTTGTGCCCCCACTCCTTGCTGACGGCGTACTGGCCCAGGACCAGGCCGCTCATCCACAGGATATGCGCGTACTTGCCAAGCCGGACATGCTCCGCCCACATGAACTTCCCTTTTTTTCCCAGATGGTTGGCCTGAAAACGCGGCCAGCCGAGGGACAGGACGTAGAGGGCCAGAAACGTGGCCGCGAGCTGAAGCAAGGGATGAATCCAAAGCATTGAGCACTCCTTGAACAGGCCGCCCCAAAATGGCAATTTGCTGCGTCAGCGAAAAAATTAGAGACCGCTTATGTAGACGTCTACACCGCGCGGCCTGGATTTATTCGCTTCCTTGCATCTCACCATTTTTTCAGCGACCTGTGAATTTTGATTTTTTTTGTCAGTTAAATAACTGCATGCGGGCAAAAGCGGTCGTAACGACGAATCGGCTGGGGTGTGCATAGATGAGGGGGGCAAAATTGACAAGCTCGCCCGGCCCTCATGGTCCCGCCCGTCAAGCGGCGGATTCCCCGCTCCCCTTGCGCCGGGCGAGGCGGGCGCGCGCGCCGTCCTGCAACGAACAGAGCACCGGCACCACGACCAGGGTCAGCATCGTGGCCACCAAAAGGCCGAAGATGACCGCCACGGCCATGGGCCCCCACCATTGCGCCGACTCTGATTCGGTGATCAGCTCCATCTTGAAAAAGTCGAAGCTGATGCCCAGCGCCATGGGCAAAAGGCCCAGGATGGTCGTGATGGCCGTAAGCAGGACAGGCCGAAAGCGGGTCAGCCCGGCCTCAAGCAGGGCCTCGCGCGTCTGCATACCTTTGGCCTTGAGCTGCTCGAAATAGTCGATGAGCACGATGGCGTTGTTGACGACCACTCCGGCCAGGGAAATGACGCCCACTCCGGTCATGATGATGCCAAAAGCCGTGCCGGTGATCAAAAGGCCCGCGAACACGCCAATAAAGGACAGCATGACGGAGGTCAGCACGATGAGCGGCGTGACCAGAGAATTGAACTGCGCCACGAGCACCATGAAGATGAGAAAAATGGCCGCGACAAAGGCTTCGCTCAGAAATTCCTGGGCTTTGCGCTGCTCTTCCTGCTCGCCTGCGAAGCTGTAGGTGTACCCACGCGGCCAGGACAGGGTTTTGAGCTTGCCGTCCAGTTCGCGGATGATGTCGTTGGCCAGCCGTCCGCTGACATCCGAGGAGACCGTGACCACCCTTTTCTGGTCCTTGTGGTTAATGACCCCGAGGCCGCTGGCAAACTCCACCCGAGCCAGGGTGGTCAGCGGCACCGGATCGCCGTTTGGACCCGAAACCGTGATGCGTCGCAGGGACTCCACCGACTCCCGGTCCTTGCGCGGCAGCTTGGCCACGATATCGTACTCGTCCTTGCCCTCGCGGTACACTCCGACCTTGGCGCCATTGACGGCCGACTTCACGGTGTAGCCCACTGTATAGGCATCAAGGCCCAGCAAAGCGGATTTTTCCTTGTCCACGCGGACCTGGATTTCCGGCTTGCCGGTGACCAGATTGTCCTTGACGTCGACGATGCCGGAGATGTCGCGCATGAGCTCTCGGACCTGTTCGACGATGCTGGCCAAAGCCTCTATGTCCTCACCGTAAATCTCCAGGCTGACCGGGTCCCCGGTGGGCGGGCCGTCGTCTTCCTTCTCCACCCGCAATTCGGCTCCCGTGATCAGGGCGGCAAGCCTGTCCCGCACTTCGGTGATGATCTCCGAGGAGTGACGCTCGCGCTCGGCAATGGGCCTGAAATCAAGGGTCACGGAACCCAGATGGGTGCCGCTCCCGCCGCCAGCGAAACTCCCGCCCGTGGCCGCGCCCGTGCCGCCGATGACATAGCGCACATCCTCGTATTCGGAACAGACCTTTTCAATAACCCGGATATACCGATCCGTGGCGTCAAGATTGGTGCCCACGGGCAGTTTGACGTTGGCATAGGCCCGCTTGGGTTCGGTCTCGGGAAAAAACTCCACGCCCTTGCCAAACGCGCCAAAAGCCAGGGCCGAACCGAAAAACATAACCAGGCAAACCCCGAGCACCAACGCCCTGTGCTTCAGGGACCAGTCCAGAAGCCAGAGATAGACCCGCTTTGATCTGGATCGCGCCACATTGCCGTCATCCGCAAAACGCGGCGCCGAGGCGGTCTGATAGCGCGCTGACAGGACGGGATTGACCACCAGCGCCACGAAAAGCGACCCCGTGAGCGCCAGAATCACGGTCTTGGGCAAAAACGACATGAACCCGCCCATGATGCCGGGCCAGAAAATCATGGGAAAAAACGCGCCCACAGTGGTCAGGGTCGAGGTGATGACCGGCCAGGCCACCTCGCTGGTCCCGTCCAGGGCGGCCTGGAAGCGACTCTTGCCCTCCTGCATGTGGCGGTAGATGTTCTCCACGATGACGATGCCGTTGTCGACCAGCATGCCCAGCGCCAGGATGAGGGAAAAAAGCACGACCATGTTCAGGGTGATGTCCAAGAGGCGCAGGAGCGCAAAAGTGATGAGCATGGACAAGGGAATGGCCACGGACACAAACACGGCCGAGCGCCCGCCGATGAAGATCAGCACCACGCAGAGCACCAGGATGAGGCCGGTCAGGATGTTGTTCTCAAGGTCTGCAACCATGCTGCGAATATCCTCGGCCATGTCCGCGGTCAGGCTGATGGTCAGCGTGGGCGGCAAAAGAAGACGCATCTCGTCCACAACGGCACTGATCTGGTCGTTGATGTCGATGATGTTTTCGCCGCTGCGCTTGATGACCTGCAAGGTCACGGCGTTCTGGCCGTTCAAGCGGCTATAGGTCGTCGGGTCTTTGTAGTGATCCCGAATGGCCGCCACATCGCGCAGATAAACGGGCTTGCCGTCGCGCACAAAGGCCACGATGGAGTCAATCTCCGCGGGGTTCTGAAAATCCTCGGGCACGCGCACCTGATAACGCATGTCGCCGATGTCCATGTACCCGCCGGGCATGTTCACATTGCCCCGCTCCACGGCCTGCAGCATGGAGGTAAACGGCACCTTGTACGCGCCCACGCGGTCCAGGTCGAACTCCACGTGAATTTCGCGCTCAAGCCCGCCGATGATGCGGGCATCGAGCACACCGGGAATGGACTCGAAACGGTCTTCCAGATCCTCGGCAAAAACCTTGAGTCGTTTCAGGCTGAACGGCCCGGACAGGACCACCTGAATGATGGGCATGTCGGAAAAATTCATCTCCGTGACCAGGGGGTCGTCTTCGAGGTCCGAAGGCAGATCGCCGGAGGCCTGATCGACCTTGTCGCGCACCTTCTGCAGGGCGTCGTCGATGTCCACGCTGGGCAAAAATTTGATGGCGATGGTGGACTTGCCGTCGTCGGACTGCGAGGTCAGCTCCTCCACCCCCTCAAGCCCTTTAAGCTTGCGTTCGAGGGGGATGGTCACGAGCTTTTCCATATCCTCAGGGGCCACGCCCTCGTAGTCCGTGGTCACGAAAAGGTAGGGAATCTGGATGTCGGGCGCGGCCTCACGCGGCAGCTTGACGTAGCTGTACAGCCCCGCCACGATGATCAGAAGCAGGGAAACCATGACCAAAGGCTGTCTGCGCTGTGCGCCCTCGTTCAGGATCATCGCACGTTCACCTTGGTGCCGTCTTCGACTTCCCTGTGGCCGGCGATGATGATTCTGTCGCCAGGCTCAAGGCCTTCAAGCACCTGCACGCGGTCAGCCTCGATGACTCCGAGTTCCACGGTGCGGGCAGCGGCCAGCCCGTCCTGCTCCACAAAAACGATCCGCTCGCCGCCCTTGTCCTGCACGGTGAAAAGCGGAGCGGTCACGGCATTTTCTATCAGACGGCGCAAAAAAGCCCCGCGCGCGATCATGCCGGGCCGCATGGTGCCGTCCGCATTGTCCACAACCACGCGGACCTGAAAGGTGCGGGTCGCGGGATCGGCCTTCCAGGCCACGAAATCGATCAACCCCTCCCACTGCCTTTCGGGATAGGTATCAAGCTGCACCGTGACCTTTTGGCCTTGAGCCAGGAAGCGCACGTCCCCTTCGGGCACGTCGAAGTTGACGCGCATGGTCGCCACGTTGACGATGTCCGCCACGGGATCGCCCTCTCCCACGAATTCTCCGGGATCGACATGCAGCTTGTTGACCACCCCGGCCAGGGTCGAGGTCACGGTGCCGTGGCTGTAGGCAACCTCGGCCTCGCGCAGGAGCGTTTGCGCCGAAGTCAGTTCATTCTGGGCCTGGTCAAGCTCCTCTTTGGCAAGAACGCCCCTGGCATAGAGGTCGCGTCTGCGCCGCAACTGGTCCTCGGCCAGGCCAAGGTTTGCCCGCGCGCGGTTCAGGCTGGCCTCAAGCGCCGCAAGGTCGATGCGGGCGATGGATTCGCCGACGCCTACCGCGTCCCCCTCGGTCACCCCGGTCCATTCCACCACCCCGCCCCGCTGCGCGGCCAAACGGACGTCATGCAGGGCCTCGGTCTGTCCGGGCAGGACCAGCACGTCGCGCATGGTCACACCCTTGACTTCCTCCACCGCCACGTTGACCACAAAGAGGGGTTTATCGGAAACCGAAGCATTGGAAACCGGAGAATCCGCAGGCCCACCAGAGCACCCAACGAAAAAAACGCACAGACAAACAACAAGACGCAGCAGCATATTCTTTCCCCAAAACATATTAATTTCATCTGCTCCGAAACACACGGCGGCACTTCATATTCAAACCCAGGACAAAAATATCCAGAAATCGTCCACGGTTCTACAAAATGTCAGTGCAAAAAGTCGTCATCCCCTTGAAGAAGGGGATCCATGCGTTTTAACCGTCTAAAATGCATGGATTCCCGCATTCGCGGGAATGACTTATAGGTTATTCCTCAAACCGCCCACGGCCCTCCCGGTGAGGGGCGAGAAAGGTTCGAGTGCAAGGAGCCACAATCTCTTCCTCTCCCCCTCGGTCATGGAGGTAAGCGGCTGGAAAGGTTCGAGGGCAAGGAGCGCGATAAAAAACGAAGCCGAAGTGTAGCCTTCTACATGAGGCTTCGTTTTTTATCGCAGCGACGCAGCAATCGGGCCTTTCCAGCCGCTTACCGGCCGTAGAGGTCTTCGAAGCGGACGATATCGTCCTCACCCAGGTACCCGCCAACCTGCACCTCGATGAGTTCGAGCGGAATCTTGCCCGGATTGGCCAGGCGGTGCACCGCACCCAGGGGCAGGTACACGGATTCGTTCTCGCGCAGCAGGATCTCTTCGCTGTCGCGGGTGACCACTGCCGTGCCCTGGACCACGACCCAATGCTCGGCGCGATGAAAATGTTTCTGCAGGGACAAGACATGCCCCGGCGTGACCACGATGCGCTTGACCTGGTACCGGGGGCCGTCGCCGATGGACTCGTAATGCCCCCAGGGCCGGAAGACCTTTTTGTGGGACACGGCCTCGATGCGGTTCTCGGCTTTGAGCTTGTCCACGATCTTCTTGACTTCCTGCACCCGGTCACGCGGCGAGATGAGCACCGCGTCGGAGGTTTCGACCACGATATGGTTTTCAAGGCCGACAGCGGCCAAAAGGCGCGTCTCGGCGTACAGATAGGAGTCGTGCACGTCACAGAGCACCACGTCCCCTTTGGTCACGTTGCCGCTCTGGTCCTTGTCTCCGGCCTGCCACAGGGCGTCCCAGGAACCCAGATCGTTCCAGCCGCAGGACAGGGGCACCATGACGCCCTTGTCGGTCTGCTCCATGACCGCGTAGTCCACGGAATCCTCGGGACAGGCGGCAAAGGCCTCACGGTCCAGGCGCAGAAAATCCAGGTCGCGTCCGGCCTTTTCCAGGGCCATGCGACAGGAATCAACGATGGCCGGTGCAAACCGGTCCAGTTCGGCCAGCACGGCCTTGGCCCGGAACACGAACATGCCCGAGTTCCAGAAATATTGCTTTGAAGCGACATACCCTTCTGCCGTGGCCAGATCGGGTTTTTCCACGAAGCGCTCTATGACCCGGGCCGTCGAGTCTTCGAGGGCCGGTCCTTGGAGAATGTACCCATAGCCGGTTTCGGGAGCCGAGGGGACGATGCCGAAAGTGACCAGGTGGTTTGTGGCCGCATGCCTTGCAGCTTGGCGCACGGCGTCGTGAAACTGCGCCGGGTCGCCGATGAGGTGATCCGCGGGCAGGACGAGAAGTACTGCCTCCTTGTCCAGATCCAGGGCCTGCAGGGCCGCGATGGCCACGGCCGGGGCGGTGTTCCTGCCCACGGGCTCAAGAATGATCGCGGCCGGGGAAACGCCCATGGCCCGCATCTGTTCGGCAATGATGAAACGATGCTCTTCGTTGCAGATGATGATGGGCTCGGCCACAGCGTCCAGCCCCTGCAAACGCGCCAGGGTGTTCTGGACCAGGGTGTGGGCGTCAACGAGAGGGAGCAACTGCTTGGGATAGAGTTTTCGGGACAGGGGCCACAGCCTCGTGCCTGACCCACCGGCCAGAATGACGGGGATGATCATGTTCCACTCCGGAAGAAGAAATGTAAGGAATACGTCAGAACCGCCCCTATCTATCTTGGATGATGACAAAATCAAATGACAATTTCGCGTCCCGGAACACTTGGGAGAGAGGCGTACGGCTCGCCTGGCCGGTCCGAACCGGTCAGGCGGCCCCGGCCAAGGGGTCTGGATTTATGAATGTCTTTGCCGTACAGGGAGTTTTCAAACGTCAATCACGGCACGAAACGAGGCGGGATGATGACCAGACAAGTGATCAATATCTTTCCGGATGAACTCGAAGAATTCAGGTCCAAGACCAGGGAGCACGATTATCTTCTGATCGATGTGCGCCAGCCTGGGGAGTTCGCCGAGGGTCACATTCCCGGAGCCCAGCTCCTGCCCCTGCCCGAAATTGAGAACCGCATGGTGGAGCTGGACGGGGAAAAAAACCTGATCCTGTATTGCCGCACCGGCGGCAGATCCGCCGTGGCCGCGGCCCTGATCAAGGACGCGGGGGCAAGGCAAGGCGTGCTCTACAATCTTGTCGGCGGCATAGCGGGCTGGGAAGGCAAAG
>Ga0265295_1007897_pt1 | contig 12013 bp, 8 predicted proteins | sample Munlansysbiofilm_FD_192503 | JGI IMG/M metagenome (GOLD analysis project Ga0265295, IMG submission 192503) | Leachate microbial communities from a municipal landfill in Southern Ontario, Canada - Methane capture system biofilm | ecosystem: Engineered > Solid waste > Landfill > Unclassified ... | reverse complement strand
CCCTTTACCACCAAAAAAGGGGAGTTGGTCAATGCGGTTTACGGTTTTAGTTCGACCCTGTTGGCGGTGATTGACAAATTTAAGCCGGAATATATTGTGGCCACTTTTGATTTAAAGGGGCCGACTTTCCGGCATGAGCAATTTGAAGATTATAAAGCTACGCGGGTAAAAGCACCGGATGAATTATATAGTCAAATAGAAAGAGTAAAAGAGGTAGTTAAAACTTTTAATATTCCAATTTATGAGAAAGAGGGCTTTGAAGCTGATGATATGATTGGAACTATTGCTAAAAAAATTAATGAGGGCGGAGAAGTTCCGGAGACAATTATTGTGACGGGGGATATGGATACTTTGCAATTAGTCAATGATAAAACCAAGGTTTATACTATGAGCCGGGGACTAAGTAAAGCTATTCTATATGACGAAACAGCAGTCTCCGCACGTTACGGAGGGCTTAAGCCGGAGCAACTCAAGGATTATAAGGGCTTAAGGGGGGATGCAAGTGACAATATCCCCGGGGTAAAGGGAATTGGGGAAAAGGGGGCAATAAACTTGCTCAAGGAATATGTTAGCTTAGAGGGGGTTTATAAAAACATTGCTAACATAAAGGGTTCGTTAAAAGATAAATTGGAAAAGGATAAAATGTTAGCTTTTACTTCCAAGGAACTGGGTACAATTAAGGTTGATGTGCCTTTTGAATTTAAATTGGAAGAATGTAAAACGCATGATTTTGATAGACAAAAATTGATTAATCTTTTTAGGGAGCTGGGCTTTTATAGTCTAATTAAAAGGTTGCAGGGTGATGATAAGGGGCTAACAAATAATGATAGACCTCAAAATAATAAAACTAAACCCGGAGTTAAAGATTTTAAATATCAAATTTTAAATAAAAATGAAATAGATGATTTTATAAAAGAACTAAAAAAAGAAAAAGAATTTGCTCTGAGTATCGGAGGAGGTGAAATAGCTTTTTCATGGAAAGCGGGAAGAGCTTACTCTTTGGCGTTTAATGAAGAAAATATTGAGAAACTAAAAACTATTTTGGAAGATGAAAACATAAAGAAAATCGGTTGGAATCTCAAAAATGATTACAAAAAATTAAAGGAAAGAGAGGTTGTTTTGCGGGGAATTTTTTTTGATGTGATGCTGGCGGATTATTTGCTCAGATCAGGTGAAAAGATTGAATTGGAGAGATTGATTATTGCCGAATTGGGAGAAGAATTTAAGGATTCGGGAAGCGGACAAATCAGTCTTTTGGGTTCTTCTCGAGAGGAGGAAGCTCAAAAGTTGTCCCAAAAAGCGGATTACCTTTGGAAATTAAAAGGAATCTTGGAGGGTAAAATTTCAACCGTGGCGGAAGAGCAAAAAAAATATTCCAAGATTAAAAATCTGACTAAAGTCTTTAGTGATATTGAAATGCCCTTGGCGGAGATTTTGGCGGAGATGGAAATTAACGGTATAAAAATCAATGAAATAATTTTCAGAGGCATCAGTGAAAAAATCGGTATTCAAGTGGAAAATTTGGAAAAGAAAATTCAGGAATTGGCAGGCAAAAGTTTTAACGTAAATTCTACCCAGCAATTGGCAACGGTTTTGTTTGAGGATTTGAAAATTTCCACCGAAGGTATCAAAAAAAATAAAACCGGTTTTTCGACGGCGGCGTCGGAACTGGAAAAACTAAAGGATGTTCATCCGATTATCAAAAAAATTGAAAGTTATCGGGAGCTTTTTAAGCTAAAAACCACCTATTTGGAAAATATCCCTTTGCTGGTGAGTAAGGACGGAAGAATTCACACTACTTTTAAACAGGAGGTGACGGCGACCGGGAGACTTTCTTCGGAAAATCCCAATTTGCAAAATATTCCTATTAAGAGCGAGCTTGGAAAAGTAATTCGAACCGCTTTTGAGGCCGAGGAAGGAAATGTTTTTGTCTCAGCCGACTATTCGCAAATAGATTTGCGAGTGATGGCGCATATGAGCGGGGATAAAAAGATGCGTGAGGCTTTTTGGGCAGGAGAAGATATCCATCTCAAAACGGCGGCGGAGGTAAATAAGGTGACGCTTTCCAAAGTGACGCAAAAGATGCGACGAGAGGCCAAGGCTTTGAATTTCGGAATAATTTACGGGATGGGCAGTTTCGGCTTTGCTCAATCGGCTGATATTTCCAGGGCGGAAGCCAAGAGGTTTATCGATGAATATATGGAAAACTTTGCCCAAGTAGCCGAATTTATCAAAAAAACAAAAGAATCGGCCAGAAAAAAAGAGTTTGTAGAGACCGAGACCGGGCGTCGAAGATATTTGGCCGAGATTAATTCGCCCAATTTTATGGTACAAGCGGGAGCGGAAAGGATGGCAATCAATATGCCGATTCAGGGTTTGGCGGCGGATATTATGAAATTGGCGATGATAAAAGTTTATGAAAATTTTAGAAACGATAAAGATATTAAGATGATTTTGCAGATTCATGATGAAATAATCTTGGAAGTAAAAGAGGAAAAAGCTCAAGCGGTGACCGAAAAAACCAAAGAAATAATGGAGCAAGTTTATCAATTAAATGTTCCGTTGACGGTGGATGTGAAGGTGGGGAGGAACTGGGGAGAACTCTAATTAAATTTCAAAATCCTAATTTCAAATTTCAAATAAATTTTTAATGATTTAATTTCAAAAAAGACTCGGATTCTTGTTTAAAAAAATAATGATGTTATACTAAAAAACTAATTTCTAAAAAGCTACCAAACTGATACATGAATTTACGAAACGCACAATTTATAAAAGGGATAACCGGTACTAGCGATATTATCAATGACACTAAATATCAAATCGCTTTTGTCGGGCGGTCGAATGTGGGGAAGTCGAGCTTGATAAATTCCTTGACTGACAATAAAAATCTGGCTCGTTCCAGTTCCACTCCCGGTCGAACTCGACAGATAAATTTTTTCTTGATTGATCAGAAACTTTATTTTGTCGATTTGCCCGGCTACGGTTACGCCAAAGCCTCGGAGAAGCAAAGAGGAAAAATCAGAGGGATGATAGTTTGGTATCTGACTTACGGGGAAGTTAAATTGAAAAAAGCGGTTTTGATTGTGGATGCCAAAGTCGGACTAAATAAATTTGATCTGGAAATGATTGATTTATTTCGAAATGAAAAAATAAATTTTTTGGTGGTTTTAAATAAAGCCGATAAGTTGAAACAGGGGAAACTATTTAAATTAAAAAAAGAGGTGGAGATAATGTTAAAAGAAGACGGTGTAAAAGTCATCCCTTATTCTTCCAAAAATCCTAAAAATAAGAATGAGTTGAGTCGGGAAATTTTGTGTTGATTTTAAGCGGTGGCGTGTTAGAATAAGATTAGCGAAGAACTGGTAGCGAGTAGAATATTTATTTACCAAAAAAAGTTTCTTTTTCTCCGGCCTTTCATTTCATACGGCAGCTACAAAAAAGAATCCTTTTTTTGGTAAATAAATTCAATTTTATAGCGTTGAAATAGGTTTTACCCGATATCACTTATAATTTGTAACTTTATAAATATGAAAAAGGCGTTTTTGCTGACGATAAGTTTGCTGGCGGTAGTGGTCTTTAGCGGTTGCGGGAAAGAGGCGGAAAAGAGCGATGAATTTAACTCAACTTCCGGTGAAGAAGGTCTTCCTGAAAGAGGTCCTGCGACCTCCGCAGAGGAAGCGGAGACGAGTAAAAATCCGCTCGAGAAACTCAGATTGGATTTATCTTCGGGAAAAAAGATTAAATGTACTTATAAAATGACTGATGAAAGCGGCGATTTGGAAGTGGTGACTTACGCTCAAGGGGATAAATACAAAACCGAAATGGTAATCGGCGGAGTAAAAAATTATTCTATTTTTGACGGTGAGACCACTTATACTTGGTCGGAGGGTCAGAAAACCGGTACCAAAATAAGCTTGGATTGTTTGTCGGATTTGGAATCGGAAGAAGTTGAAGTTGAAGAGGAAGTTGAGACGGAGAATGATGCGGAAGAGGATTTTGCCGACTCGCTCAAAGATGCTCAAAATTTGAAGTGCGAAGATTATCAAGAGACAGACTTTGAAATTCCCGAAGGAATTGAGTTTATCGATCAATGCGATTTATTGGAAGCGCAACAAAAAATGTTGGAAGGTTTCAATCAATAAGTTTAAAAAATAATAAAGAAGGGAGGTGTGACATATGGAAGAACAAAATGTAGCAGAACCGCAAAAAGAGGAGGGGCAAAAAAATGAGGAAGTCAAAGAGGTGACTCCGGAGCCGGTGACAAGCAATAGCGATGTGGAAAAAAACAAGGCTTTGGCAATAGTCGGGTATATCATTCCGCTTTTGTTTTTTGTTCCTTTGGTTTCTGATGCCAAGGATAGTGCCTTTGCAAAGTTTCATGCTAATCAACATTTGATATTATTGATCAGCTGGTTAATAATAAGTGTTTTGGGTTCGGTTCCTTTTTTGGGTTGGTTCTTTATTCTTCCCTTGGGAATGGTGTTTCTGATAGTTTTATCGATTATCGGTCTAATTAGCGCATCCCAAGGTGAAATGAAAGAAATTCCTCTAATCGGAAGCTTTAAAATTATAAATTAGTTTTTGGTTTATATTTTCTAAAAAACAAGCCTCTTTTAAAGTGGCTTTTTTTAGTTTATACTAAATAAGTAAAATAAATTTAATTATGGTTTCGCAAACAAATCCCGGTTGAATAGTGCGGATTACCGCAATTCAACGGGACAAGAAATATGAAAAAAACGAAGATAGTGGCTACGATCGGGCCGGCTTCCGAGAGCGAAAAGGTTTTGGAAAAAATGATGAAGGCCGGAATGAATGTGGCCAGGTTGAATTTTTCCCATGGTGCGCACGAATGGCACAAAATGGCGATTGACAGAATCAGGAAGGTGGCGCAAAAAAACAATTTAAATGTGAGTATTTTGGCTGATTTGCAGGGCCCGCGTATCAGAATAAATACCAAAGAAGAAATTGCAGTCAAGAGCGGAGAGGAAGTGAATCTTTATGAAATCGGAGAAAAGGTCGAAAATGAAGCTGAAAAATTTGTTTTTTTGGATAAAAAAAACATTGTCGAGGTTTTAAAAAAGGGACAAGAAATTCTAATTGAAGACGGTTTGATAAAAATGATTGTTTCGGAAAACAAGGGCAAACATTTAATAGCCAAAGTTAAAGACGGCGGAGTGATAAAAAATCATAAAGGGGTGAATATTCCCGGAGCGGATTTGGATATCGATATCATCACCGCCAAAGACAAAAAAGACCTTTACTTTTCCTTGGAAAATGATGTTGATTTTGTGGCGATTTCTTTTGTCAAGAACGGGGAAAATCTGAGAAGTCTCAAGAAACTAATTGCCAAAAAAATAAAAGATCCCGCCAAGCAACCGAAAATTATTTCCAAAATAGAGAGAAAGGAAGCGATTGATAATTTGGAGGATATTCTCAAGGAAACTGACGGGGTGATGGTGGCCAGAGGGGATTTGGGAATCGAGATGGATGAAAGTCGAGTGGTGATTTTACAAAAAGAGATTGTGGCTAAAAGTATCCGCTATATGAAACCGGTGATTGTGGCCACTCAAATGTTGGAAAGTATGATAAATAACCCGCGTCCGACCCGAGCGGAGGTGGGGGATGTCTCCAATGCGGTGATTGATCATGCCGATGCGGTGATGCTCTCAGGAGAAAGTGCTAATGGTAAATATCCGGTTGAAGCGGTTGAAATTATGAGTCGGATTATAGAAAAGACTGAAGAATCCAGTTATGACGATGTGCATGAAACTTTGGAGTGCGAGATGGGGTCTTGCGGAGATTATATTGTAATAATTAGAAGCGCTTATGAACTGGCCAGGAGTTTTGACGCACAGGCGATTTGTTCCGTCAGCGTAAGTGGTTTCACCGCCAAACTAATTAGCCATTTTCGTCCGACGCAAAAAATAATTGTAGCCACCAATAATCCGAAAACTTGGAGACAGTTATCTCTTTTTTGGGGGGTGGACGGATATCTTTTTAAAGATAAAAAACTCGAAAATTTGATCGATAAAGCCGTGGTTGAGGCTAAAAAAGATAAGACATTGAAAAAAGACGACAAAGTGGTAGTAGTGATGGGTCGAGTGGTGGACGGGGAAAAGATGAGATTGGTGGGAGTGAAGAAAGTAGGATAGGAAACAATTAAAAATGTAAAATTAAAAATTCCAAATGAATGACTAATGAAAAATGCAAAGAATATTGAAAATGGAAAAAAGGGATATAAAAATTTGTCATTAAAATAATTTGAGAGTTGATTTGTAATTTGATATTTGGGATTTGAAATTCATAAATATTTTGTTTCTTGTTATGTTGTTTTTATGCTTTATTGTTTTTATGAATTCAAAGATTTGCTCTTTTATTTTATTTTTGATATTATATAAATCCTGTCTAAATTAGAAAATTTCCTAAGATGTGTTGGTTATTTTTTTATTAAAACAGGTTTTTGGAAAGGTCGCATAGTTGGTCTAGTGCGCACGCTTGGAAAGCGTGTGTGTCGCAAGGCACCGAGGGTTCGAATCCCTCCCTTTCCGCACACTACTTTTAGTATCGAGTAGACCGATTCACCCCGATTTCAAGCCACTTTGCGAAAGGTCGCAAATTCCCTAAATCGGAGGGAGAATAGGACACCCGAACTAAAACATTAAAACCGCCCATAAGGCGGTTTTAATGTGGATGGAAACTATTATCTATCATTTTTTTCAATCAAGCCATCCTTCAGCCAAATAACTCGGTCTACATATTTTTTATCTTCTGGCTCATGGGTTACAACAAGAATTGTTTGCTTTAATTCCTTATTAAGTTTCTGGAAAAGTTTGAAAACAACTTCCGAAGAAACGGTATCAAGATTGGCTGTTGGCTCATCAGCAAAAAGAACTTTCGGATTATTTATCAAAGACCGGGCAATAGCCACTCGTTGTTGTTCACCTCCTGACATCTCGTTTGGATAGTGATTCATTCGATCTCCCAAGCCGACTAATTCTAGAAGGTGCGCCGCACGTTTTTTTGCAGTATTGTCTCCAAATGCCATTGCTGGAAAATAGACGTTTTCCAATGCTGTAAACTCCGCGATGAGCGCGTATTCTTGAAAAACATATCCCAAATATTGCAATCTGAATCTAGTTCTTTCGGAATCTGACAAGCTCAAAACATCTAGCTTATTAATAATAACGCTACCAGTTGTCGGTATATCCAATAATCCTAGCTGATGTAAAAGAGTTGATTTTCCCGATCCGCTTCTGCCCATTAGCGCCACGAATTCTCCCTCAGCGATTTCAAATGAAACACCCTTTAGCGCAAAAGTCGGAACTTCACCCGGATATGTTTTTATAAGATTATCTACTTTAATCATAATATTTTTTATCCCCAAATTGATTTAAGAATGTTTTCTCTCGCCACTATTTTAGCAGGGATGAATCCAGCCAAAACCCCGGAAATGATAAGACTGCTGATGTTAATAAAAATTCCTATTGAAGTATAAACTAAGCTCGCATTACCAAAAGGCATTGGAATGGGTCGCACAGCGAGAAATGGGACGACTGCCCAAAATATTATCATCAATCCAACGATGACGCCCCAAGTAGCATAAAATAGGGACTGAATGATATATGATAATTCGATAATGCTTTCTTTTATCCCAATAGCCTTCAAGATACCGATTTGTCGACGTTTGCTGACAGCATTTACATAAATCATAACAAAAATTGTTATAGCTGCGACAATAATACTGATGACTGTTATAATTACTGAAATTATATTGAAAGCATTGACAAGTATACCGACCGCAGACAGACGGTTTGTGTATTTCTCAATCTTCAAATTAGGAACCATTGTCCCAATTTTTTCGGTATATTCATCAAGTGTATTTTTAGCGAGGTCAACTTTTACCATAATCTCCGATGCATTGTTATATGTCGAGAGCACAGACTCAGCTTCCTTAGCGGTGATAAATGCAGTATTTGAAACTGACCCCATTGTAATCTTAAAGATTCCTTTTATTGTGTATGTCCGCGCGATACCGTTCGAATATGTTACTTGAACCTTATCGCCGACTGATGCACCTCCAAGATCAGCGGTTTGCTGGATATCAAAACCTCCACTTAGATTCGCACCCAAGACAATTTCGTCATCTTTAAGATCATCTGGAAACTCCCCGGCTACCATATTTTCATGAACAGAAAGAATTTTCTTTTCCTCTTCTTGATTGACACCCACTACAGGAGCAGATACATACTTGAATTTACCGTCTTTCTCTTTATCGTAAGCAAACGAAGCACCAAGCTGATAATGCCTAGTAGTGCCTACAACCCCTGGTATCGTTTCTATCCTAGCACGCACATTATTCTGATCTAAAATAAATTCTTTACGCGTCGGATCTTCTTGGGGCATTACGATGATATGAGATGTTGAGGTATCAATCATGGATCGCAAAATGCCATCTGAAAAGCCCGACAGAAACCCGGAAACAAACATTAAGTTAAAAAATGAAAGAGATAGGATAAAGATAATTAGAGCCACGGTAGATTTGTGACCCTTTATTATGGTTTTATAGGCAATAAAGAATGCTGTTTTTATGTCAGTTCCACTCATACTATTTCTTATTACCAATAACTAATTGTTCGCCTTGCGAAAGACCGGAAACAATCTCAATCATTCCAGCATCATTTTTCAAGCCAGTGACCACTTCTTTTTCTATAACCTGCTTTTCCTGCAAAACCCTTACCATGTTTTTGTTATTATTTTTCTGAAGCGCGCTTGCTGGCACCAAAAGAGTGTTTTCTGAAATAGCTGTCTTAATCCAAACATTGGCAGTCATGCCAGATTTAATGCTTGGATCTTTTTTGTTAAAAGACACAGTGGTATTATAATAAATAGCCCCGCCTCGTATTGTCTCAGTTGAATCAATCTCTGTCACCGTGCCCGCCCATTCAATCGTATCATCGAACGCATCTAACGTTATTCTAACTGCTTGTCCAACCTTTACATTTGCAATAGCTGTTTCTGCAACATCAACATTGATTTGCAAGCTTTCATCAGAAATTATAGAAACAATGAGTGTCTCCGGTTTCGCAATCTCACCAATTTCACTATTGGCAGTAACGATAACTCCATCTATAGGCGAAACAAGAACAGTTTCATTGATTTTCGCTCTTTGCAGTTCGATATCAGCTTGAGCTTGTTCAACTAAGGCTTTTTGCGCTTTAATATCATATTTGTCATCGTAATCTTTTATTTTATTTTCCTCTCTTGACCGGAGTTTATATTCTTGATTTTTAAGTGTTGCTTGCGCTTTTTTTAATTGAGCGTACAACAAACTCGCGTCCTGTTTGGCCAAGATTTCTCCCCTTTTAACTTCTTGGTCCACTTCCGTTTTTAGAAAAATAATTTCTCCGGTATTTTTAAATTGCAGATCAACTTTAGTGGGTGATTTAACCTTACCACTAGCTGAAACCTCTTGCACGATATCGCCTTGTTGCACCGTTGCTAGCTCATAGGGCATCTTATTGACTCGCTGAAAAATCAGCATTGCAGTAACACCCCCAACAAGGACAATTATCGTAATAGTAAAAAAAGTTTTTTTGCTCATAAAATTTATTTTCTAATAGTTACTCAGGTACTTCAGTTTGTTCCACTAAATTAACCAAGCTGTCAATATCCTTTTGTCCTAATCAGTTATAGCATCTTGGTTTAAAATATTTTTTATAGTCAAACAAAAAACCATAAGACTAGGTCTGGACATTCTTTAAAAACCTGCTACTCTTAAGTAAATTATAGTATTAAGTATCTTTATTGTCAATTATCTTAATAATTAAGCAATTATGAAAGACTCCCCGGAACAATTAGTAAATAATTTAATCGCATTAATACGGAAAGAAACCCGTACAGCAACGCTTTTTGTGCAAACTGTAGCTGAAAGTTCTGGCATACATATCACCGATATAAAATGCTTGGATTTCTTAACTGAAGCTCAATCTGCAACCGCTGGAGATTTAGCAAAAGTCACCGGACTAACAACTGGCGCAGTTACTGCTGTAATTGATAGAATGGAAAAGGCAGGATTTATAAAACGCGTAGCTGATAGTAATGATAGGAGAAAAATAATTATCAAGCTTCTGGTTAAGCATCCAAAGCACTTACAAATAGCTCATAATTTATTCGCAAATCAAATGCCGAAGATTCTTTCTGGATATACAAGCGATGATATTACAATAATCACTGACTGGAATTTAAAGCTCATCTCTTTATTTCAAGATGAAATAAAGAAACTAAAAGATTTAAAACAAAAGAACAGAAGCTAATAGTGTTTCCGTCGTTCTGAATTCTTGGAATTCTACTCCGTCGCATCAAATTCATAGTATCGTGCAGACCGATGATCCCGCTTAATTGCGGGATTTTTCGTTAAATGCCCTAATCTAACATAACTTAACAACCAGAATGGGACTCGAAAAACTAACTTAAAAACCGCTCTTTTGAAGCGGTTTTAAATTCTCGTAGCTTTTTACTTCCAAGTATAATCGCAATCTTTACAAACATAATAGCCACCTACTGATGCCATTATAGCAGCTATTGGTATCCCAATTATCGTCATCATAAATCCCAATATCATTAGTTGTTTTGGAATACTATGTTTTCTTTTTGTATTTTTCCCCTCACATTTTGGACAATTAAGTTTCATATTCCTTACTTGTTAATCATTAATGTGTTGGATAGCATATTCAGCTTCTGTTTTAGTAAATTTTTCACCATATTCAGAAATTAGTTGATCGCGAATAGCGGCTGGTGAAATATCCATAGTGTCTTGATAATTCTTTGCTTTGTAGTGATAATCATGATATTGAAAAAATAAAAGAGGGTGTCTCTACTAATATTCAAAGGAGATTTCCAGATAAAGCGTCTCAAGTGAAACATATGGTGCAACTATTCTTTTCAAATGTGGGCTTATCAAACAAATGAGTTATAAGTATCTCCAAGATTATATCTACTATAGCGAGCTATATGATCGCATGACTATCGAAGAATGCGAATGCTGGGATTCAGCTGTTCTTGATACTTATGAAAAATCAGGCAAAAAGCTTAATCCTACAAAACCATCCAGAAAACTTCATGGCGGGCTTGTTGCAGATCTCCGCTTATACTTTATCAAAGGTGAACGCTATCTAAATAAGGAAACCACAATAAGCAAATGGATGGAACGAGCTAAAGAAAAAGATGAAAAACTAGAAAAAGCTATCGAGCCAAAGAGTAAAAGATGTCTTCATTATAGCGAACCTCTGACCAGAGTTATTTCTAAGGAATTGATGACAGATTCAAAAGGTAACGAAGAAGTTGTCTTTATGTTTGAATGCGATAAATGTCAAAAACGCAGAGTCTATTGGGAAGACGGCACAGAATGGAAGATAAAACCGACTTTGTGTTCTAAATCTCAGAGTGAAATGGATTCTTTCGATACTAAGAAGAAAAAAGGAATTGAAACAGTTTACTCTTGTCCTAAGTGTGGGCATAAAGAAACTGACTTTTTAGATTTAAGCAAAAAAGAAGAAGATAAAATTGATCCCGATTTTGAGAAGAAGCGCAAGAAGTATTGTCTCTCCGAAAAAGAAGGCACAGAGTATTATTCCGAGAAAGAAAATCTGAAACAGATGGCCGAACTTGGCAAGAAATGGAAAGATGAAGAAGATAATAAAGAGTTGTATGATGCCGTTAGGAATATAAAGAAACTTACTATTTCAGAGCTTCAAAACTTACTTAATCCGCTTATAGAAAAAGCTAGCTATACTAAACTTGAATTTGAAAAGCCGGATCTTCAAAAGGACGTTATTCTTGGATTTAGCGTTCAAGATTCAAAATCTGGGAGAAGTGATCAGGAAAGTATTTATGATCTTCAAAGGCTCCTCAAATTTGCCTTAAAGCCCACAAATTGGCGTTTAATGAGTGACGGAGTGAACTACCGCCTTGGATACCTTCAAGGTAGACTAAAAGGCGTAGAAGGTGAAGAAAA
>Ga0265295_1007895_pt1 | contig 12014 bp, 8 predicted proteins | sample Munlansysbiofilm_FD_192503 | JGI IMG/M metagenome (GOLD analysis project Ga0265295, IMG submission 192503) | Leachate microbial communities from a municipal landfill in Southern Ontario, Canada - Methane capture system biofilm | ecosystem: Engineered > Solid waste > Landfill > Unclassified ... | reverse complement strand
TCGCCCTGATAACCATAAAACTCGAGTTCGGAGAGATTGCATTTTACATCATTTGGACCGATGTACCGCACATATCTGAAGCCTTTTGAGCAAGAAACATCGTTGCTGGTTAATTCATTTTGTGCTGGCGATTGATTAATTATATGTATTGGGATGGCGTCACCAAAGTCGGGATTATTGGCTCCTTCAAAAACACCCAGCAACATACGCGAAGATTGATTTTCACGTGGACAATAGGCTACTTTGGTGATAATGTGCTTCTCTCCTAAATCCAGCCCAACCCATCCACCTGTGCGGATACAGGATGCAAAAACTGTTTGCAGGTTTCCATCAAATGCGTTTTCGATGGTGTTAACCGTAGTTGAACATTCAAATAAACCATAGTCAAACGATTCGGCCGTACCAATGATTGTTCCGGAGAGCTTAACCGAATTTTGGGCGTTGATATGCGTAAAGGAGAATACTATCAGCAATAATACAGCGGCGTTTTTCATTATTATAAATTTAAGGATTCACTGGGGATTCTATGGTTTAAAAACAATAAAACTGTTTGTAAATATCAGTTTAAAAGTACAGAAAAAGAGGGTATCAACTCCTCTTAACAAATTTAATAATGATAGTAATTTGCTTTTTGAAAATACGCCAGTGTATTAAAATTCTTTTTCGCAAAATGTAAAAATATCAAAATAACAAGAAACCTATTCTCCTACCAATTTCGCAAGATATTGTAAGGTGATCGGGAGTCGCTCAATTAAAATTTACTCTGATTACCGAACCTTATACATCTGCTCGCGCAACTCTTGTATTTTTTCGTCCGATATGTAATCGTCGTAACTCATAAGTTTATCAATCAACCCCTTGGGAGTAATTTCGATGATACGATTGCAAACGGTATTGATAAATTCATGGTCGTGTGATGCCAATAGAACATTCCCTTTAAAAGAGGTGAGCGTATTGTTAAATGCCTGAATGGATTCGAGGTCGAGGTGATTGGTTGGATTGTCCAGAACCATCACATTGGCATTGAGGAGCATCATTTTAGAAATCATGCAACGCATTTTTTCGCCCCCCGATAATATTTTCACTTTCTTATAGATGTCTTCGCCCGAGAAAAGCATTTTACCCAGATAACCACGCAGATACAACTCGCTGGTGTCGGCGGAGTATAAGCTGAGCCAATCAACAAGCGTTTGGCTACTTTCGAAGAACATTGAGTTTTCGAGTGGCAGATAAGCTGTTGTAATGGTTACACCCCAATTATAGGTACCGGCCTCGGGTTTTATTTTGCCGTTCAGTATCTCAAAAAGAGCGGTAACGGTCAATGGGTTGCGCGATAGGAAGGCTACTTTTTCATCTTTCTCGATGTTAAAGCTGATATTGTTCAACAGCAAAGTGCCATCGTTAGCGTGCTTGGTGATGTTGTTAACATGTAAGATGTTGTTGCCAGGCTCGCGTTCTGGAGTAAAAATGATGCCCGGGTAACGGCGGGTAGAGGGTTGAATCTCATCCACATTAAGTTTCTCAAGCATTTTTCGGCGGCTTGTGGCTTGTTTCGATTTGGCCACGTTGGCGCTAAAACGCTGAATGAATTCGAGCAGTTCCTTCCTCTTTTCGTCAGCCTTTTTGTTTTGTGCTAGCTGTTGACGCAACGCCAGCTGACTGCTTTGGTACCAGAATGTATAGTTACCCGCAAACATTTGAACTTTACCAAAATCGATGTCAACTATGTGTGTACAAATGGAGTCGAGGAAGTGCCTATCGTGCGATACCACCAGAAGTGTATTGTCGAAGTTGGCCAAATAGTTCTCAAGCCATTGAACGGTTTCAAGGTCGAGGTCGTTGGTGGGCTCATCCAGAAGCAGATTGTCAGGCTTCCCGAATAATGCCTGTGCCAGCAATACTTTAACTTTTTCTTTACCATTCAATTCATTCACCAACTTTTGGTGCATCTCCTCTTTTATGCCCAATCCGCTTAACAAAGATGCAGCATCACTTTCGGCGTTCCAGCCGTCCATCTCGGCAAACTGCTCTTCTAGCTCCGATGCCCTTATGCCGTCAGCCTCGGTAAAGTCGGCCTTTTCATAAATGGCATTTTTTTCGTGTGCTACTGCCCAAAGTTTTTCGTGCCCCATTAAAACAACATCTATAACTTTAAACTTATCATATTCGCCATGGTCTTGGCGTAGAACCGATAAGCGTTCGCCTGTTCCAAGGGATATGTTTCCACGCGTTGAATCCAAGTCACCACTAATCAATCTTAGAAAAGTAGATTTCCCTGCACCATTGGCACCAATGATACCATAGCAGTTACCGGGAATAAATTTTAAGTTAACATCCTGAAAAAGGAACTTTTTGCCAAATTGAATGGCCAGATTGGAAACCGTTATCATCGTAAAATAGAGGGCTTAATTGTTCTTAATGGAGTATAAACTGTTCTGAGATCAAACGGTGAGTTTGATAATAAAGTTGCAAATTTAGGGGTTTTAAAAGGATTTATCACCTTTTAAATTGTTAATGATAGTTTACACTTGCTAAATGCGGTTTAAATTATTGTTTAACCCTTTGGACTTATCTTAGGACGGGTCATTCTCTCTGTAGTTTGTTTGTATCAAAACAAAAAAGCACCTACGTTATTTCCGTAAGTGCTTGATTTTGTGGTGGGCCCAACAGGGCATGATCCTGTGACCCCCTGATTATGAGTCAGGTGCTCTAACCAACTGAGCTATGGGCCCGACAAAAACCTAAAAAGGCTTTTTTATTGGATTGCAAAAATACATATTTGTATCGGAATTTTCCAACCTTAATATAACTTTTTTATGCCAAAGCCAATTTTTAGCCCTTTTGCTGACAAAAAAATCAAAAATATCATCTTCGATTTGGGTGGTGTTATCATAAATATCGATTACCACTTAACCATTAATGCCTTTAAGGCGTTAGGGTTACAAAACTTCGATACAATTTTTAACCAAGCAAAACAGATTGGCGTATTCGATTTACTAGATAAAGGGCTTATTGCGCCTCAAGAGTTTCGAAATGAAGTTCGCCGTATCACCTCATCAAACCTAACCGATGAGCAAATTGACAAAGCATGGAATGCGATGCTGCTTGACTTCCCCCCATCAAGGCTCGAACTACTTAGGAAAGTAAAAAGTGACTACAATACCTTTTTGCTAAGCAATACCAACGCCATACACTTTGAGGCATACAACCAAATTCTGCACCGCACCTTTGGGGTTAAGAATCTCTCGGTATTCTTCGATAGGGAGTACTACTCGCACCTAATCCATATGCGTAAACCCGATGCAAATGCTTTTGAACTAATCCTCAATGAGAATAATCTTAAGCCCGAAGAAACTCTTTTTATTGATGATACAATGCAACATGTTGAGGGAGCCAAAAAAATAGGTATATTAGCTCATCATCTGAATATCCCAAATGGTGATCGAATTGAAATGCTTTTCACCTAATTAACAACAGCATGAGCACAGCTCCACTAATTATTAAGGCCACAGGCCAAAAGGAGGTATTTAAAAGCGCCAAATTAGAGCAATCGCTTAGGCGTGCTGGCGCAAAAGAGAGCATAATTGTCGAAATAGCCTCCGAGGTAGAGCAATGGCTAGTTGAGGGTGTAACAACCAAGCAGATATACACTAAGGCGTTTAATCTGTTAAAGAAAAAGCGTAAGGGTTATGCGGCCAGATATAGCCTAAAAAAAGCGCTTATGGAGCTAGGCCCTACCGGATATCCATTTGAACATTTTGTGGGTCAAATTTTCGAGATACAGGGCTTTGAAACCAAGGTTGGAGTAATTGTGCAAGGACAATGCGTGCAGCACGAGGTTGATGTGGTTGCAACCAAAAATAGTACTCAGTATCTGGTTGAGTGTAAATACTACAACACTCAGGATAAACATGCAAATGTGCAGGTGCCACTATACATCCGGTCGAGGGTAAACGATATTGAGGCAATTCGAAGCAAATTGCCTGAGTACAATGGGTACAAATTTTATGGTTGGATTGTAACCAACACCCGTTTTACCGAAGATGCTTTGGATTTTGGCAAATGCTCGGGATTGCACCTTGTTAGCTGGGATTATCCTAAAGGGCATAGCCTAAAGGATATGATTGATACCTACAAAATGTTTCCGGTAACTGCACTTACGCAACTCAATAAGATGGAAAAGCAGCAGCTTATGGATAAAGGCATTGTGCTATGTCGCCAACTTGCTGACAATCCTAAACTGCTGAAACCATTTGGGCTTTCGGAAATAAAAATGAGGTATGTGCTAAGCGAAATTAATGAATTGTGCAAGGATTAGCTAAGGTTTAACCCCGCTAAAACATACCATCAACAAACTCATCAACTCTAATATTTTTGAAGTAGTTACTAAAGTCGATTTGTTGCAGCTTAGCCAGTATGGCTTCGTGATTGTGAGTTACCCCCTCAAGCAATTTTTCAACCTCCTCGGTATCGTGTTTATGAAAAAAATCGCCATAAATACGCATATCCCTTATTCTTCCCTTTTTAACATTAAAGTGAAACTCAACACTTCCGCCCTCGGTTCTAATCAATTTTGCAAAATCGTACTTTGGCGAATCACCAAAATTCCAGTCCCACTGCGAGAACTTCTCATCACGCAACTTCTCAATTCCAGCAATATCTTCGGGGGTGTATTCGTATGTTCTCGACTCGGGATACATTGCCATAATGTGTTGCATAATTCGGTCGCGAAACTCTAGCACATCCATTTTCTCTTTCAGATGCTCACTAATATTAGTTACTCTTGAGCGAACAGACTTTACCGCCTTGTCCTGAAATTTAAGCGGGTTCACCTTTAGGGCTGCCGACAAATCGGTCATTACAGCCGAAAACAATAGCGTACCGTGATGCAAAACCCTGTTCTTCCAAATACTCTCAGCATTGCCTGAGAACTTTTTCCCATCAATGGTAAGGTCGTTACGCCCTTCGAACTTCGCATCTATGCCCATCCCTTGTAAAACATCAAGAATGGGTAGGGTAAATTTTCGAAAATCACCCTGCGCACCCTCTCCTGCATTTTTTACAAAGGTGAAATTAAGGTTACCTAGGTCGTGAAACACAGCACCGCCTCCCGAAATGCGCCTAACCACTTTTATATTATTCGCCTTAACGTAATCAATATCTATTTCGGCTAGGGTGTTCTGGTGCTTACCAACAATAATTGATGGCTCGTTCCGCCAGAGCATAAAACAATCGTCGGTAAGGCTTTTAAGCGCATATTCATCTGCAGCAATGTTAAAGTAGGGATCGGTATGTGAATCTTTAATACAAAGCATAGGGTTAAAGTTTTGTGCGTACCTCAAACAAAAATTATCGTGCAAATATCATTGAAATAAACAGAAATTTGGGACTATTGTTGAAATAAATGAATCTAAAAAAAACTCTCCGTACCATATTTTGCCTTACCTTTATATGCCTATACCTAGAAATTATGAGAACAGTAATTTTATAACTCAATTTTTAAAACCCATTAGTTTCACCCAACATAATCCATTATGGCCCGTTTATCACCATCACAAGAGTTTCCGTTTGTTAAAGGCTTAATGCCCCAAGAGGAGATGCTTGAAGTAAGGAAACAAACCCAAAAGTTAGTTATTGGAATACCAAAAGAGAGCAACGAAACCGAGAGTCGGATGCCTCTTACCCCCGAAGCCGTTGAACTATTAGTGGATCAAGGGCACGAAATTATTATTGAAGAAGATGCGGGCAAACTTGCCAACTACAGCAATACCGATTATAGCGAAAGGGGCGCTCAAATTGTTAGAACTAAGCAAGAGGTTTTTAAATGTGAAATTGTTCTTACCGTTTCGCCATTGCTTAAAGAGGAGATTGACATGCTATCTGATAATCAAATCGTGCTTTCATCTCTTCACCTTACAGCAACTGGCGGTCAGCTTATCCGAAACCTTATGCAAAAGCGAACAACTGCAATTGCATTTGAGGGCATTCGCGATAGCGATGGTGCATACCCTATAGTTCGAGCCATGAGCTCTATTGCCGGCAGCACATCCATTCTGGTGGCCGCTGAGTACCTGAGTAACGTTAATAAGGGCAAAGGTGTAATGCTTGGCGGGGTATCGGGAATTACCCCTACCGAGGTTGTGATTCTTGGGGCCGGAACGGCAGGCGAATTTGCCGCCAGAGCGGCATTGGGCTTAGGTGCAAACGTTAAACTATTTGACGACTCCATTAAGCGTTTAATGGAGGTTCAAGATATTTTAGGGCAAAGGCTTTATACCTCAATCTTCCACAAACAAGTGCTTGAGAGGGTACTCAAAACAGCTGATGTTGTAATTGGCACTTTGCAGCCCGATGAGAACAAGGGAAAATTTATGATAACCGAAGATCAGGTTAAATTGATGAAAAAAGGATCTGTTATTGTAGATTTAAGCATCGATAGAGGGGGTTGCTTTGAAACATCGGAGGTTAGAGACCATAAGGATCCGGCATACGTAAAACACGGAGTTATTCACTACTGTGTTCCAAACATAACCGCTAGGGTTGCCCGAACATCATCAATAGCCATTAGCAATGTTTTTACTCCTTTACTGCTTGAAATTAGCGAAAGTGGAGGAATAAAGCAGCACCTAAAGGATGACCCTGGGCTTAGGAACGGAATTTATATTTACAACGGAATACTCACTAACAGCTATTTGGGAAACCTATACAATATACCCTCACGCGATATCAATTTGCTGATGGCTGCCTTTTAGGTTATTGAGGAACAAACAGATAGGTAATGCTTCCCTTTTGCCTCGAAGGTGCAGAAGCAGCAACGGTAAAAAGACTTGCCTTTGCTGCATTTATAGCTGCTTGGTTCATACAATCATCTATTACAGAGTTTTGCGTGTCGATGCTTGCCTTGCCCACAGTTCCATCGGTGAGTACTTCAATATCAACAACTACCTGACCACCCCCCTCACACTTATAGGCTGGAACGGGCAATCGCAAGGCTTTTCTATCCTTTAAAAAATAGCTTATCACCGTAGGCCCTTTGTAATGGCCAATCTCCGACGGTTCAACCTTTTTCTCTTCAACGTTGGGGATATCTAGTGCCTCTGCGTCCTGTGAGTTTTCCCACATTTCCTTGTTTCGTTGCATATCTGCCCTAATGCGCTGGGCCTCTTGGTATAACTCATCGGCGTCAATCTTCTTCTCGTCGGATAAGCCGGGGTTCAGATCCTCATTTGTAGCATCAATGGCAATGTTGCGTATTGCCTCCCACTCCTTTAACGGATTAATTGCATCCTGCGGAAGCAGTGGCTCTGAAACCTCGGGCTCTTTGGGTGGAAGGATCTCGTACTCTCTCTCAAAATCAACAAGTACCAAAGGATCAGCAGGATGGGGCCTGCCCTTAAGCTCGAACACAAAGAAAAGAATTGCCAACACCATATTAAGGGCAATGGTGCCCAAAATGCCAACTTTATGCCTATTCCAAAACATAAAAAAGGCATGGGCTATTCTATCAACCCAACCCTCAAATTGCGATATGTTATTGTTCTTATTCTCCATTTGTGGAGCCGTGAAATTACTGCAAAAATATCAAAAGTGTTACAAATTCAAGAATTAAACGTTTTGGTAATTCTTCTGGTACTGATGACTCATTTAAACGCAGCACATGCTTTTACATTGTTTGTTCCTTTAAACAATAACTGCTAAACTTTAAAAACTTTGGAGCTAAAAATAAGAACGTACATCATTGGCTTTTTATCGTTAATGTAAAACATCAGCAAATATTAGGGTAGGATTGACTTTTCAATGGTAAAAAAACATATTTTAGCTGCATAGCTTTTAAAAAAATGCTGCGTTTTAGGTTCATAATCCCATTAATCCTCCTCTCTTGGCTTGCTCAGCCAATAAAAGGACAATTGCCTGATTATGGGAGCCTCAAAATTGGCAATCTGCTTTCCCTCAGCCAAAGCCATTCAACATTTGTGTTGATTTTTGTTAACACACAAACTGTTCAGAAAACAAGCACTCCGTTTTTGCAACTAACCAACGGTAAAAAGTCAAAAGAATTAAATGAAGCACAACAGCATAATTCGAGCCTGAGGGGGGCTAATCTTGAAGACGATAAAGTACAAGATAATAAGGACCGCTCCCATCTGATTGCTTTTTGGGCTATTTCACTCCTAGTTGTCTCAATACTTGCTATTTCTTTATTCAATACCCGCAGATATAGATATAAGAGCAAAGAACTTTCTCAAGCCAATAAAAAACTAAATCACATTAACGCTCATCTTGAAAGTATCGTCCAAAATCGTACACAAGATTTAGTTACCATGCTAAAGAAGGCTCAGGCAAGCGATAAATTAAAATCGACATTCCTAGCCAATATGAGCCACGAGATTCGGACTCCACTGAATGGGATCCTAGGTTTTGCCCGATTTTTATCCGATGAGGATTTGAGCCCCGAAACTCGCAAGAAATACCTTGACATTATCAATCGAAGAGGAATGTCGTTGCTCCACATAATCAACGACTTAATTAATATTTCGCAAATTGATGCCGGACAGGTTGTTATAAAGAATGAACCATTCAACCTAAATCAATTGCTTTACGATTTATTCACCATATTCAATTCAAGCACCTGCGATAAAAAAAGGGATGGTGTGGAATTAAAACTCAACCTCTCGCTGAATGATTCACGCAGCAACATGGTATCGGACGCTTTGCGCATTGAACAAATACTAACCAACCTAATTGATAATGCCCTAAAATTTACGCGCAAGGGACAGGTTGAATTTGGATATACTGTAGAGGATAATAACCGCATAAAGTTCTTTGTAAAGGATACGGGCATTGGCATACCAAACGATAAGCAAGAAAAGGTTTTCGACCGATTTAACCGTTACTCCTTAGCGTCACCCTACAACCCCAGCGGAACAGGGCTAGGGTTGCCAATTTCCAAAGGACTAGTTAACTTGCTGAAAGGGGATATTTGGTTTGATAGCCAGCCCGACATGGGGACAAAGTTTTACTTTACTATTCCGTACCTGCAAGCCAGTGCTATCGAACAATCGTTCACCTCAAAATCATCCATAACCTTTCAGAATTTGAATTTTGAGGGTAAAAAAATCCTTGTTGTTGAGGACGATTTAATTAGCTTTCAGTTTATTGAGGCCTTACTTAAGGATACCAACGTAAAAATTATTCATGCCAAAAATGGCGAGGATGCAATTGAAATTAGCAGTTTAGCATCCGATATCGATCTTGTAATCATGGATATGCGCCTTCCGTTCATCGATGGTTATGAGGCAACGGCACAGATAAAAAAGCAAAATCCAGAGATGTGCGTTATAGCCCAAACGGCAAATGTGCTTAACGACGACCGAACAAAATGCCTAAAGGCAGGTTGCAACGATTATTTAGCCAAACCAATTGACCCCGATGAGTTCCTTAGGCTAGTTGCTCACTATCTTAAAAAGGCAGACCTTAGCCGTTTCAACTTATCAAATCGTTAGCATAATTAATCACACTGTGTTGATTTTTTCCCCAGTTTTGCATAAGAACCAAACCTTTTTGTGTTCATTTGCACAGGGCATGCCCAAAGGGATTTGCTCATTAAGCTGTTTTTTGGTACACATTTAGCCCATTACCTTAATCCAAACCATAATTAAAAAAAACATCATGAAAAGATTACTAATACTTTCGTTTATCACCCTTGCCCTTTGGGGATGTAACCAACAAGAGAAACTTGAGAACATTGAGCTAAAAAAACAGCTTAGCGAACTTAAAGATCAATCGGCCGAAAAGGATTCTACCATTAACAGTTTTTTCAGAATGCTTAATGATATTGAGTCGAACATCACGCTGATAATGCAAAAAGAGCAAATAATTGCCAAAAATGCTGCCCTTGGCGACGAGATGGAGAAAAACACCCGCGATAGGATTCAGGATGACATCAATACAATAAACGAGTTGATGACCAAGAACCGAAAAGCCATTGCATACCTAAATGGTAAGCTAAAAGGGGCAAACTTTCAGATATTGGAATTTGAGGAAAGGCTTAAAAATGCTAATAATATGATTGAGGTTCGAGATGCAGAAGTAGAGGCATTGAAAGGGCAACTTGCAGAGCTCGACTTCTCCGTAGAATCGCTTAATGCCACGCTCGATACGCTTACCCTTGAGAACGAAATGCTTGAACAGGAACTCACCATACGCAAAGAGGCTTTGGACTTGGCTTGGTTTACCATGGGAAGTCGCAAAGAGCTTATAGATAATGGGGTTATCGAAAAAGCTGGCGGGTTTCTTGGGTTAGGACGTAGTTTTAAACTCAAAGCCGATTTTAACGAGGCGTATTTCACGGCTACAAGCATCAGTCAAGTAAATTCAATTCCCCTATTTGCAAAATCTGCCGAGTTAATTACAACGCACCCCAGCAGTAGCTACAAGTTTATTCAGAATGAGAATGGTATAATTGTGTCGATTGACATTACCGACCCCAACCTTTTCTGGGCTGCCAGCAAATACCTTGTAATTCAACTTAAGCAATAGCACTTATTGGCAAGGGCTAAAACCACAAGGGTTATGAACAAGAAACAAAAAAATAAACAAGGAAAAATAAAGCCAAAAGTGCTTTTTGGTTACCTTATTATCCTTAGTATAGCCCTTGCTGCCCTTGCTGTTACTTACAAAGGGTTTATCGACCTAACCAAAACACGTCAATCCATCTCTGAACCCAGTCAAAAACTCATTAAGCTTAACTCAATTATAACCGACATATACGAGGCCGAGAGCAATATAAGAACCTATACGCTTACCCAAAACGAGAGTTACCTGTCGATTTACTTGGGTTTTATGAAAAACATAAACACCAAGGTTGATTCACTACTCACTCTGGCAGATAATAACCCGGTTCAAAGCGAAAAAATTAGGTTCATCCAGGAGTTGCTCAACAGAAAGAGAAGGGTACTTCGTGAACTAATTGCTCTAAAAAAAACAGACCAATCATCGCGCTTTTATGCAAAAGCATTGGAAGAGGTTGAAAATATTAACCTCGATGGAGTTAAAGAATCGGCAGTAATCACAAGCGTTACAACTACCACAAAATCGCGTCGCGATTCCATTATTAATGTTGACAACGAAGCCTCAACGCAGGGTGTTTTCAGTAAGCTCTTGCGTTGGTTTTCAAAGAAAGAACCAACTGATTCAACCATAACCAAGCTAATTGTTGAGGTTGAAACTCAGATTGACACACTCAGAAAATCGATGATGTCGCCCTCCGATAGCCTTATGAACGAAGTGGTTAGAATACTCGCCGAGATTCAAGATCAGCAGGAAATGGCCATGTATAACATTGGCGAAAAGGAGTTGGAACTCCTTAAAAGTGACAAGGAGATTATGGATCAGATACGTACTGTCCTCTCACTCCTTGAACGCGAAGAGCTTATGAACTCATACAACATGGCCGAGGAGGTAAAGAAAACCGTAAAGGAGTCGACCTATATGCTCTTAGGACTTGGTAGTTTTGCACTCATTATGAGTATTCTTTTTATATGGACAATTTTTAGAGATTTATCGAGGGCAAACTATTACCGAAACCAACTGTTTGAAGCAAAACAGTATGCTGAAAAACTATTGCACGTTAAGGAGGAGTTCTTAGCAAATATGAATCATGAGATACGTACTCCGCTTACTGCAATAATTGGCCTATCAAAAAAACTAAGCAATAGTCAACTGGACGAAGAGCAAAAGCATGAAGTTGAATTAATGAACAGTTCGTCGCAGCATCTTCTCCAAATTGTAAACGACATACTTGACCTCTCAAAGATTGAAGGCGAATACTTGAAATTCGAAAAAGTAGCCTTTATCCCCGAGAAGATAATTGCTGAAGCATTTAACACCCTTAGGGTAAAGGCCCATGAAAAAGGGCTAAACTATAGCATGAATGCAAACAATTTGGCAAAAACTTCTATAGTTGGCGATCCGCTTAGGTTAAAGCAAATTATGTACAATCTGCTTAGCAACGC
>Ga0265295_1007894_pt1 | contig 12014 bp, 14 predicted proteins | sample Munlansysbiofilm_FD_192503 | JGI IMG/M metagenome (GOLD analysis project Ga0265295, IMG submission 192503) | Leachate microbial communities from a municipal landfill in Southern Ontario, Canada - Methane capture system biofilm | ecosystem: Engineered > Solid waste > Landfill > Unclassified ... | reverse complement strand
GCCGGACTTTGGAACTTTTTTGTCACCAATGGTTACATCACGCCCCAGGCACTGGACAAACTGGCAACTGTACTGCACGGTGCCAACATTGACCTGAAAGGGTTTACCGAGGATTTTTACCACAGGGTCTGCGGAGCAAAGCTGTCGGAAACCCTGGATAATATCCGTGATTACCGCCGCCGTGGTATCTGGCTGGAGATAACCACACTGGTCATACCAGGTGAAAATGATGATGACGCGCAACTTAACGGCATTGCCCGCTTTATTGCCGATGAGCTGGGTAAGGATACCCCCTGGCATCTGTCACGGTATTTTCCATGTCATAAAATGAAGCATCCACCAACACCGCTGGCATCCATGGAGCGGGCACTGGAAGCAGCTGACCGAGCCGGTCTGCATTATACCTATGTGGGTAATATGTCTGGCAGTGGTCGGGAATCAACCCGTTGTCCTGCCTGCGGAACTGTGGTGGTGAGTCGCAACGGTTATCAGGTGAGCAGTATCAATATGAATGATGGTACTTGTAAAGTTTGCGGTAAAGAAATAGCCGGAATCTGGGGATGATTCTGCTTACACAAATAGTGGCACGGTACTCTGTGCCACTATCAGTTATTTAACAGCTGTTAAAAATCCTCTTCATCACCTTCATAATCAAAGACACTGTAATCATCTTCTTCAGTATCTTCGTTCAGCCCATAGTCTGTATCATCATCCCATTCTTCAAGATCGCCAGGATTTAGCGGTGAAGTACGTCCGGAACTGCCTGAGTCCTCATCTTCATCAACATCTTCTATTGCCTCAAACTTCTCAAGCAGTGCCGGATCAGTACAAAAATTATTAACCTTAAAACTGCAACGGGTAAGCTCGCAGAGATCAAACAGTTGTATCTCGCTGCAAAGGCGTTTTACCATTGGTTTTTCTGCTTCCTGTTTATTCATCTTGTTTCACCAGTTGATTTAAATAAATCAGTTAGCCACGAATTTTACAAATGTTATTTTGTATAAAGTGCAGGATGCCAAGATTTTGATTTTATTTGTGTTTATTCGTGTAGATTCGTGGCAAAACCGTTTTTTGGGTTGTTTTTGATTTTCAGCTATTGGCACTCCAGACTGCCGTTTAAAAACTCGCCAGCCTTTTCCACATCCTCACGGCAGCCTATATACACTGGGGAACATTGATCATAGCTCTCGGGAGTAATATCAAGAATCGGTATCTTGCCGTTGGTGGCTGCCCCACCTGCCTGCTCAATCAAAAAAGCCATCGGGTTCAGCTCAAAAAGCATACGCAGTTTGCCCTGTGGCGCATTGGTCAGCTCCGGATACAGGAAAATACCGTTACCCTTCATTAAAACCTGGTTGATATCCGGTACAAAACCGCCGGAATAGCGCAGTTTGGAGCCTTTTTCTTCAAGATAGCAAAGAAATTGCTCATTTTCCGGCAGATAGTTTCTGCGTAATCCGCCTGGTGCGTACATGCTACCCGATGATTTCATCCGGATGTCTTCACGGGTGAGAGTAAACTCCATCAACTGGTTCATGGTAAACTCGTAAACCCCTTTACCCACTGAGTAAACAAGTGAAACACGCGGACCGTAAAGGATATAGACCGCACCAACCATCTTGCGGCCAGGCTGAAGCATATCAGCACCCTGATAGATGCCCACAATAGTGCCAACAGCCAGGTTCACATCAACCAGCGACGAACCATCAAGCGGGTCATAGGCAACAGAAAACATACCTTGTGGATTGCTGGTTACCTGTACAATTTCTTCCATTTCTTCAGATGCGATATTGCAGACAACACCGGAGTGGGTCAGCCTTTTACGCATAATCCTGTCAGAAAGCACATCAAGCGCAAGCTGCTCTTCACCGTAAAGATTGGAAGTACCAGCCACGCCAAGATCACCGGTACGGATGGCGTTAATCACGTATTTGCTGGCCTCTGCTATTTCGCAAAGCAGATGAACCATATTACCGCTTATATTCTGGTCACGTAAATGGCGGCGAAAATCCACCTGAAACTTGGTTGTGCCGGGTGCATTACCCATGATGTTACCTCCTTTTGAGCATTTTTGTTTGACTAACAACAGGCTTTTGAAAAACGTTATGAGAAAGAGTAGCCGGTTTTGCACACAAAACCAAGGATGAATAAAGCTTAACAGGCTTTTGCAAAACGTTATGAGGAAGGCTGGATACAAGACGCACGGAACGCAGCGACGAGGCATAACATTTAAAGTTAGCCGAGGAAGCGAGTACCGCGCAACGCAGTAGACAGCCTCCGCAGTAGTTTTTCAAAGCTCTGTTAAAACATGAGTGAAGCCAATAATGTTATAACTCCATCCAGCATAAAAACAGCAAAAAGGCTGTTGATAACAGCTTTTGTGGCTGCCTGCGGTATTTCTGTAGCACTTGTGCCAACAGAACCACCTGCCTGGCAACAGATGAGCGGAATTATCAGCCCAAAGCAGATGGTTTTCAGTGTCAGTAACAGAATTTCACCAAATCCCAGCGAGCTGATAATACCTTGCAAAAACTGATCAAGGGCAATGTGTCGCCCTACAGAAACAATCAGAAAGCCACCCACAAAAGCGGTAAGCACAAAATATATTGTTAAAACCAGAACTGAGCAGGCAACACCGACTATTCTGGGTAGAATAAGGTATCGTTCTGGAGCAATGCCCATCTGTTCAAGCGATGCTATCTCGCCATTTATTTTCATGGCACCAAGCTCGGCTGCAATGGCTGTACCACTGCGGGCAATAACTATTATTGCCGTCAGAAGCGGGGCAAGCTCCCGAAACACCACCCAGATAAGCACCTTGCCAGGCAAAGAACCACTGCCGCCACCCACAAGACCAACCACTTGATTAACAATAATGGTTCCCAGAATAAGTGAAAGCACTGTGATGATTTTCCAGCCTTCAAGGCCGGTAAAGTAAATCTGCTTCAGTAAAACAGCTTTTATGGAAGGATTACCAAGGGAAGGAGAAGATAGCAGACAACGCCAGAAAACAGCAGACTGGTCAGCCAGATTAAGCATGAAACGGCTGCGACGTAAAAACCAGCCACCAACTTTGGCAGGAATATCCGCCTGTGTATCAGATATGGTAGATATTGCCATCACGCAAAAGCTCAATCTGTTTTATACCCAGTTGGGCAATCTCTTGTTTTATTTTTTCATAATATTGTGGCTTTGGGTGGGTAATCAGGATTTTTTCAGGCAACACCTGCATTTTTGCCAGCTCTTTTTTAAGCAGCGAACAGCAAAGATGACCGGTTAAAAGTGCCAGAGATTCCATTTCATCAGGAAAGGAAACTTCCACAATAAGTGCATTACAACCAGATGCGTATTGCCATATTTCTTCTGTGGGTCCGGTGTCTCCGGTGTAAACAAGCCGTTTACTGTCACAATCAACAACATAGCCAACGGCAGGCACAGTGTGGGTTACCTCTATTGCTGTCAGTGTATAACCATTAACTTTAAGCGGTGTTCCGGTTTTGATAACTTCATATTGCAGCACCGGATTTTCCGCATTGGGCAGACGGGTAAAGTCCGGCCAGATGATGTTGTTCAGGACATGTTCACGCATGGCAGTTATCACCTGACTTGTTGCGTAAACTGTTACCAGATGCTGCATGTTTTTTATGATTACATTATCAGCCAGGGCAGGAATGCCACGGATATGATCAAGGTGGGAGTGGGTAACAAAAATATGACGCAATTGCCACTGCTCGTCCTCGGTAAGCACAGAGCCAATAGTACCTGCATCAAGTAATAACGCATCATCAATCAGAAAGGCTGGTGGTCTGAAGTCAGGAAATTCTGCACCGGCACTGCCCAGAATACGAAGTTTCATTTTTGTTACTCCTGCACAGGCTCTTATCCAAACTGTTCTTTCAGGGCATGTATGATTTCTACCTGACGATTATATATGTACTGGGAAATAACTTTATCAGCCTGCCTGTCAACATCAATCCTGAACATATACAGATTTCCGGATTCAGCACGTCTGTTGCTGATGCGGTAAGCCGGCAAGGAAAGGCAGGTATTTGCCAAGGTAAGCCTGGCTGTACCTTGCTCGGGTATACCTGAAGGCAGCGGACAGTCTGACAGCATGGAAAAACCGGTAAGAGATATATCGTTTAAATTGCCATCCAGTATTTGCGGCTCCCGCCCTTCTTCCTGCACTGCTTCAAAAACAGCTTCCACCCGTTCATCCACCGTAACCCTGACAGCTTCGCGCCGCTCTGCACGGATACTGGCATAGGCAAAACGCCCAAGGGTAACTGCACATTTGGGCACATTAACCCGTTCAACAATGGCATGTACACCAAGCTCTTTGGGAAATGATGAACTGGTCAACAATGCCTGTTTTTGTACAGACAATACAACAGCCTGTGCCTGATTAACTTTAAGATCAAGCATTTCAGAATCAACGTATTCCATTGAAATAGGATAACTTACCGGCACCTCGTGGTAGTAGTTAATCAGGCGCAGGTCGTTTTTACGTTTACCACTATGGATATCTTTCAGCACCTCCATGATGGCTGTAAAATCCTGTTTGCCGTCTTTTATACTGGCAAGTTGATACGTTTCTTTCATGATACCCCCAACATAAAATTCAATCCGGTTTTATATTTGAAAATGAAGCAGCGGTTTAAATCTTGCAAATCTGGCATACGGGACAAAAATGGGTGCCACGTCCAGCCAGTTTTTCACGCTGTATAAGGGCAGAACAAACCGGACAGGGCTGTTTTGCTCTGCCGTAAACAGCCACCGGAAACATGCCGGCTTCAAAAACGCCATCTATATTGGCACCTTTCAGGCTGACCGCCTGCTGCAAGACTTCAGTTATGGCTGTGCAAAGCAGCGTTAATTCCTGCGAATCAAGGCGGTCTGCCCTGCTGCATGGATGCAGTTTTGCACGAAACAGGATTTCATCTGCATAAATATTACCGATTCCGGCAACAAACCCCTGATCCAGCAGCAGTGGTTTTAGCTGACGCTTTTGCTTTGCCAGTCGTTGTAACAGTTCAGTCTGCTCCAGGCAAAGACCGTCAGGACCAAGCCGTCCGGTTATTTCTGCAATGCTTTGCACCAGCTGCACCCGACCAAAAGCCCGCGGGTCATCAAAGCGCAGTGCCAACCCCTTATCCAGCAAAAGGCTTAGTCGTGTATGCTTTAACTGTGCCTCGTTTTCCGGAACCAGAAAAAGCTTACCAGTCATGCGCAAATGCAACATCATCCAAACAGATTTTGTACCACAACTTTCTGTAAATCTGAAGAACAGATACTTGCCATGCCGCCTTATCTCTTTGAAAACAGAGCCGGTTAATGCAGAAACAAACTGCTGCTGGTCACCTGTAATAACATTTTCGCGCAGTATGTTCACCTTTAATACAGTGCGTCCAATTATGGAGATTGGAGCATCACGCAGACAACGCAAAACTGATTCAACTTCTGGCAATTCCGGCATAGTTACTTACTTTCTGCTGTGTAGACACCATCCCAGTCAGCTGGCGGAGGTGTCTGCATATAGTTTTTGCAACGCTCAACGTACAGCCTGGAAGGACTATCGTTAAAATTATCAGCCAACTCTTCAAAAATCTGGCAGGCAGCAGCAAAAGAAGCTGCACGGTATTGTGCAAGTGCCTCTTCAAATCTGGGTAACAGTCCGGTGTTTTCTGTCATCAGCTCAAACATGATTACTGGCTGAAGTTTACCTTTCACCTTTATCCTGTCAACTTCGCGAAAACAGAACATGCCATCTGGTACCTGGCTGCGGGTACTTTCACTGACAAGGATATGTGAGCCATACATCTTGTTTTGCCCCTCAAGGCGTGAAGCCAGATTTACAGCATCGCCAATGGCAGTGTAATCAAAACGGATATCAGCACCCATATTGCCCACAACCGCATCTCCGGTGTTAATACCGATACCGATATCAATGGTGTGCATCCCCCGTGCAGCAAAACTTTCGTTCAGTTTTTTCAGCTCTGCAAGCATCCGCACTGCTGCGGTGCAGGCTCTGGTCGCATGGTCGGGCAGGTCAAGGGGCGCATTAAAAAGTGCCATTACTGCGTCACCTATAAACTTGTCCAGCGTACCTTTTTCTTCCAGCACAATTTTAGTCATGGGGGAAAGATATTCATTAAGCAGCTTAACCAGTTCCGGCGGTGTCAGGCTTTCAGAGACTGTTGTAAAGCCACGGATATCTGAAAAAAGTATGGAAAGTTCTCTTTGCTCACCGCCAAGCACCAGTTTGTCCGGATTTTTTTCAATTTCCCGCACAAGGTCAGGGGAAACATAGTTGGAAAAGGCTTTTTTAAGTTGCCTGCCTTTTTTCTCCACCACCAGATTACGCCAAGCCTCACTGCCCAGGTAGGTTATCCCCATACCCAGCAGCGGATAAATCACCGTCATATCCTTAAACCAGGTGGCAAATGCCTGGTAGTTAACAAGGCTGAAGCTGCCTAAAAGAACGCCAACGGCAAGCAGACCACCAAAGGTTCCGGGCACAAAAGCAAGCAGCAGACCTAGTAACAGGGGAAACACAATAATACATATAATTTCAAGCAGCTGGGTATCACCATCGTAAAGTAAAAATCTGTTTTGCAGAGCATTGGCAGCCAGGGTTGCATGTAGTTCTACTCCTGGCTGAACCGTATCAAAAGGGGTGGGACGGATATCGTAGATGCCTATTTCAGTGGCACCCACAAAGACCAGCGCATCTTTAAGGGCATCGGGTTGCAACCGTTTTGCAATTACGTCTGCCGCGGAAACAGTACGAAATGCACCGGATGAACCATAGTAGTTAAGTGCCAAAGTACCGTCTTCCCGCGCGGGAATCGCCTTTTGTCCAACCCAGACACCATTTACACCCCAGGGCTGAACCTCAAGCATGATATCGCTGCCCAGATAATGGCGCAGTGCTGAAAGACCAAGTGACGGGTAAATACTGCCATCGTGCAAAAGCAGCAAGATGGTACGGCGGTAAAGACCATCTCCATCGGGGCGGGCGTTAAAAAAGCCGGCATCGAGTGCGTTTTCACCCAAAATCGGCAGATTAGTATCAATGTTGCTGTATTCCACCAAAGGTAGGGATTCAACACCATCTGCCACACGCATCAGCCTGATGGCAGAACGCTCCAGCTGCAAAGCTGCCAGCGGATCAAGCGGCTGCTCTTCATCCCTGAAGAAATAGCCCAGCACAACATTTTTTGCATTGGTAATGGAAGCAGCCAAAGCCCTGTCTGTTGCAACATCCTGGGTTTCTGAAAAAACAATATCCAGTGCAGTTACCCTGGCACCGTAAAATGCCAGATTTTCAATCAGTTTGCCGGTAATTTCCCGCGACCAGGGCCAACGACCAAGCTCTTTTATGCTGGCATGGTCAATGGCAATCACAACAACAGCAGGATCTGCCGGCATGGCTCCCCTGATCCGGAAACGGGTATCCTTCATCCGGTAGTCCAGCTGCTGTAAAGCAGGAAAAGCCTGCTGATAGGCAGTAAACGCAACCAGAATACCCAACAGACCAAAAAGTATGAATGGTAACCGCTTTTTCATGGTTTTCATCCGGAAACTACATCAGCGTACAAAAACAGACAGCCTATGTAGCAGCTTTTCAAGGCTTGATTACTGAATGCTCTTTAGCAAGGTTTCAGCGGTACTTACGTAACGACCATCCGGATAACTGCGCAGATACTGTTCAAACCGCTGACGTGCCTGTTCTGCAAAACCCATATCCAATAAAGTCTGGCTGGCGTTAAAAAGGGCTGTTTCAGCCTGGGCAAGCTGTGGATATTCTTCAAGTACCAGCAGATAGGCTGCCAGTGCCTGTTCCGGATTTGCCAGAAAACGGGCATAAACCGCACCACGTTCAAGGTGAGCATCAGCACGCAGGTAAGCGATGTCAGTCAGATCAAGTGCAATCTGAAAAACATGCAATGCTTCATCATATTTGCCACTATCTGCCAGATAATGCCCGTAATTGATGTTCCAACGGGCAATTATGTCTGCAATCCGACCAGAATCAATCCATTCAGCAGGCGGGCTGGCTGCAGTTATCTGATCAAAAACATCCTTTGCTTCGGCAAGTGGTGTGCCTGGCTCAACCACAAGTGGCTTGATCGGTGTAATGCCACGGGTATTCTGGGTCATGGTACCTGGGGTAAGCGATTGCTGTTGCCTTTGATCATCACCGGTAATTTCTACCTTGCCCTCATTACCAAAAAACAGGTTGGCCTGCCCCTGAGAGAGCATCATAAACTCTGTGCCCTTGATACCGGCAACCGCTGTGCCGCTTTTTACAGTCATGCCACTTTGCTTGCTACCAAACTTGACAACCGATGCCCGCAACTTGCCCTGTGCAAGATTAAAACTGCCTGCACGATTATCCTTTGTGAGCAGGAACGAGGTAATCTCAAACTCGGTATTATTTGCCAGCGTAAACTTGCTTTTATCGTTAAGGGTAAGCTCAATCCAGCCGTTTGCGCCGGTTTTAAGCCAGTTTCCTTCGCCAACAGACGCACCTTTTGCAAGCGGTTTATAGGGGATATTGGACTGTGCCCGCCATGAAACCTCGCCGGAAACAGCGGTTATTGTGCCCACCTGTGCGGCAATAACCGGCAACGGAAGCAGACACAAAAGAGCAGTAAACAGGATAGCTATAAATCGTTTCATTGCTAAAACCTCCATAAAAACCGGAAATAACTACAAAGCAGGCAAGGCAAATTTAAACTGACAGGCTCCTGGTCAGTCACCAAAAATATCTGCTGTAAAAATCAGGATACGGCAATTATGCTGCCAGGCATCTTCCGGTAATCCTGCCTTACGGCAGGTCTGGCGCAAAAAAGTATCCCTGTCCCAGCCAAATTCAGTTGCAACCTGTGGTAAAAGCACACCCTGGGCACCACCTTTAATCAGATAAATGCCATGTTTGCCAACTTCAATTTCATCTATTGAGCTGATATCGCGCAAAGGTGACAGTACAGAGACTTCAAGCCCAAAATCAGACAGTTCCTCTTCCTGCATTACGGTAAAGCGGGGATCGCGGGTGGCAGCGGATACAGCCATTTCCCGCACCGTTTCCCATAGTGGCAAGTCTGATACAAAACTGCCAATACATCCGCGTAACTGTCCATTGCGCTTGATGGTCACAAAACAACCTGCCTTTACGCATAAGGTTTTTGATGGCTCTGACAACACCGGTAGCGGCAGTTTTTTTGTGCAGGCAATGATGGTTTCACGCGCCAGTTGCAAAAGCTGCTGTTGTTCTTCAGTATTCATAAAAACTCCTGGAACTATTTGTAATTTTTACGCCTGAAAAGCCCTGTTGCCACATTAACAACCCGATCAAGAAACAGCATACCATCCAGATGATCCATCTCATGCTGAATAGCCACAGCTTCAAAACCGGAAGCATTTATCTCCCTTGTCTGCCCGTTGCCACCGTCCATAAAACGAACAGTAATATCTGTTGAACGCTGCACATCACCGGTAAAATCAGGTACGCTCATACAACCCTCACGCATTACTGCCATACCGGAGCAGTCGATAATCTCGGGATTAAGCATCAGTAGCCTGCCGTGGTTATTGTCCTTACCGTGGCGGTTTTTGGATACATCCACAACACAGGCACGCAAGCCCACACCGATCTGCGGTGCTGCCACCCCCACCGAGCCAGGACCTGCCTCCATTGTGTCCACTAAATCCTGTAAAAGCCTTTTTATTTCAGCATCAAGCTGTTCAACCGGATGCGCCATTTTTTTCAATAATGGATGGGGGTATTTCAATATATTCTGAACTGCCATTTAAAGCTCCACCGGTGTAATCAGGCGCACACCTATTTCAACCTGCAATTCTGACTTAACTCCGGAAAGCAGTTTTTCCAGATCATCCGGAACAAGGTTATCAGGCAGTGCAGCTTCAAGCAGCATAATATAGACCGGTTCAGTTTTTGTACCAGCAAGCTTGGTCTGTAAATCCATGATATTTATCTGGTGCACAGCCAGTGTATTTGCAACGTGGTAAACAATGCCCGGCTGATCAGCTCCATACACTGTAATCTGGCATATTTCACCTTCTGTCTCGCCTCTTCTTGCCTCGCCGTTGTTCAGCTCGCGAACAGAAAGGGTCATCTCCATCTGCTTGCAAACCTTGCCAAGCTCAGCTTCCAGCTGCTCTTTGCCAAAAGGCTTTGTATGGGTAACAATCAAAATTGTGGCAAACTGCCCTGCCAGCATGGTGCTGCTGGAATCTGAAATATTACACCCCAGACGGAAAAGAACCTCGGTGATAGCTGCCACAATACCGGGACGATCTGCACCAACAACAGAGACAGCAAAGCTTATATTTTCCTTTATGGTCATTGTTGCACTCCTTTTACATCAAATAAATGATAAGTCTGATTACTTACATTAACATATAAAATGTTTTTTGCTGATTGACAAATTCATATACTCATCTTTACAGTATGCAGCTATGAAAATAAAAGACATGAAAAAACTTTTGGCAGCAATGTTAGCACTTGATAATCATCCCAGACACATTGCTACAGGGTTTGCCATTGGTGTTTTCATCGGCATTACTCCTTTTATCGGCTTACATACTTTAATGGCAGTTATGGCTGCATTTACCTTCCGCCTGAATAAACTGACCACCATTACCGGTGCATGGGCAAACACCCCTTTTACTACACCGCCAGTTTTAATCGCCAGCTACAAGCTGGGAGCCTGGTTGCTTGGAGAAACAGCGCGCCCTTTTAACATCACCACACTTGAGTGGCATTATCTTAAAGACTTTGCAGGGGCGTTATTGCTGGGCAGTGCAGTAATCGGGCTGGCAGCAGCCATTTTGGGATATGGACTTTGTTACTGGCTTGTAGTCCGATACAAAGGTAAAAAAGCCCGATTTGGACAAGCTTACCTGCGAAAATATACTTATCGGTGAATATCTTGACCCGTTTATTTATGCAAAAGATAACAGCTAAATGAGTAGCGGTGCCATTAACAACTGGCCAGAGGATGAGCGTCCCCGTGAAAAGCTTTTAAAACGCGGTGCCGATGCTCTTTCTGATGCCGAACTGCTGGCACTGGTTTTACGCAGCGGTGATGCTTCAGCAAAACGGACTGCAATAGATTTGGGACGGGAGCTGCTGGCACATTTTGACGGCAATCTGCGTGCCTTGGGCAGAGCCGAACTTAATGAGCTGCAACAGATTAAAGGGCTTGGACTTGCCAAATCATCTTCCATAAAAGCTGCCTTTATTCTTGCCACACGTTTTCAAAGCAGACCGCTTGTCACCCTTGACCGTTTCACTACACCTGGGCAGGTATTTGAGTATTTTCACCATGAAATGCGTGATGCCAGAAAAGAACAGTTTTTGGTATTGTTGCTGGATACCAAAAACCGCATATCCCGCAAAATAGTGGTGTCTGAAGGTTCTTTGACCCAAAGTATAGTTCACCCAAGAGAGGTTTTTGCACCAGCTGTAAGAGAGTCGGCATCAGCAGTGATTTTTGTCCATAACCATCCAAGTGGTGACCCGACCCCCAGTAATGAAGACAAACAACTCACCCGCCGCCTGAAGGAAGCAGGTGAGCTGCTTGATATCCGCGTACTGGATCATGTGATTATTGGTGACGGCAGTTTTTACAGCTTTGCTGAATCAGGGCTACTGTAACTGCCTAATCCTCAAGGTCATCCATCATGGTCTCTATTGCAAAGTTTTTGGCTCTTCCAGCCGGAGCTATAACTCCATAGGCCATTGCTTCTTTCAGTTCGGCACTCACGGCGCCGGCAGCCTTTGCCAGGGCAAAGTGCTTTTTTAGTCAGGTGGGACACCCCACTGCCACAGCACAACCAACACGGATGAGCTCGCGGGTTTTGGTATCAAGTACTTCTGAATATTCAAAATCTGCAAATATTTTTTTACGGATTTTCACCTTTACCACCTCCTTTTTTGTTAAATATAGTTTTACACATCAATAATTTGCAACACAGAAAGGTTT
>Ga0265295_1007891_pt1 | contig 12017 bp, 12 predicted proteins | sample Munlansysbiofilm_FD_192503 | JGI IMG/M metagenome (GOLD analysis project Ga0265295, IMG submission 192503) | Leachate microbial communities from a municipal landfill in Southern Ontario, Canada - Methane capture system biofilm | ecosystem: Engineered > Solid waste > Landfill > Unclassified ... | reverse complement strand
ATGATGAAGGCGGCCGCAGGCGGTTCTTCCATGTCCTTGATGCCGCCGAGGGTCAGGTTCAGCTTGGTGACTTCGCGTTCCATGCGCACGACTTCTTTTTTCAGGAAGCGGCTGACGGAGCCGTCTTCGAACATGCCTTCAAGTTTTTTCAGGCGGGTGATGCTGGTGCGGATGGTCTGGTAGTTGGTCAGCGTGCCGCCCAGCCAGCGGTTGGTGACGTGGTACATGCCGCAGCGCTCGGCTTCGGTCTTGATCACGTCCTGCGCCTGGCGCTTGGTGCCGACAAAAATGATCTTTCCGCCGCGGGCCACGGTATCGGCGATGAAATCGTGGGCCTTGCGGTACAGCTTCACGGTCTGCTGCAGGTCGATGATGTGGATGCCCTTGCGCGCGCCGAAAATGAAGGGACGCATCTTGGGGTTCCAGCGGCGGGTCTGGTGGCCGAAGTGGACTCCGGTCTCCAGCATCTGTTTCATACTTACATAAGCCATGGTAATCTCCTTGGTTTTATTCCTCCGCCCGCAGGAGCCCGAATGGGCCAAACCAAAAATGCGGACGTGTGGAGTGTTTGAGAACTGAAGTCGGTACGCGAGTGCCTTATCCTTGGCAAGAAAAAATTATACCCGGGCGATGAGGGGAATGACGATGGGGTCGCGTTCCAGGACCTTGCGGAAAAAGCGGCGCAGGGAGGACCTGATTTTCTCTTCCAGCTTGTAGGCCTCGCAGCCGGGGTTGCCTTCCATGACATCTAATATGATGCACTTGGCGTCTTCAAGGATGTGGGAGAAATGCTGTTCAAAGATGAAGCCCTTGGACTGGATGCTGGGGCCGAAAACGATGGTCCCGAATTCGTCCTGCACCAGGAGCACGATGACGAGCCCTTCGCCGCCCAGGATCTGGCGTTCCTTGAGCACGCTCTGGCCTACGTCGCCCACGCCTTTGCCGTCGACCAGAATGGACTCCGCGAAGACCGCTTCCTCCAGGCGGATGCCCGACGTGGACAGGGTCACGGGCTGGCCGTTCTCCAGGATCAGCGCGCGTTCCGGCGCGATGCCCCGGGACACGGCCAATTCGGCGTGCTTGAAAAGGTGGCGGTATTCGCCGTGCACCGGCACGAAAAATTTGGGATGGACCGTGTCGAGCATGATCCGCAGCTCTTCCTTGTGGGCATGGCCCGAGGCATGGATGGCCTGCACCTTTTCGTAGAGTACGCTCGCCCCATGCCGGTAGAGGTCGTTGATGACCCGGGTGATGGCCCTGGTGTTGCCCGGGATGAAGCGCGAGGACATGATCACCGTGTCGCCCTTGTGGATGTTGATCTGCCGGTGCTCGCTCCGGGCCACGCGGCTCAAGGCCGAAAGGGGTTCGCCCTGGGAGCCGGTCAGCAGAATGACGATCTTGTCGTCGTCAAGATAGGCCAACTCCTCCATGTCGCAGGAGTTTTCGCGGTTGAAGCGCAGGTGCCCGAGATCTTTGGCCACATCAATGTTGGTGACCAGACTGCGCCCGGTGAAGGCCACCCTGCGTCCGTGCTTGGCCGCAAGGTCGAAAATTTCCTGCATGCGCTGGATGTGCGTGGCGAAAAGGGTGACCAGAATGCGGCCCTTGGCCTCGGCAAAGACTTCATCCAGCGAGTCCTGGATTTCCTGTTCCGTCAGGGAGAAACCTTCGCGTTCGACGTTGGTGGAGTCGGAGAGCATGAGCAGCACGCCCTCGCTTGAAAATTTGGCGAAGGCGTCAAGGTCGGTGGCGTGCCCGCCCTGGGGGTTGCGGTCGATCTTGAAATCGCCCGTGTGCACGATGCGTCCGGCCGGGGTCTCGATACCGAGCCCGAAGCCCTCGATGATGCTGTGGCAGACGGGCATGAAGGTCACGGCGAATTCGCCCAGTTCGACCCGCTCCCGCGCGCGCACCGGGCGCAGCTTCACGTGGGAGTCGAGGTTGCGCTCCTGCAGGCGTTTCATCGCCAGGCGCAGGGTGAACTCGGAGCCGTAAAGAGGAACTTCCTGCAGATAGGGGACAAGCCAGGCCAACGCCCCGATATGATCCTCGTGGCCGTGGGTCAGGATGATGCCTTTTAATTTGTGCTTGCGGCTGACGATGAAATCCATGCGGGGGATGACCACGTCCACGCCATAAAGGATGACGTCCGGAAACATGAGCCCGCAGTCCACCAGGATCATGCTCTGCTCGGTCTCCAGGGCCATGCAGTTCATGCCTATTTCTCCCAGCCCGCCAAGGGGGGTGAGGGTAACGTGCGATTCGGGCATTAAAGGGCTCCAGTATGTTGAGGTACGATGTGATGCTCACGCATCCTGACGGAAACTAAGGGAAGTGGGGCTCAAGGACAAGGCCAAAAAAAAGCCGCTGAAACGCGGCTTGTGGACCTTGTCGTGGTAGAACCACGAATCGATGAACGCGGCAATGTCGCGGCGGAGATGATTTGGAGGAACCAAACGCTCGATGAACGCGAATCCGTACTGCGGTTGGTTGTGTCCCGCTGTGCGCATTATGCCGCTTTAATGGCGAAATCCTCGTCATTTGACGAGGGTTTCGAGCTGGTTTTGTCGGCCTATGGGGCTGGCCGGGGCGTCGGCCCGGCGTGTCCTCCTGTCGAGCCGGGAAGGGGTCAGCCCCAGATATCCAGTTCCTGCCTGAGCAGACCGGCCGCGATGTCCTTGCCGCTTGCCTCGTACTCTCCCGCCTCGATCCTGGCCTTTACGTCGGCGACCTTGTCGGCCCTTACCCCGTCGTCTTCCTGGGCAGACTTGAGCATGCTCATCTTGAGCCGCGCTTCATCGGAAATGGAGATACGGTCGGTGCCGCTTTCCTGATTGACGACGGTCTTCTGGTGTTCCTGGCGCTGTTGCTCCAGATGGTCCAGTCGTGCAGACTCGTAGCCGCTGAATGGTTTGATGGTGTTGATCGTCATTTTTCGCTCCTGCCGGTTATTCCGGCCGCACTGGCTTTTTCCGTCATCCGGGAGGCATGTGCCTCGGGGAGGGGGAAGCCTAGAGCATTGTTTCGTTGACCCGGGTCAAGGCGACTTCCCACAAACGTCGCAGGAAAGCATCCTTTTCGCCGTTGGTCAATTCCGCGACACCCTGGGCTGTTTTTTTCAGTATTTGAAGGCCGCTTCCGTCGGATGGATATCTGAAAAGCACTTCCTGTCCGAATTCCTTGGCCATCTGTGTCTTGATTTCACGAACGACCGGGTTTGCGGTGTCCGAGCCGATGAGGTTGTCCACTATCTCGCCAGCGACTTTTTCAACCAGCTGGCGCCTTTTGGCTTCCTTGGAAATGGAAACGGAATCCTGCTGTCCGCCGCGGTCCATGTATTTTTTGAACCTGGCGATACGCCGACCGGCTTCTTGGTGCTGATCGTACGTGCGCATCACGCTTTTGACGAGAAAAGGATTCACTGTCACGGGGCATACCTCTTATTTCACCCTATCGGCCAGTTATACTCGAACTTTAGATTTATTTACAAAAAAAGTCCGTTCACGCTCATGGCCCGGCTCCAGCGAACAGTGCTCCTCTCCTTGAATACGCGACACCTTTTGCTTACACTCCCGCAAATGGGAAAAATCATCAGCAACACAGTTATCGTTCATAACGTCGAAAATGAACTGGCGGCCAACATGGCCCAGCAAATCCGGCGCTGGCTCGTGGGCGAGGGCCGCTTCGCACGGATTGTCGTGTCCTCCAAGGAAAAGGTGCACTGCGTCTCGACCTGGGGGAATGCGGACATGATCCTGACTCTGGGAGGGGACGGGACCCTGCTTGCCGTGGCCAGGGCCGTGCAGGATCTGGGTATTCCCATTCTGGGGCTCAACCTCGGCAAGGTGGGATTTCTGACGGAACTCTCTCCCACGGACTGGCGGGAAACCCTGACGCTCATTCTGCGCGGGGAGTACGACATGTCCCGGCGGCTGGTCATCAGTTTTCACGTACTCCGGGGCGGTCAGGAGTATTACCGGGGCTATGCCATCAACGACCTGGTCATCAGTTGCGGGAGCCTGGCGCGCATGATCCGGCTCGACATGTGGTACGGCACCGACCATCTGGGCACGGTGCGGGCCGACGGCATGATCGTGGCCACGCCGACCGGCTCCTCGGGCTATTCCATCTCCGCCGGCGGCCCGCTCATCTACCCGGAACTCAACGTCTTCGCCCTGACGCCGATCTGCCCTTTCCTGCACGCCTTCAGGCCCATGGTTCTGCCTTTCGAGAACGCCCTGCGCATCCTGGTCCTTGATGCCGACCCGGACGTCTACCTGACCCAGGACGGCCAGACCGGAGTGGTTCTGGCCGCCGGAGACAATATCTTCGCCTCCCGGGCCGAAAAAAGACTCAACCTGATCCGTCCCCTGCATTCCCAGTACGCAGACAAGCTCAAGTCCAAGGGGTTTGTGCGGGAGAGTTGAAAAAAACGACCGCGTCCTTATTTGCCGAAGCCGCACGCGGGATAGTGGCACACGCTGCAGTTCTCGCAGAATCCGCCATGACCGAGAGCGATGATGTCGCGGCGCTCGATTTTCTCCCCGGCCAGAATGCGGGGCACGATCAGATCGAAAATGCTGGCCTTGTAATACATGACGCAGCCGGGCAGGCCGAGCACGGGGACGCCGTCCAGGTAGGCCAGCATGAACATGGCTCCGGGATACGTCGGCGCGCCGTAGGAGACGACCGAGGCCCCGGTTTTGCGGATCGCGGCGGGGGTCTGGTCGTCCGGGTCCACGGACATGCCGCCGGTGACCGCGATGAAGTCGGCGCCCTGCCGGACGAGCGAGAAGACGGCCTCCACCGTCATGTCCACCTGGTCCGAAACAAAGACCTGATCGATCACGGAACTGCCGAGGTCGTCGAACTTGGCCCGGAGCAGGGGGCCGAAGCCATCCTTGATCCGTCCATGGAAAACCTCGCTGCCCGTGGTCACCACTCCCACCCGTGCGGATTTGAGCGGCTTCACTTCGATGATGGGGCGGTGCTGCCTGCAGACGTCTTCCGCTTCGAGCAAAAGCTCTTCCGGAACGACCAGCGGGATGACCCGCGTCCCGCCCAGGACCCTGCCCGCCTTGACGCGCTGATTGCGGTGGATGGTCCCGAAGCTCACGTCCTCGATGCCGTTCAGACGGTCAAGACCGTCCACGTCAATGGACAGCAGGCCGTCGTAGGTTGCAGTGAGGGTCACCTTGCCCTCTTTTGGCTCGCTGAACACGATCCCCCGGCCCGCCGCCCCTCGCGCCAGGCGGATGGCGGCAGTGTCCTCGTGCACAAAGCCGTCGGCAGGGTCAAACACGTACAGATTGGCCTTGCCGATATCGAGCAGCGCCGCAATATCCTCTTCCCGGACGATATGCCCTCGCCGGAACGCCGGCCCCTTCTCGCCGCCAGGCACGATTCGGGTGACATCATGGCAAAGCACAGTTCCCACCGCTTGTTCAACCGCGATCGTCTTCACAGGCAACTCCCTGGTTTCAAGGTCTGAAAATTTCGTCCCGACACGTTCCCTCCGCTTCGAGCAGCGTCAGGTAATCCTCCATGGTGTCCACGTCCCGCAGGATCGCGGGGTCGTCGACCTCGACCCTCCGTACGAACTGACTCTTTTGCAGCAGGCGGCGCGCGCCGATGTCGCCGCAGAGTGCGGCTACATCCGCCATCAGCGGACGTCCGATGATGACCGGATTGCCGGGCTGGCCATGATGGACCGGCACGGCGGCCCAGGGGCGTTCGCGCAGGAAACAGTCGATGAGCGCGTCGATGATGGCCACGTTCAGCAGGGGCTGGTCCCCAAGCAGATACATGATGCCGTCGGCATCGGCGCGATGTTCCAGCCCGGCCCGCACCGAGGTGCTCTGTCCTGCGGCGAAATCCCGGTTCACGACTACCTCAAGGCCCTGCGTGTCGAGCTGCGGCAGCACCTGGTCATGGGCATGACCGAGGACCAGCAGCAGATTTTCGAGGCGTGAAGCCCGCGCGGCGTCGATGACGTGTTGCAGCAGCGGCCTGCCGCGAAAGGGCAGGAGCTGCTTGAAGGTGCCCATGCGCCGCCCAAGCCCGGCCGCGAGGATGACGCCGCGTACGCTCATGGCTCCCAGACCTCCATCACGCAGGAGGCGCGCATGGCCGCGCCCACAACCACGCGTCGTGGCAGGCAAGCGCCCGCGCGCAACCGGCCCAGGATTTCAAGGCCGTGAGCCAGCGCGTCCGGAGTGTCGGCCTGGTTCAGCCAGAGCAGACACCGCGCGTTCGCGGGCGCGCCCTTGAACATGCCGTGCGGATGGTTGCAGACCCTGACGACGGATTCGGGGGTGACCGGGGTGTTCGGAAGCAGGCCGCTCAGCTCTGCATAGCGTGCGCTTCTGCAGACGTGGTCTTCGTCCAGGGCTGTCCCGATGGCCGTAAGCCCGGCCAGGGCCAGCACATGCGTGCTGCGTTCGGGAATGACGGGTTCGTGCTCGGCCGGTGCCTTGAGCGGCAGCCTGCGCGCGCCGTCGGCCTCCACCAGGATCCAGTCGCAGATTCCGGAATCGAGCAGCCTGTGGATGAACTTTGGCGGCAGCCCCAAAAGCTTGCCGTTCTCCTCCCGCCAGGCAACGCAGACCGGCCTGCCCTGAGCCGTGGTCTCGCGGCAGGCGTCAAGGAAATGCTCGTTGTTCTCCGCCAGAACAAGGCGAGCCTGGCTTGGCGATGGCGGAAAGATCTTCGTCGTCGTGGCGCAGGCCACACGCAGGCCCCGCGCGGTCAGTTCCACGGCCAGCCGGAACATGACCGTGGTCTTGCCGCCCGCCCCGACGAGGCTGAGGAGCCCGCGCTCGGGCAAGCCGAGGGCCTCGGCGATGGTTTCCGGCATGGTCAATTGTAGGCCCTCATGATGGATTCCAGCACGGCCCCGCCAATGGCGCGGCCCTTGTCGGAAATGGTGTGCAAGAAGGCGGCGTCTCCCCGCGGGTCGATGTCGCCGAGCTTGAGACCCTGCGGCACATGACCGTTGGGCCTGATCTGACCGCGCAGGAGCCCGGCGATTTCGGCCACCACAGGCTTCCCCGAGACCTGGCCCAGGATCTGTCCCGCCTGCACCAGATCTCCGAGCATGCAGTCCCAGGACAGTTTTCCGGCCACCGGAGCCCGTAGCACCCTCTCGCGGGCGTAGCCGCCGATGGAGCCGGGGATGCCCGTGTTGGGAGCAGCCGCGCCCTGGGTGATGATGCGTCCCAGATCGTGCCCCCGGTTGGTTTCGATGACGGTGTGCACGTCCATTCCGGCGTCAAAACCGGGGCCGAGGCCGATGACCAGGGGCGAATCGGTCATGCGGGTGCCCAGGTTCCGCTTGGCGATGATGGCATCGACAAGCACGTCCGGCTTGATGACGGGGATGCTGTCCCACTGCGGGTCGATCAGGACGGGCAGGGCGCCTTGGGCCCAAATCTCGCCGATCTGATCGGGGCGCTGGGTCCGCACCGCCCGCACCCCTTCGACCAGACATTCGCCGTCCAGCACCGCCTCGCAGAAGCTGACCGTCCGCCGCACCGCCAAAGGATGCGCCGTCTCCAGAATCACGATGCGGCGCAGCCTGGCCTGATACAATCGCCAGGCCACGGCCGTGCCCATCTCTCCGCCGCTCTTGATCACGATGACCCGCTCGCTCAAACTTTGCATGAATCCTCCTTGCGCCGCATCGCCAATGTGAAGGGGGCACGGGCCCCCTCGTGTCACCATCCCCAGGTCAGGTATTCATGGATCGAATCCGCAGCTTTTCGTCCCGCGCCCATGGCCAGGATGACCGTGGCCGCCCCGGTGACGATGTCGCCTCCGGCCCAGACGGCTTTCTTGCCGGTCTTGCCGGTCTCGGCGTTGGCCGTGATGTAGCCCCACTTGTTCAGCGGCAAATCCGGGGTGGAGCGCGTCAGCAGCGGGTTGGCCCCGGAGCCGATGGCCACGATGGCCAGATCGCACTCCATGGTGAACTCCGAACCGGGCACTGTGACCGGACGCCTGCGCCCCGAGGCATCGGGTTCGCCGAGCTCCATGCGCACGCACTCCATGCCGGTCAGGCGGCCCTTTTCATTGCCCAGGTAGCGCACCGGGTTGACCAGCAGTTCGAAGCTGAGCCCTTCCTCTTCGGCGTGATGGATTTCCGCTCCACGGGCCGGCATCTCCGCGCGCGAGCGGCGATAGACGATGCTGACTTTTTCCGCGCCCAGGCGCATGGCCGTGCGGGCGCTGTCCATGGCCACGTTACCGCCACCCAGCACGACCACATGGCGGCCCTGGGGGATTGGCGTGTCCACTTCCGGGAAGAGGTAGGCCTTCATCAGGTTGGCGCGAGTCAGGTATTCGTTGGCCGAGAGCACGCCGACCAGGTTTTCGCCGGGGAGGTTCATGAACTTGGGCAGGCCCGCGCCGACACCTAGGTAGACGGCGTCAAAGCCCTGCTCAAACAGTTCCTCCACGGTCACGGTGCGGCCCACGACCACGTCGCATTCGATGCGTACCCCCTGCGCTCCAAGGCAGGACACTTCCGAGGCGACAATGTCCTTGGGCAGACGGAACTCCGGGATGCCGTAGACCAGCACGCCGCCCGGTTTGTGAAAGGCTTCAAGCAGGCTGACCTCATGGCCCTTGAGCACCAGATCGCCTGCCACGGTCAGGCTGGACGGCCCGGAGCCGACCACGGCCACTTTCTTGCCCGTGGCCTTCTCCCTGGAGGGCAGCTCGCAGACGTGGTGCGCCCGCTCCCAATCGGCGGCAAAGCGTTCCAGGTTGCCGATGGCCACCGGCTCGCCCTTGCGGCCCAGCAGGCAGTTGCCTTCGCACTGGATTTCCTGGGGGCAGACCCGCCCGCACACGGCGGGCAGGCTGTTGCGTTCCCAGATCTTGCCGATGGCCTGGTCGAAACGGCCGGCGGCGATATGTTTGATGAAGCCCGGAATATCGACATTGACCGGGCAGCCCTGCACGCATGCCGGGTTCTTGCACTGCAGGCAGCGACCCGCTTCGGTCACGGCCATCTCCGGGGTGTAGCCGAGCGGCACCTCCTCGAAGTTTCTGGCCCGCACCTGCGGGTTCTGTTCGGGCATGGACTGACGCGGAGTCTTGTTCGTGCTGGTCATGCTCGCGCACCCTCCTCGCATTTGCAGCGGCCGTGGCTCAGCCGCTCCTGTTCCGTGTAGGCCTGCAGGCGCAGGATCAGTTCGTCGAAATCCACCTTGTGTCCGTCGAATTCCGGCCCGTCCACGCAGCCGAACTTCGTTTCGCCCCCGACTGTGACCCGGCATCCGCCGCACATGCCCGTGCCGTCGATCATGATCGGGTTGAGACTGACCATGGTCGGCACGCCGAAGTCCTTGGTCAGCAGCGACACGAACTTCATCATCGGCACCGGGCCGATGGCCACGACCTGATCGACGCCGCCACGGGTGAGCTGTTCCTTGAGCACTTCGGTCACAAACCCCTTGCGCCCGTAGCTTCCGTTGTCGGTGCAGATGTGCAGGTCAGTGGAGGCCAGGCGCATCTTGTCTTCGAGGATGAGCAGGTCCCTGTTTCTGGCCCCGATGATGGATGTCACCCGGCAGTCCGCGTTCTTCATGCCGCGGGCGATGGGATGCAGCACCGCCACGCCCGTGCCGCCGCCCACGCAGACCACGTTCTTGCCGGGCTCGATATGCGTCGGCTGGCCCAGCGGGCCGATGACGTCCTGATAGGCGTCGCCCACCCGCAGTCGCCCGAACAGCTCCGTGCTCTTGCCGACGACCATGTAGATGACCGTGACCGTCCCCTTTTGCGGATCGGTTTCGGCCATGGTCAGCGGTATCCGCTCTCCATTTTCGTTGGCTTTCAGGATCAGGAATTGTCCCGGACGAGCCTTGGCGGCAATGCGCGGGGCCTCGATCTCGTTCAGGACGACCGTTCCGGAGGCCATCTCTTCGCGTTTGACTATTTTGAACATGCTGTTTTTTTCCTGCTAGAATGCTTTCATGATCATGAGGGTGGTCACGTTGCCCTCGGAGCCGAGCTTGTTTTCAAACTCCCACAGGGAACGCAGTGACACGCCCAGTCCATAATTCGGCATGAAGACGCTTACTTCCGGGCCGATGGCGTAGGCTTCCTCGCGGTCATCGACGGAGCCGGAGCCGCTGTCGTCGGTGACCTGCCAGCGGCAGTACCCGGCCAGACCCACGTCCCAGATTTTGTCCAGCGTCTTGCCCAGGCCCCATTCAAAGTGAAAATCGTTGCCGGGGGTCCAGTCCGTGTCTTCCTGCTCGGAGTGGATCTCGTAGCGGGAGAGAACGGACGCCGACCAGGTCCTCTGCTCGTCGAAATAGAACGTTGCGCCCGCCGTGAACATGCCGGTCCAGAATCCCTTGCCGGGGCTCGCCGGTTCGTCGGCGTCGAAGTCGCCCGTGGGCAGGTACACGCCCACGCCGACGGCGGCGTCATATCGGGGGCCGTGCCAGGCCAGGAGCAGGGGTTCCACGAGGATGTCCCCCAGGCCGAATTCGTTGTCGCTGAAGGAGTGGGGCCCCGCGTTTTTCATGGAGATGTCGGTGTAGACCATGGGCACGCAGATATCCGCGACGATGTTTCCGCCGAGGAATTGAATACCGGATGAATACACAAGACGATTGACAAGGGCGTATACGTTGACGTCGAAGTCGACATCGACATTTTTTCCGTTCTTGTCGTTAAGTTCATCCGCCGTGTAAAAAATATTGTAGACCCGCCAATAGACGCCTTCCGGCGGGAGCGTCGCACCCTTGATCCCTTCGGCACCGTTCACGTAATGTCCGGATCCGGCATGAGCGCTTGCGCTCGCCATCAAGAACGCGACCATCATTACGAACTGCATCAACTTCTTCATTCTTTGCCCCTTTGGATGGAACCGGCGCAAGGGTTGTCTGGATGAGCCCCTGCGCCGGCATGATCATGAATTCAGTGCCTTGAATACGCGCTCCGGAGTCATGGGCATCTCCTTGAAGCGATGGCCGGTCGCGTTGGCCACGGCGTTGGCGATGGCCGAGGCCGGGCAAACCAGACTGCATTCCCCCGCGCCCTTGGCGCCGAAGGGGCCTGTCGGATCGTTTGACTCGACGATGATGGAATGAATCTCGGGCATGTCCTCGGCGGTGGGCAGCATGTAGTTGTGCATGCTGTACTGCTGCTGGCGACCCTTGTCGTTGTAGGTGACCTCCTCGCTCAGCGCATAGCCGATGCCCTGGGCCGCGCCGCCCTCGATCTGGCCTTCGACGATCATGGGGTTGATGGCGCGTCCGACGTCATGGGCGGCGGCCAGCTTGATGACTCGTACCTGACCCGTGCGGGTGTCCACTTCCACATCCGCGAAGCACGCGTGCCACGGCGGGGCGTTTGGCGGCACAATGCGGCCAACGCCGATGAACTGCTTGTTGCGCACATGGGCGTGATAGGACAATTCCTCCAGGGTGACGGTGTTGCCCTTGCCTTCCTTGACCTCTTCGAGCTGGCAGAGTCCCGAGCCGGAGCATTCGTCCATGCTCGATGTGACCGGAGTGATCACCCCTTTGCGGATCTGCAGATGTTCCGGGGCGATGTTGAAGAACCCGGCCGCATATTCGAGCACCTGGCGGCGTACGTCGTCTGCGGCGGCCTTGATGGCCGTGCCGGCGGCGTAACAGGTCCGGCTGGCATGACTGCCGATGTCGAACGGGGTTCCGAGGGTGTCGCCGTAGGTGAGGCTGATGTGTTCCATGTCCAGGCCCAGGGTTTCGGCCGCGATCTGGACCAGGCTCGTGCTCGTGCCCGTGCCGATATCCGGCACGCCGGAGGCGACATGGGCGGACCCGTCGGGCTGGATGGTCACGTAGGCGTTGTCGTAATCAACGCAGAAGGGCCAGGCGTTGCTGACATGCGTTCCAACCGCCATGCCCAGGCCGCGCAGTTTGGTGCTTCCGGGCTCGTTGAAGGTTCCGCGGCGTTCCCAGCCGATGCTTTCCGCGCCCTGGCGCATGCATTCGGCCAGCTCCGTGGAGCCGCAG
>Ga0265295_1007890_pt1 | contig 12018 bp, 13 predicted proteins | sample Munlansysbiofilm_FD_192503 | JGI IMG/M metagenome (GOLD analysis project Ga0265295, IMG submission 192503) | Leachate microbial communities from a municipal landfill in Southern Ontario, Canada - Methane capture system biofilm | ecosystem: Engineered > Solid waste > Landfill > Unclassified ... | reverse complement strand
CTCTTACTTCCTGAGTTAACGATAGGTCTACCTAAACACATTACCGCGGAGACAGGGATGGATGTTTTAACGCATGCGGTTGAAGCTTATATTGGGCGTAGCAACACAAAATACACGCGGGCTAAAGCCATTAATGCAACTCGGCTTGTGTTTAATTATTTATATACTGCCTATTCTGAGCCAGGTAACTTAGAAGCGCGGAAAATGATGCAACTTGCCTCCTATGATGCCGGTGCAGCCTTCACCCGTGCCTATGTCGGAAATATACATGCTCTAAGTCATCCACTAAGTGCGTACTACGGCCTAGGACACGGTAAAACGAATGCCACGATTATGCCTATTGTTTTACGCTACTACGGGGCAAGTGTTTATCGCTCACTCGCAGACCTTGCACGTAAGGCTGGTGTCCTTGAGGAAAAAGATGATCAAAAGGCTGCCTTATTATTTATTGAAAAAATTGAAGCGCTTAATAAGGCACTAGGAATCCCTAGTCATATTAAAGAAATCATCGATCAAGATATTGATAAACTTGCAACGCACGCCCGTAAAGAGGCTAATCCCTTATATCCTGTACCAGTAATATTTACGCAAGTTCAATTTATTGAACTATATAAAGTAATTAAAGGAGTGTAATTATGAAAGACATTATTAGTAGTCAAAAAGAATTGTTCGTTCATCAACATCCATTTAGTGTTGAACATAGACTTAATAGCCTAAAAAGACTTAAACAAGCAATTAGTGCAAATGAAGAAGCAATATTTGAGGCACTTTATAGCGACTTACGTAAAAGTAAAACAGAAGCCTTTATGACAGAAGTAGGGCTCGTTTATGAAGAAATTAATTTTGCGCTTAAAAACTTAAAAAAATGGGCAAAACCGCAAAAAGTAAAAATTTCACTTGCTCAATTTCCGGCTAAAGCGCGCGTTATAAGTGAGGCTTATGGCCAAGTTCTTATTATGAGTCCGTGGAATTATCCTTTTATGCTGACAATCGTCCCACTTATTGGGGCGATTGCTGCTGGTAACGTTGTTATTGTTAAACCTAGCGCCTATGCGCCAAATATTGCTAAAGTGATGAAAGATATTATCGAACATGTCTTCCCACAAAAAGAAGTTGTTTTGTTTTTAGGCGGGCGCAGTGTAAACGAAGAAATTCTCACTTACAAATATGATTATATTTTCTTTACCGGTAGTGTTGAAGTTGGTAAGGTTGTGATGAATAAGGCAAGCCAAGACTTAACGTCGCTGACACTTGAATTAGGTGGTAAGTCACCCTGCATTATTTTTGGGGAGGCTGATCTTGAACTAGCGGCTCGCCGTATCACTTGGGGTAAACTGGTTAATATGGGCCAAACATGTGTAGCGCCTGATTATCTTATTGTCGAACGTAAAAATGAAAAAGTTATACAACTGATTGAAGAAAAATTCAATCTTGCTAAGGAAGACTTATTAAAGAGGCCAAAAATTATCAATGAAAAGCATTACTTACGGCTTAAAAGTTATTTACAAGAACTAAACATTGAACGTTATAGTGATGAAGAGCAAATCATTTATCCAACAATTGTTAAAACTCCTTCTTTAGATGTAAAAATCATGCAGGAAGAAATATTTGGTCCTATTTTACCTGTTATCATTGTTGATAATTTAGTCGAAGCTAAACTACTCATTAATAGTCGTCCCAAACCACTAGCAATGTATGTATATAGTGACGAAAAAAAGGTTGTCGACTATCTTTTAACTCACACTAGTAGTGGTTCATTTACAGTTAATGACAACTTAATGCAACTAGCTTCCAGCCATCTCCCCTTTGGTGGAGTTGGTGAATCAGGCATGGGAAGCTATCACGGCCATCAATCATTTATAACATTCTCACATCAAAAAAGTGTCTTATTTAAGAGTAAAAAATTCGATTTAAAATTTCGTTATAAAAATGATGAAGCCGCCTACAAGATGGCTAAGAAAATAATTAAGACCAAGTAAGACGGTCTAAATTGTCAAAATCACACCCTATTATCCGATCATAATAGGGTTTTTTATTTCCTCTGAAAATGGCAAAAAAATTTCGCTTTTGACTGACAATATTTGTATAAATACTGTTTTTATAAGCACTACAAAACTGTCAACGCAAAACTGGTTTTTTATACATAAATGAATACTTATAATGAGTGATTTATTTGTTTTATAAAATGACTTTATTGTCAATATATGTATAGCATAGAAAAAAATCCCGAATTAGGCTTAAACTCTTGCCTTATTATGTTATAATAATCGCGAATGATGAGGTAAGAACATGAATTTATTTTCGACAAATAGAATCAAACATATAGACGGACATAAACACCCCTCGCAAGAGGCCGAAGTCCGCCGTCTAAGTAAGGATAAAATTCCTTATGTTTATTTTCCACTTGTTAATCCTAAAGGCCAACCAATTAATGTGTTAGTCAAAGAGGGAGACGAAGTACAAATGGGAATGCGCATTGCAATAAGAGAAGACATGTATGTCCCACTTTTTAGTAGTGTGTCTGGAGTAGTAGAAGGAACTATCAATAAGTACCATCCTTTGACGGGGCGAAGCGTCCCCCATTTAGTCATAAAAAACGATGGTAAGTACACAAGAGGACCTGGCTTAAAAGTCATCTCCCAAGACCCAACTAGAGAAGAAATTGTTAATGCAATCAAGGAGGCCGGTATTATTGGCTTAGGTGGCGCTGGCTTCCCAACATGGATCAAATACAATAATGTTGCTAACATTGACACGTTATTAATTAATGGGGTTGAATGTGAACCATTTTTAACGACTGACTTTGTTGTGATGTTAGAAGAGGCTAAAACATTATTAGATGGCGTGATGCTGCTTTTAAAAGCAAGTGATGCCGAGCGGGCGATTATTGCGATTAAAAAGGGAAAGAAACTTGTAGTTGATGCTGTTAAAACACACCTTCAAGATTACCCACTTATCACATTGCGTGAAGTACCGGATGCCTACCCTATGGGTTGGGAGCGGACCTTAATTTGGAAAGTGTTAAAACGTGAATACGATGTTTTACCTAGCGAATGTCATGTTATCGTCAACAACGTGCAAACAGCGATTGCTGTTGCTAAAGCCTTACTAGAAGGCAAAAGACTGTGTGAAAGAGTGCTCACTGTTAGCGGTGATGTTGTTAAAAACCCATGTAACATTATTGTTCCATGCGGCACACCGATTGAGACAATTCTTGCCGAGTTTGAAATTGATGATAGTCAACCTATTCATCTTCTTACCGGTGGACCAATGACGAGTAATGCAATTACTAATCTTGATTTTGTGACAGTCCCACAAGTTGGCGGCTTAACACTTCTAAAACAAGTTAAATATGATGAAGTAGCTTGTCTTCGCTGTGGAGCTTGTACATCAAACTGCCCAGCAAGCCTCCAACCAGTTGAAATTAAACTTGCGGTTGAAGGTCGCGATGTTGTGCGTATTGAAAAACTTAATGCGATGAAATGTATAGAATGTGGACTTTGTTCCTATGTATGTCCTTCAAAAATTGAAGTGACCGAATTTATGAAAAAAGCCAAAACAATGTTAAGGCTAGAAGCAGCCAAAAAAGCAAGGTTAGGTAAATAATTATGAATTTAGTATCAGCAAAGGCTCCATTTAATCGGAGCAAAAAATCAACTAGTAAAATTATGATGGAACTCCTTATTGGTTTAGCTGTCATCTTTGTTGCTAGTGTCGTCTATTATTTTACAGTCGGTACTTGGTACGGACTTAAAGCATTAGCGATGATGGGTGTTTCCATCCTCGTCACTATTTTATGCGATGTGATTGTCGGGGCTATTCGTTTCAAAGGTGATAATAAGGAATTTGGCGCTTACTTAATACGTCATGTTCGGACAAATTATTCGATAATAACTGCAGTTATTTTCACCTTAACATTACCAATTGGGACACCATTTTATGTTTTGATTGTTGGTAATGTCTTTGCAACCTTAATCGTAAAATACGCTTTTGGTGGCTTTGGTCATAACATTTTTAATCCTGCGGCTTTAGCTCGTTTGCTCGTTGCCTTAGCTTTTGGCGCCCAATTAAAACCATTTCTTGTTGATAACACGGTTGGTGGCCTTGCCGCTGGTGCGACGCTTACTAGTCAATATAGTGGGACCGGTTTTAAATGGCTCGCCCCTTTAGGCGGACTAGATTTAACGAAAATTTTTGTCGGTAATTATAACGGAGCCCTTGGTGAAACATTTACGCTCCTTATTATTGCTGTTGGTATTGTGCTTGCTATTCGTGAAGTTATTAACTGGCGGACACCAGTTTTCTATTTAGGCACAATTGCACTTATTGCTATTCCCATGGCTTTAATTGCTAATGTTAATGTGTGGGAATCAGTCGCCTTATCGATAGGTTTAGGTGGGGCAGCATTTGGAGCAATATTTATGCTCACTGATCCTGTTTCTTCACCAACTGGTAATTTTGGCAAAGCACTAATTGGTGTGATTGCCGCTTTCTTTACGGTCTTGATTCGTGTTGCTGGTGCTTATCCTGAAGGGGTTGCTTTCTCAATTGCCTTCGTGAATATTCTTGCACCAATGATAGATAAATTAAGTGTAGGTCAAACAACTGTTAATTTATGGAAAAAATATGTAACAGCAACCGCAATCTTTGCCCTTAGTACTGGTACGATGTCTTTAATCGCTTTCAACAAAACAAAAGCAGAAGGAGAAGAGCCATCAAGTAGTGAAGTATCAAGTAGTGAAGTATCAAGTAGTGAACCACCGGTTATTGAACCCTTTGTTAAATTAAGTGGTAGTTATACCTCCGTGGCACCAATTGAAGATTATACTTCTCCGTTTACTGTTGAAATCGAAGTCGGCTTAGACATTGAATATAACATCGTCACACTTGATGTTACGAACGGCTCAACCCCTGACTTTGGTGGATATGTCAATAAAAAACAACAATTTGTCGATTACTACACTTCAATTAGTGTTGCCGATTTCTTAAAACTACCTGCCATTACCGAAGTTAGTGCTGGTACAACTAAACCCTCTGAATCTGAAATTCCTCAAGCGGTTAGCGGCCTTTGGTATTCAAGCGTTGGCATTTATCAAGCTCTAGCTGATGCCTTTAGTGGAATTCAAGCATATGAAGGTGCTCATACTAGCGCAATGTGCGAAGCGAGTGAGTACTGCGAATATGAGCCAGAACAACTTAAAGTTAACGTTTATGTTAAAGCTGATAAGATCGTCACAGTCGGCTTAGGTGAAACTGGTCAATCGACAAGTTCGTACGCAAATACTTGGGCTGGTAAACTCGAAGCCATTATTAGTGCTTATCACGGTGTTACAGTTAGCGACTTAAATGCCATGACTGATCCTGTGGAAGTTTATGGTGTCGCCGATAATGTTTCAGCTGGCGTCACTTATAGTGGTGACCGCTTATTCTATGCCGTCCAAAATGCTTTAGAAGGGTATGGTGCTTAATATGGCAAAAAAGAGTGTAAATAAATTTGTTCTCCTCCCCTTATTTTTAGGCAGTGTTTGCCTTATAAGTGGCGGGATTATTGCTGGCGTCAATTCCTTTACCGAACCTGTGATCGAACAACGAATTATTGATCAACAAAATGCTGGTTACTATAAAGTGCTCGAGATTGAAAGTGCTGATGCTCCGACTGATTTAACTCCAAGTGCTGCTCTTGCGGCTAAAGGTGTCACCAGTAAAAAAGAGTTTAAATCAGGTAGCACTAAAATCGGTTTTGTCTATGATGTAACCGTTAGTGGATATGGTGGCAAAATCATGTTCCAAGTCGGCTTTAAAGACGGCAAATTTAGTGGCTTCAATGTTATAAGCCATAGTGAAACTCCATCTTTCGGTGGTGTTGTTATTCCAAAAGTCGATGAAAGAATTAAAAATCAAGATGCAAGTAGCAACGTTTTAGATTTGCTTAACGGTACAGACAACTTAACAGCTGGTAAGACTGTCACTGGTAATGCTTTAGTGGCAGGCCTTAGTGCTTGTGCAAATGACTACTTAACGGAGGTCGCTTAATATGAAAAAAAATCGAATCATTCTTGATGGAGCGTTTAAGAACAACTCAACATTTATCTTACTCTTAGGACTATGTCCAGTCTTAGCGACAACAAGCGGCGTTTCCAGTGCCTTAGGCATGGGACTAGCGATGCTTGCCGTTATTATTGTTTCTAACGTTGTTGTCTCCCTCATTCGTCACCTTATTCCTAATGAAATAAGAATTCCTGTTATGATTGTTATTATTGCCACAATCGTTACTGTTGTTGAAATGCTTATGAAAGCATATCTTCCGGACTTAGCCGCAAACTTAGGTGTATATTTATCAATCATTGTTGTTAACTGTGTCATCTTCGCCCGGGCTGAATCATTCGCGCTTAAAAATGGTGTTTTCGATAGTTTCCTTGATGCAATTGGAACAGGCTTAGGTTTCATCCTTAGTGTCCTCCTACTTGCTTTAGCTAGAGAAGTAGTGGGAACTGGTGCTGTTGACTTTAAGTCCTTTATTAACGGAGAATCATTATTCTTACTAAGAATTTTCCCGGAACAATATGCAATTAGCATTTTTGTTGAAAACTCAGGGGCCTTCATTATGTTAGGCCTTCTTATCGCTCTTATTACATATCTTGTTCCAACAATTTCCACTTGGAATGAAAATAGAGCTAAACTTAAAGCCCAAAAAGCCTTAACAACAAACATTGAAACGGAGGCAAAATAGTTATGAATATCTTATTAATTGCCCTTGCTGCGATTTTAGTCAATAACGTCGTCTTAAGTCGTTTCTTAGGAATATGTGGTTTCTTAGGTGCGACAAAAAAAGCAACATCTGCGATCGGTATGAGTTTAGCCCTCGCTTTCGTTGTCATTTTTGGTGGAATTATTAGTTATAGTTTATATTTCTTTATTCTCGTTCCGCTTGATCTTGAATTCTTGCGCCTTGTCGCTTTTATTCTTGTTATCGCTTCACTTGTTCAATTTGTCGAAATGTTTATTAAACGTTTTGTTCCTTCACTTTATAAGTCACTAGGTATTTACTTACCATTAATCACGACTAACTGTGTGGTCTTAACTGTTGCTCTAGACGTTGCTGCTGTTAGTGGCGGTGTTCCTGATTATACATTTCTTACAATGGTTGTCTACGTCTTTGCCTCGGCCGTTGGCTTTGGATTAGTAACAGTTTTATTTTCATACATTCAAGAACGTTTAGCTAATACTCCTAATATGCCTAAAGCTTTCCAAGGTCCAGCGAGTGCCTTGCTCATTGCTGGCTTAATGGCGATTGCTTTTCTTGGATTCAAAGGAATGATATAATCGCTCTATGGAACCATGGTTACGAATTTTATTAGCAATTGTTATATTTACAGGGCTTTCCGGTCTTTTTACCCTTGGCTATGTTCTTAATAAACGGACCCCTAAACCAGCAGGCTGTGAAGATTTAACGGCTCACTGTCATACTTGCCCTGTTGCAAGTTGCGGTCATAACACGAGTGAGAAAGAGGAATAAATATGTTGTTTTTAATCGAATTAAGTATTGGGGCAAGAATTCTTGTTGCCATTGCTGTCTTGTTTGCTGTTGGAGGCGTTCTTGGTCTTCTCTTAGCACTTGCTGATAATAAGTTACGTGTTGAGGTAGATGAAAGAGTCGCGCACGTTCATGAACTACTCCCTAACATTAACTGTGGATCATGTGGCTATCCAGGTTGTGCTGGCTTTGCTGAAGGTATTATTAGTGGTGACGTTAAGGCTTTATCACAATGCCGCCCCAGTGCAGGCCGTAAAGGCTCACGGGAAGCCATCAGTGAATACCTTGCTTCAACACCTGGCCCTGATGGGAAAGTAATTAATATTAAATAGAAAGATGGTCAGGATTCGTCCTGACTATTTTATTCAATGAAAAAAGCAAAAGTAAAAATAAACAAAACCCCGTGGGACACATACACATTTAGCGCCTTGCTCGTCTTAGCATCGTTACTTTTAGTTGTGCTTAATTCCGCGTTTAAAACTAGCGACCCCTTAATGGTGTTTGTTTATGTACGAAATACACTCATTGATAAATTAGACTTACGCGTTAATCAATCAAAAACGTACTTACAAAGTGACTATCCTGTATTTAAAGGTGATATTACCATCGAAATACTCGATCAAAAAGTTCGCGTTGAAAAAGAAACAAGTCCGCGGAAATATTGTTCAATTCAAGGATATGTTGGTGAAGTCGCACGTCCTGTTATTTGTCTTCCTAACTCCTTTTACATTGTAATTATGGGAGCAAGTTATGCCTAAACGCCGCATTAGTGTTCGTAAGCTTGTGAGCCTTTCCGTCCTCCTAGCACTAGGTGTAATTTTAAATATTGCCGAAAACTATATGGTCTTTTTCCCGGCAATTCCAGGAATGAAGTTAGGACTTGCAAATACAATAGGCTTACTCGTTCTTGCTCTTTTTGGACCGACGGAATTTTTACTGATAGGCTTTTTACGTGTCCTTTTAGCCGGAACATTCTCTGGTTTTGGCAGTGGTTTTATGATGTCGATGACAGGCTTTGTCTTTTCGGCGACTGTGACGCTACTTTTATATCATACGAAGAAGTTATCAATTTACGGACTATCGATGGTCAGTGCTGTCTTTCATGGTGTCGGGCAAGTCACGATGATTTCGCTGCTTTATCAAAATGTTTTAATGTTTAATTACTTATTTATTCTTATGTTCAGTGGAATAATTATGGGTTTACTTATCGCATTCTTAACAAAAATCATTCTTCAAAGAGTGCGTTTTCAAGGAATAAAGGAGGTAAATTATGAAGACAACATCGAACAGTAAATTTGCCGACTTTCTTAGTAAATTTGCGCCAAAAGAATATATTGCCCTCTCATTAGCAATTATCGTCTCTATCCCTATTTTGATTTACGGATTTAGCGATAAAGGTGAAAACCCACCTGTTGCTCAAGGTTTTAAGCCTATTACTGCAACCAAAGAAGTTTATAGCACTAACGGTGGACGGCCTGTTGATTTATTTGATACTTCATTTTATATTGCTTATGAAAACACTATTAACGATAACGAACTTGCACTTATTAAGGAGATTCTTAACGAATATTTAGTACCTTATCATATCCTTTTTGACCGTCACAAAAATTATTTTGCCGAAGAAGTAGTCAACCCTAAACGGCCAACACTCGAAGAACAAAATACAACTCCCCTAGTGCAAAATTTGAAAGTTATTAATGACAATATTGGATCTTTTGTTGAAGTTGACTATCCTCTTTATGACCTTATCAAGGAAGCGCAAAAGTTAGCAATTAAATCTAACGGTGCCTTTAATCCCTTTGTTGGTGAATTAACTGATTATTGGGCTGATTTATTAGAAGATGATATATACCCTAATAACCTTGACCCACTTGTTAATGATACTAAACGCCTAGAATTAGAACGTATTCAAAGTTTTGTCCCTACTAGTATTGCTGATATTGAAAATGCCCTCACGTTTAATGAAGATCCTGTTAATGATAAATATTCTGTTAAACTCAATAACTTCCATGGTGCAAAAAAAGGCGAATTATCACTCACTCTCGGAGGCATTGCCAAAGGCTACGTCACCGACATTATCAAAGAAGTAATGAATGAAAATCATTTGAACCGCGGTTATATTTTTGGTGGTGCAAGTAGTATTACGATGCTTAGTCCGAGTTATTTTGGTAAGGCGCGACTTGTAGATATGGAATCAATTGTTAAAGATGAGAACGGCTTTTCCGATTCTCAGCCTTCATATGTATTTAGTCGCAAAGATTTATTTAGCATGTCGACTAGTGGCACTAGTGGTGGAAAAACATTTACACACCCAACGACACACGAAAAATATTTACGCTCCCATATCATAGACCCCTTTAGCGGCTATCCAGCTAATAATCCTCAACAATTAGTGACAGTTATTTCTAATGATTTAAGTGGGACAGAACTAGAAATTCTTTCAACTGGACTTATTGTGATGAGTATAAATGAAGGACAAAATTTTATCAAAAATAATTATGCGAATATTGATATTAATATTGCTTATTTGACACTTGAAAATAAACAATATTTTCTTTATCGAAATGCTGACTTTCCTGGTGAAAATGTAGCATACTTTCACGTAAGTGAACTATATAGAGAAAAAAATCTCGAAATTTAACAGAAACTATTGCAATTTTATTTAGAACAATATACCATAGTCTTTGTAAGAACTACGAGGAGGTATTATTACATGAAAAAAACAAAACTATTACTAACAAGTTTAGTACTCTCGGCTAGCGTTTTAGCGGGCTGTGGTACAACAAGTTCGTCTGAGCCTACTTCAGCTTCAACCAGTGAAGAAACAAATGTTACTTCACAAGATACGAAAGAAGCAGGTCACTTCGGCTTTGGTGGCATTGCCACTTATAAAGTTACAGACGCAACAGAAGCTAAAGTCGGATCAGTCCAAACCGATATCAACTTTGCCTCAATTTTACTCGGAAAAGATAGCAAGATTAAACAATTACGTCTTGATGTCGTCCAAATCAAAGTTGCCGCTAATGATGCCGGAGACGCAACTGTCTATACTTCAGGTGCTGACACCAAATCAAAATGGGAACTACTCGGTGCCTACAACATGATAGGCGCTTCACCAATTGGAAAAGAATGGTATGAACAAGCCGAAGCCTTTGAAAACTTTGCAGTCGGTAAAACAGTCGCACAATTAGTCGCACTTGAAAAAGAAGATACTAATTTAGAAGGTGGCCTTGCTGCCGGTGTGACAATTCACGTTAATGGCTTCATGGATGCAATCGTCGCCGCCGAAGCAGCCAAAGTTGCTGTCGCTGATGTTAAAGATGTAAAAGTCGGTGTTGGTGGTGTCGGTGGAACCGGAAACAACCAAAGTAACTACACCATTGCTGGTGCAGCCTTCGCCGCTGATAAGAAAGTTGTTGCTGCCCGTATGGACGTCTTCCAAATTCCATATAGCTTAGCTCCAGCCACTGATGTCTTAAAAGGCGCAATTAGCATTAATACAGCAAAAGTTGCAGTTGATGCTGAAAACTTAAGAATTAAAGGTAAACACGAATTAGGCGACCTTTACAATATGAAGGGTGCCCAAGGCGAATGGTACGAACAAGCTAATAAAATTACTGCTTTAATGGTTGGAAAAACTGTTGAAACAGCCTTAGAACTTGGCGAAGACAATAAATTAGTTGATAAAGTCGCCGCTGGTGTTAGCATTACTGTTAACGACTACCGCGCATCGTTCCTTGAAGCAGTAGGAACTGCATTCAACCCACGTTATACTGCCGCTGCTTAATTAATTTAAAGCACAATAATGGCCGAAATTAGGAGTCAATTCGTTGACTCCTTTTTCAATGAATTATTGAAAATTGCTCATAAAAGTGCTATATTTTTTCTGAGGATATAATCATGAATTTACTCGAACAATTAAAAAAAGCCAATCTTGATGCATTGAAAAGTAAAGACAAGGACAGTCGGGCTATTTTAAGTGTTGTTATTAACAAAATTACGATGAAAGAAAAAGAACATAACACTGTCTTAAGTGATGAAGATGTTCTACTTATAGTCATAAAAGCGTATAAAGAACTCGAAGAAGAAAAAGCTGGTTATGAACAAGCTCATAACGAAGAACGTGTATCGAGTATCCTTGCCCAAATGGCGGCAATTGATAGATATATTCCTAAACAACTTAGTGAAGATGAAATTCGTAAAGAAATTGACAAATTGAATGATAAAACCTTGCCTAATATCATGAAACACTTTAAAATGAATTTTGCTGGTCGTGTTGATTTAAGTCTTGTCAGTAAAATCGCACGTTCACTCTAAATATCCAGGGGCGTAGTTAAACGGTATAGCAACGGTCTCCAAAACCGTCATTGGGGGTTCGATTCCCTCCGCCCCTGCCATCTGCCTAGTGAAGCTTTGATACAATTATCAAGGCTTTTTTTGTGCTTAAAACGCTAAAAATAGGCCATTTAATACTGATTTCTATG
>Ga0265295_1007889_pt1 | contig 12019 bp, 6 predicted proteins | sample Munlansysbiofilm_FD_192503 | JGI IMG/M metagenome (GOLD analysis project Ga0265295, IMG submission 192503) | Leachate microbial communities from a municipal landfill in Southern Ontario, Canada - Methane capture system biofilm | ecosystem: Engineered > Solid waste > Landfill > Unclassified ... | reverse complement strand
TGCCGACTTCATGGATCTTCTTTTGCCTGACAATTCCTCATACTTAAAGACCTGGTTGTAACAGCAGTACAGGAAGAAATCCATTAAATCCGGCATGACCACCTCGGCACCTTCAGCTTCTAAGACAGCCTGGAGGTTATTATTGGCAGTAGGATGGTATTTTACCAGGATTTCGCCAACGATGGCAACCTTGGGCAGTTTTTTATCAATTCGAGGCAGGGCATCAAATTCATTGACAATGGCCCGGACATTTTCTTTGAAATCACGAAGATTACCATTTTTTAAACTGGCTTTTATTTTTTTGCGCCAGGATTGATACAATTCTTCAGTGGATCCGGGGTGCAGTTCATAAGGCCGGGTGCCACTGACCACGCGTTGCAGCAGATCACCATAGACAATCCCCACTAACAGTCGGGTTAACAACGGCAAACTGAGCTTAAACCCGGGGTTCTTTTCGAGACCGATGGCACTGAGTGAAATGACCGGAATTTGGGACATCCCGGCTGATTCCAGGGCTTTTCTGATAAAAGCCACATAGTTAGAGGCGCGGCAGGGTCCCCCGGTCTGAGTCATTAATACCGATACATTATCGAGATCATATTTTCCCGATTTTAGCGCTGCCATAATCTGACCGGTGGTAATAATCGTCGGATAGCAGGCATCGTTATTGACATAGGTTAAGCCTTCGTCAATAGCGGCATTATCGACGCTGGGCATGACCACGATATGATAGCCATGTTTTTCCATGGCCTCTTCCAGAAAATCAAAATGGATCGGCGACATCTGGGGCGCCAGCAGCGTATGTTTCTTTTTCATTGCTTTGGTAAAGACCACCCGTTGTTTCATCGGCGTTGGTGCGACAACAATATTGTTTTTCTCGCGCTCAATCATCGCCGCTTTTAGCGATCGCATCCGGATTCGGATGGCACCGAGATTATTGACTTCGTCAATTTTAATCAGGGTATAAATATTGCCATGGCTTTCCAGGATCTCCTGGGTTTGCTCCGAGGTCACCGCATCCAGTCCGCAGCCAAACGAAGTCAGCTGCACCAACTCGAGAAAATCATGCTGATTGACCACCTGCGCCGCCTTATATAAACGGCTATGATATTTCCACTGATCCAGAACCCGAAAGCGCTGTTCCTCTTTGGGATGGTAGAGATGGGCAATGGCATCTTCAGTGAGCACGGCCATGTCCAGACCGGTAATAATATGATCCAGACCATGATTGACCTCCGGATCGATATGATAGGGCCGACCAGCCAGGACGATGCCTTTTTGCCCGGTTTCTTTTAAATAGGCAATCGTTTCTTCCCCTTTTTTCTCCATATCCCGACGGAAGGCTTCTTTCTCAGCAATAGCAGCATCCATGGCTTCAGTAATTTCCAGGCGATTGACACCATAGACACCGAAAATTTCGGCCAACCGTTCTTCCAGCCGCTGATCATTATCAAAGGGCAAAAACGGATTTAAGAAGGTAATGCCGGCTTTCTGGACATCATCCTGATTGTGTTTGATCGTTTCCGGATAAGACATAACAATTGGGCAATTATACCAGTTATCAACGTCATCAAATTCTTGTTCCTCATAAGGAATACAGGGATAGAAAATCAGACTGACCCCCTGTTCCAACAGTGCCTGAATATGGCCATGGGCCAATTTGGCCGGATAGCAGACCGACTCTGACGGGATGCTCTCCATCCCTTTTTCATAAATCTTGCGATTGGATTCCGGGGATAACACCACCCGATAGCCCAAATGGGTAAAAAAGGTATGCCAGAAGGGATAATTTTCATAGAGATTTAATACCCGGGGGATCCCAATACTGCCCCGGGGTGCCTCGCCTTCAGCCAGTGAGGGATAATTAAAAATCCGTTGATACTTATATTGATAGAGATTGGGCAGATCGGCATTTTTTTTGACATTCCCTTCGCCAATCTCGCAACGATTTCCGGTAATATGGCGGCTGCCGTCGTTAAAGCGGTTAATCGTCAGCAGACAATTATTACTACAGCCGCCACAACGTTTGTGACCAACTTCGACCTGGAAATCATCCAGCGCTTCTAAATCCAGAAGATTGCTGCGTTCCCCGGGGACATAGTTTTCCCGGGCGATTAACGCCGCGCCAAAGGCTCCCATCAGGCCGGCAATATCCGGACGGATGACCTCTTTTTCAGTAATTTTTTCAAAGGTCCGCAGCACTGCCTGGTTGTTAAAGGTCCCCCCCTGGACAATGATATGCTCGCCCAGTTCTTTGGGATTGTGGATCTTGATAACCTTCTGCAGGGCGTTCTTAATGACCGAATAAGACAGACCGGCCGAGATATCGCCGACTTCGGCGCCTTCTTTCTGAGACTGCTTGACCTTGGAATTCATAAAAACGGTGCAGCGGGTCCCCAGATCCACTGGGTTTTCCGCCATCAGTGCCGCTTCGACAAAGTCATGCATGTCAAGATCCAATGATTTGGCAAAGGTTTCCAAGAATGAACCACAGCCGGAGGAACAGGCTTCATTGAGAATAATGCTGTCGATGGTGCCGTTTTTGATCTTCATGCACTTCATATCCTGACCGCCGATGTCGAGGATAAAATCGACATCGGGACAGAAATATTTGGCGCCCTTATAGTGGGCGATGGTTTCAATTTCGCCAATGTCAATTTTTAAGGCTTTTTTAATCAGGCTTTCGCCATAGCCGGTAACGGTCGACTTACCAAGATAGACATCCGCCGGCAATGATCCGTAAATTTCTTTGATTATTTTGATCGACTGAGCCAGGGGACTGCCCTCGTTGCCGCCATAGTAACTGTACAACAAAGCGCCGTCATTATCGATCACAACCGCCTTGGTAGTGGTGGAACCGACATCAATCCCTAAAAAGCAGCCGCCGCTATGATCTGCTAAGGCTTTTTTGACAACCTGATTTTTATCATGGCGTTCCCGAAACTGCTTAAGCTCTGCCTCGTTTTTAAACAGCGGATCCAGCCGACCGACTTCATTTTCGGAAACCGAATCGAGGTTTTCAACCGCCGTAACCAGCTCTTTCAAATGCATTTTCGCTTCTTTTTCAGCCGAATAAGCCGCCCCGATGGCAACAAAGAGATTTGATTTATCAGGAAAAATAATCTGTTCTTTAGTCAGTTTCAGGGTTTCAATAAACCGTTGTCGCAGCTCTGACAAGAAATAAAGCGGCCCCCCTAAAAAAGCCACGTTCCCCCGGATCGGATGGCCGCAGGCCAGTCCACTAATAGTCTGGTTGACCACCGCCTGAAAAATCGAGGCGGCGATATCCGCTTTCTCAGCCCCTTCATTGATCAGCGGCTGAATGTCCGTTTTTGAAAAAACGCCACATCGTGAAGCGATTGGATAAATCATCGTGTGGGTTTTGGAGAGTTCGTTGAGTCCCTCAGCATCGGTTTTTAACAGCGTCGCCATCTGATCCACAAAAGCACCCGTTCCACCAGCACAGGTACCATTCATTCGTTGTTCAATGGTACCGGTGAAAAAGGTGATCTTGGCATCTTCGCCGCCCAACTCAATGGCGACTTCAGTTCTGGGAATAACCCGATCGACAGCTAAAGTGCTGGCCACTACTTCCTGAACAAAGGGAATACCCAGCCATTGGGAGATCATCAGCCCACCGGAGCCAGTGACACAAACCCGCGCTTCCAAATCCCCCAGCTTTTGATAGGTTTCTTTTAAAAGATTAACGATGGTGACCTTGATGTTTGATAAATGACGCCGGTATTCTTCATAGATGATTTCGTTTTGATCGTCAATAACCACTACTTTAATAGTTGTGGAGCCGATGTCAATGCCCATTTTATAATTGCTTTTCATTGTTTTTTATGACCTCTTCTCTAACATGTCGGTTGTGATCTTTATCCTATCTGAATTTAATCATATGCTTGATATAAGGGCTTTACCCGACGATATAATTGCTTGTATAGTTTATTATAAATTCCTGTATATTTTATGGCATTTTCCGGGTCGGGTTCAAAGATCCGAGCTTTTCGGATCATCGCCTCACTGGCAGCTTGAATATCGGGATAATGGTTTAAGCCCACAAAGGTGGCCATGGCAGCACCCAAACCAGTGGTTTCAAAGGTCTGCACCCGGTATACCGGCCGATTTAAAATATCGGCCATGATCTGAGCCACGCCATCGCTGCGGGAGCCACCGCCGGACAGCCCAACGGTCTGAATCGGAACCTTTGTTTTTTTTTCAATCAGCTCCAACCCTTCCAATAAGGCATAGCCCAGACCTTCGATGATGGCCCGATAAATATGCCGTTTGTCATGTCCCTCGCTGAAACCCATAAAAGTTCCACGGGCTTCGGGGCGAAAGGCTTCGCGGCCCCAATAGGGCTGATGAATCAGACCATCCGCTCCCGGCAGAGTTGTTTCCAGATAGCCCTCGAGGATCTCATGGATCACTTGGGGATCAGACTGCTCAAGAAATTCTCGGGCATACCAGTCCACCATCCAAAAGCCGTGATAAATTGTGACCTCGGGATTGTAGGCATCATTCTCAACCGCCGCAAAGGAGGGATAAAAAGGATACAGCTCAACGTATTTTTTTGTGGTAATCTCTACCGTAGCCTGAGTTCCCAGAGAAATACTGGCAATCTCCGGGGTCAATGCACCAACACCAATTGTCTCACAGCCTTTATCCGTCCCTGATGGCACAATCGGCAAGCCCATCGGCAATCCGGTGATTTCGGCAACTTCGGCGGTTAACTGACCAATAATTTCGCAGGAATCAGTCAACTGATAGCATTTTTCCGGCTCGACTTGAAGAATCTGACTTTTTACATTGTATTTACCGCACCACTGCTTCTTTTTGGTATCAAAGGGCAAATGTCCGGCGGTGTTAGAACGGCTGTCAGCGATGTTTCCAATTAAGCGGCTCAAAAAATAGGTCGACAGAAAAACAACCTTATCGGTTTTGGCCCAGATTTCCGGTTCCGAAACCTTAATCCAGTTGACATGAGCGGTCTTACTGAATGATTTGGCATACGCGCTGAAACCGATGCACTTAAACAGCAGGGCATAAGGCCAGGGATAGGGCAGCGGTTCTGCCAATTCCCGACGATCCAGCCAACTGATGAAATTGCGCAGGGGTTCACCCTTTTCGTCCACCACCGTGATGACATCACGCTGACAGGATACCGTCATCCCCTGGATTGTCAAGAACAAAGCCGGGGCTTTGGTCTTGAGCTCCTGAACCACCTTAACCAAAGCCTGCCAGAACATTTCCGGGGCCGCTTCTTTCCACTGAAAATGCTGTGAATAATAACCCGTGAATATTTCTTCGCTTTTGGCCAGTTCATTGCCCTGCTCATCAAAAAGAATTCCCCGGAGTCCTCTGGTGCCGCAATCGATGGTCAAGACCGAATTCTTTTCTTTGATGCTCTTTTCATTGTTGTTCAAAATTCATTCTCCCGCCATCAACTGATTTTGTATCATTATACCAAATAGTTGGACTGTGTAAAAGAAAAAGCGTTGAATAAAAAGAATTATCTTTTTATTCAACGCCTGATTTCCACTGCTTTTATAAAGGTGATTTACTAAATCTATAAGCCGAGTTCTGTTTAAATAGTCATCTATCTTGATTTATTGTTGCCAATAAATTCTAGCGACCTACCATAGGACAACGACGAGCAGCCGTCTTTCTAGGCCCGTTCTTGGTCTTGCTCCAGGTGGGGTTTACATAGCCGATGTGTCACCACACCGCTGGTGAGCTCTTACCTCACCCTTTCATCCTTACCATTGCTGGCGGTATACTTTCTGTTGCACTTGCCTTAGAGTCGCCTCCACCGGGTGTTACCCGGCACCATGCTCTGAGGAGCTCGGACTTTCCTCAACCAGATTACTCCGGGTGCGACTATCTGATTTACTAAATCACTGTAGTATACACTTTCTTAACATAAACTTCAAGCCTTTTTCACCGATTATTAAAAAATGAACCCCTAATAATTCACAATAAAATCCCGGGAGGATTCGGCCGCAATCATTTCCGGGCAGGCGTGTCCCAGACCAGCTTCCAGTATTTGTTTAAAGCAGTCGGTTACCCATTTCTCGGTACCATAATGGCCGGCATCCAGTACCCAGATATTATTTTCCAGAGCCCGTTGCCCATCGTGGTGTTTGAGATCACCGGTGATCAATACGTCAGCTCGTTTAGCTTTGGCCAGACCAATCATATCAGCCCCAGAACCGGAACAGATAGCCACCCGACGAACGATATCCGGCACCTTGCCAGCCCCTCTTAAGGCTGTCAGACCGAGCCGGTCTTTGGTATAGGCAATAAACTCCGCCGCATCCATGGGGTGACTGAAAACCCCAATTTTTCCCAGTCCGTTTTCATTGATCAGCCCTCCGTTTTCCAGAGCGATCACATCATAGGCCATTTCTTCATAGGGGTGATTTCTTTTTAGAGTCGCAATCAGATTTTTCAAATCTGGTGCCGCTACAATGGCTTCGATCCGGTCTTCGGAAACACAGGTCAGGGTATTGACGGCTCCAATAAAGGGGTTGGCACCCTCTAATGGCCGGAAGGTTCCCGTCCCGGATGAGCGATAGGTACAATAATCATAATCACCAATCGCTCCGGCTCCGTTTTTACCCAATACCTCGATGATTTTCTGGCTGGCTTCGACCGGCGTGAAAACGACCAGTTTATAATAAATAGCAGGATTGGAAAGTTCCAGGGTTTTGATATTGTCCAGACCCATTTTCTCAGCCAGGTAATGATTAAGCCCTTTTGCCGCCTTATCCAAATTGGTATGGGCCACATAAACCGCTACTTCATTTTTGATCAGCTGGGCAATGATCTGGCCCTTTTCCCAATCCGTTGACAGGGTTTTCAAGCCGTTAAAAATAAACGGATGATGGGCAACGATGAGATCTACTTTTTTGATGACTGCTTCTGTTACCACTTCGGTGGTGATATCGAGAGTCATCATGATCCGGTTGATCGACTGTTGCCGGGATCCCACCTGCAGACCAACATTATCCCAGTCTTCTGCCAATTTTTCTGGTGCAAGCGCTTCAATCGTTTGGATAATTTGATTTAGTTTGACAGACATTTTCTCACCTCATTCAGTTTTTCAATAAACAAACTGCTTTCCTGCCATTGTTTCATTGCCACCGCTGTGGTTTTTCCCTGGGTATTTCTGACAATCTGCTGTTCCAAAAATATTTTCCGATCGATCAGAGCAATGAGTAATGGATGTTTATGGGCATAAAATTCAAAACCCAATTCATATTCGAGTGGGTTGGTAAAGGTCATCGCTCCCGGTTCGACAACAAGCACTTCGTAAACCCGGTCACCTTCCTGGGCCAACTCTTCTTTAATGATAAAAAAACCGGATGATTCCAGATATTTCCGCAACACCGCCTGGTTATTCATCGGCTGGAGCACCAGTTTTTTCTTCTGCATGGCTACATCGGGTTGGGCTTCCAGCAAATCGCGAATCAGCAGCCCCCCCATACCGGCCATTACAACGGCATCAACCTCCCCAGGCTTAAGCACAGAAAGACCCGAACCAAGTCGGGTCTCAATCTGTTTTTCCAATTGTTGTTCGCTGATAATTTTTTCAGCTTTTTTAAGCGGCTGCTGGTTGGTATCACTGGCGATTGCTCGGGCAACCATCTCGTTTTCCACCAGATACACCGGTAGATAGCCATGATCGGTGCCAATATCAGCCATCGATTCGGCTCCGGCAACGCAGTTGGCAATAACTTCAAGCCTTGGGCTTAGCTTTATCTTCATTTTAGGTTAAATAGTCCTTTAATTTCTTGCTGCGGCTGGGGTGTCTCAGTTTGCGTAAGGCCTTCGCTTCAATCTGACGGATTCGTTCTCTGGTCACATTAAACTCTTTTCCGACTTCTTCCAGCGTCCGGGCTCGGCCATCGTCCAGACCAAAACGTAATCGCAACACCTTTTCTTCCCGTTCAGTCAGGGTGTTCAAGACCTCAATCAGCTGTTCTTTGAGCAGCGCATAGGATGCTGCTTCGGCTGGTGCCGGGGCATCTTCATCGGGAATAAAATCACCCAAATGGCTATCCTCTTCTTCCCCGATGGGTGTTTCCAGAGAAACTGGGTCCTGGGCGATTTTTTGAATCTCCCGCACCTTTTCTTCGGAAAAACCCATTTCCTTGCCAATTTCTGCCGGGGTCGGTTCCCGTCCATATTCCTGTAGCAATTGCCGGGAAACCCGGATCAGTTTATTAATGGTCTCGACCATATGAACCGGGATCCGGATGGTTCTGGCCTGATCGGCAATGGCTCGGGTAATCGCCTGACGGATCCACCAGGTTGCATAGGTACTGAATTTAAAACCCTTGGTATAGTCGAATTTCTCAACCGCCTTGATCAAGCCGAGATTCCCTTCCTGGATCAAATCCAGAAATGACATCCCCCGTCCTACATAACGCTTGGCAATACTGACGACCAAACGCAGGTTGGCTTCAGCCAACTCTTTTTTGGCTGAATCGTCGCCGGCTTCCATCCGACGAGCCAGAGCCATTTCTTCATCACCCGTCAATAGAGGTACCTTACCAATTTCTTTCAGGTATAAACGAACCGGATCATTGACGCTAACCGAGTCTGCCAGTTCAAGTTCTTTCTGATTTTCTTCTTCCAGCTCTGCGGCTTCCAGAGCCTCCAGTTCGAGATCCGTAAAGGCGATTTCGATCCCTTCTTTTTGGAGGAACAAATAGATTGAATCAATTTCATCGGGATCGAGATCAATCTTTTCCAGAATTTCTTCGAAATCGTGATTATTTAAATTTCCTTTCGATTTTCCACGTTTTAATAGCTGCTGTACTTCCGGCATCAGCTCAATTGCGACTTTCTCGATTTTAATGATGTCGTCATCGATATCGATGATCACATCGTCGGTTTTTATTTTCTCCAGTTTCATCTTAGTGCCTCCCGTTTTCTTTCATCTTTTTCTTAATCTCTATGAATTGATTGGTGAGCCTGGCCACCTCATCGTCATTACCATTGGTTGATTCTCTCTTAATTTGTTCCGAGAGCCTGTCGAGTTGAGCTTCATTATAAAAACGATTCATTATTTCCAAAGCATCTTGATAATCTGATCGGGAGACCTCATCCTCGTTCATCATTAGCTCAACTATTTTTTTTACATCTTCTGATTCATCAAAATGTGCCATAATCTGATTGACTTCAATCCTGATTCCGGTTTTCTGCTTTTCTGAAATGGTCTGTAGCAGGTCCTGATACAACCGATCGGTCAGATAGTCAATCGGAAATCCATCGATGATTTCTGGTCTTTTAAAGCAATAGCGAATCGCTAATTCCTGAGCTTTTTGATAGGCTCGCGGAATTTTTAGCGGGGCTATATCGCTGGCGGTTACTGCCATCAATTGGGAAGGATTATCAGACTGCCGTTTTTTTGAACGAATGACCTCGCGCCGGATCACTTCCTGATTAATTCCCGTTTCAGCGGCGACCATTTTGCTATAATAATCAATTTCAACTGATGTCTCAAGCTGTCTTAATACTTTAATTGCCTCATTGCCATAGCGAAGCCTACCGTCGGTTTGGGAAAGATCGTTGTTTCTTTTTAGTAATTCAAGTTCATACTCGACGATCGTTAAGGCTTTGGCAACAATGTCCACAAATCCCTGATATCCATATTTTTGGACAAAAGAATCGGGATCCTCATTTATCGGCAAGCTCAATATTTTAACATTTAAATTCGTCTTTTTCAAGATAGTTACGGCTTTTTCTGTTGCCGATCTGCCAGCGCTATCGCCATCAAAGGCAATAATCACTTCGCCAGCATAACGTTCCAGTATTTTTCCATGAAATGGCGTAAAGGCTGTACCCAATGCCGCGACAGTATTCCTGATCCCTTTTTCATACAAGGCGATCACATCCATATAGCCTTCTACAATTAACAACCGACCTTCTTCCATAAATTTTTTGCAGTGATTCAAATTGTAGAGTTCATAGCTTTTAGAAAAAATAGCGGTTTCCGGGGAATTAAGATATTTGGGAGCATTTTCTCCGGTTGTCATCAGGCGACCACCGAACCCGACAATCTGTCCCCGGGGATTAACAATTGGAAACATGATCCGACTCCGAAACCGATCATAATGGCGTTTGCTATCCGAAACCAGAACCAGACCTGAATCAAGCATTTCTGTGATGGAAAAGCCTTTAGTCTGGAGAAAGTCGGTTAATCGGCTCCACTCTTCACTGGCATAACCCAAGCCGAATTCGCGGATGGTTTCCTGACTAATCCCTCTTTGCCGCAGATAGTCGCGGGCCGGTGCATTTGTTTTTAAAACCTTATAATAATAGTTAGCCGCTTCCCGGTGCAATTCGTAGAGACGCTTCTTTTTTTCATATGCCTGGTGGTCTTCCGGTTGGTTCTGCTTTTCTGGCAAAATCATATTCACCCGAGCTGCCAGAAATTTAAGAGCATCGACAAAGGGTAATTTTTCCATTTCCATAATAAAGGTAATCACATTGCCGCCCGCGCCGCAGCCAAAACAATGGTATAATTGTTTTTCCTGGGAAACCGTGAACGATGCGGTTTTTTCATTATGAAACGGACATTTACCTTTACAAGAATGACCCACCCGTTTTAAGGTCATGTAACCCGAAGCAACATCGACAATATCATTTGCTTCGATGACCGATTGTATCAATTCTTCCGAGTAGTAAGTTGTCATTTGTGTTATCCTTTTTATAAATAAAGTCTTGACTTTTAAGGGTCTATTATCTCTATTCTAAGTAAAATAGCATTCTCCTTGTTTTAATATCCTTTATTTTTAAATTTAAACAAAAATAAAGTTTCCTTAATCTTTCAAAAAATCATTAGTCAGTGGATAAAATTTAATTATTGGGGTAATAAAAAACTAATCACAATATTATTTAGAAAGAGGTATTTTTATGGAAAAGAAACGTATGATTGAAATCATTCATGAAAAAGTGAAAGTTGCCAATTTTGATGATCATGGGAAAGCCGTTCTCAGCATGGATGATGTAAAAGACGGCCAGATAATTATGGATGTGCTGGCAGAATTAAAATCAGACAGTACCTTCGATTTTGACTTTGATTTGGACAAAATGTTATTAACTGTTTATAATCCCGATGATGACATCGAAGGATTCAAGCGAAGACACCCATCTCCTCAACATTGCTAAAAAACCAGCCCGATATCACCACACATTGTGGTGATGACCATTAAAAGGCTCCATTGGACTAGACCAATGGAGCCTTTTTATTGTTTAGCTTACATTTCAGCTTTTTGTTTATAACCGAGGTAACGTTCCAGTGCTTCTTCTTTGGCCTTATCATAAAGCGTTTCGGAAACTTCTGGGAAGGTCAGTTTTAATGAGGTGTAACGCACTTCTGAATCCAAGAATTCAGTGAATTTATCCATATCCGGTGCTTTGGAGTCCAGGATAAAGGGATTTTTCCCTTCATTTTTCAGGGTTGGGTTAAATCGGTACAGATGCCAGTATCCGGCTTCTACCGCAAACGCTTCATGCGATTGGGTCCGACTCATACCACCTTTAATCCCATGGTTGACACACGGCGCATAGGCAATGATAAGTGATGGACCATTGTAAGCTTCCGCTTCCTGAAGCGCTTTCATAAATTGGTTTCTATCCGCACCCATAGCAACCTGGGCAACATAGACATAGCCATAGGTGGCCGCCATCATGCCAAGGTCTTTTTTCTTGATCCGTTCCCCTGCTGCCGCAAACTGAGCCACGGCCGCCGTTGGTGTTGATTTCGAAGCCTGACCGCCGGTGTTCGAGTAGATTTCGGTATCCAGCACTAATATGTTGACATTTTTGCCAGAAGCTAAAACATGATCGAGTCCGCCATAACCAATATCGTAGGCCCAGCCATCGCCACCAATAATCCACTGGGATTTTTTAATCAGATAAGCCTGGTTATCAAGAATAAATTTAACATCGGTCGCCAACGCTTCATCTGGGGTATAAGCTGTCAAGGCTTCTACTAGTTTAG
>Ga0265295_1007888_pt1 | contig 12021 bp, 12 predicted proteins | sample Munlansysbiofilm_FD_192503 | JGI IMG/M metagenome (GOLD analysis project Ga0265295, IMG submission 192503) | Leachate microbial communities from a municipal landfill in Southern Ontario, Canada - Methane capture system biofilm | ecosystem: Engineered > Solid waste > Landfill > Unclassified ... | reverse complement strand
CTGTAGACGTCAATGTTCGGATTAATAGCGCTTAAAAATTTCTCTTTATCATTCTTTTTAATAATTATACTATACTCGTATTTATTTGCTGCAGAGACATATATCGATTCTTGGTCGTTCTTTTTAAGATCATAATACGTAAATGTGACCGATGCATCTGGTCCTAAATCTATTGAAATACAATAACCATTTGTTCTGCAAAATTCCATAACCTTACCTCGCTAATGAGCCCATCGGGTCCCATGGTTTTAAACGAATTGGTTTTTCGTTGTACGCGTCTAATTCGGCTTTATTCAAATATTTTTTGTGGATTACGGCTTGATATGTATGTTCATAAAACCACGATTGACTCATCAAGTAATAACCTTTAAGTCCCCTATCACTACCCCAACTATTTTCGATTTTCCATTTGGTTGGTTTATTGTCCTCAATGTTAACACCTGTAATAACCATAGCATGATTCATTTGACCTTGAAGATAATCTAAACGTTCGGCTTTTGTCATTGAAAAACTCATTTCAAAAGTCGATTCATAGTCATAGGCTTGATCATCCCAAATGCCTTTGGTGCGATCACCATAGAAAGCAACGTCACTGCCAAACCATACGATTTCCTTATCCTTTAATTGATTAACGGTTAACTCGATTAAACGTTCCATCGATAAGTTTAAATGTTTAATTTCTTTTCCACCAATAACATTTCCTAAATAATCAATTGTGTAACTCTTCATAAACGGTTTATCATTGGTTGGTGAATTGATGACACTCACATAATCATTTAAATTGATTTGACAAAATGACTTGTAAAATGACTGAGGGGTTAATTTTTTTTCAATATGATAAGAGTTCTTTTTTGTGACATATTCAAAATTGAATTCTTGTGGTGGAATACCAAAATTAGTGACTAAGAAACCATATAATTCTTCTAAGGTCTGACTTTTCAATTGAATGATTTCATTTGTTTTGTTTTCTTTGGCTAACGCTCTTGCTCTTGCAGCATATTGTCTTAGTTTGATATTAATAAAACGATTCATTTGAGCCGTATTTGATGAGGCATGTGTTTCTGGCATTGCCTCTTTAGGTACAACCCCATATTTTTCAACAAGTGAAACAAACATGTCCCACTGACCTCCATCTTGAATACCAAGTTGAAGTAAGTGTTTTAAGGTTCTATCATCATTTTCAACGGTTAAAAAATCATCCATTGACTCTAAGAAAAAATTGATTTTCTCGAATTTATCCCAAAAAGCTTGGTAATTTTGTGAAAATTCAAAATCCTTTAATTCTAATTTATTGGCAACGAGTTCTCTTAATACATTTAAACCAGCAAATAACCAACATCTACCTGAAGCTTTTTGATTGGTTACAGGCAGTGTTTCAATATCATTGGAAAAACGAAATTGAATCTCTGTTTCTCTTTCATTTACGTAAGTTATATCAGAGATACTGTTTTTAACTAACGCTTTTCTGACCACCTGTTGTATGGGTTTATTTAAATAGTTCTGTTTCATTTCATCGATATGTTCGATTTTTACTTCCTTCATGTTAAATCCCCCTTTAATTAAATAAAATGGCGCTCCGAAAAGGACTCGAACCTTCAACCTTCACCTTAGGACGGTGCAGCTCTATCCATTGAGCTATCGGAGCACTTGTTCACATTTTACCACTTTAATGACTATATTGTCTATAATTGGTCGTTAATTATGAGAAAACTTAATTTTTTTTAATTGATATGACTTTTGATTTAAACTAATAAAAAAATGCTAATTTCTACTAGCATTTATCTTATTTTCCACAGTCACTTATGCCTTTTTGACAAATTCACTCTTTAAATTCATTTGTCCAAAACCTGAAATGCGGCAGGCGATATTATGATCACCCTCTTGAATTTTAATTTTATCAACTTTGGTTCCCTGCTTTAACATGTTAGAAGCCCCCGACACTTTTAAATCTTTTATGACAATTACAGCATCACCATCAACTAGTTTGTTTTTATTGGCATCTAGCACAAAGACTTCTGGATTTTTATCCCATTCATATTGACATGCCGAACATACCATCATTTCTCCATTTTCATACGTGTACTCAAACCCGCAGCTTGGACAATTCATCTAAATCACCTTTTCAATTATTATTTTTTCAACTCTTTATTATTGTAACATGATTTATATAATAATCCAATTTCCTTTTAAATATCTATAAAATTCAAAAATACTTTATCTTGCGTTTTATATAAAAGTATGTAGAGAATACAATAAAATGCCACAGATATTATATGCATGAGTTGCGTTCATACATGAGTAGTTAAGTTAGAATGAACATTGGTAACTGACCATCATACCTTTTAGACATTTTGACATGCAAAAATAAAAAAACGCCACGTATAGTGCAGCGTTATTTAATCTAATGATGGCGTTGCAAGAGGGATTCGAACCCCCGACCGACGGCTTAGAAGGCCGTTGCTCTATCCAGCTGAGCTATTGCAACATTTAAACAGCAAAGATATTATAACCTATATCCATCGCGTTGTAAAGACAAAATTTGCATTTTTTGAAAAATAATAGTTAAGGGGATACCGAGGTATCCCCTTATCAATTATAATTTTCCTACTGCGTTGATTTTGTTTAAGATTCTAAAGAACGTCTTCGTGTCTTGATCACCTAAGTGTTTCATTAATTTGAAAATTCGTGCGTAGTAAACATCTTTAATGCTGTCTACAAATGCTTGTCCTTTTTCTGTTAATAAAACGTAAGTGACACGGTGGTCAGTCTTTGAATCCCTTCTAGTTAAATACCCGTCCTCAACTAATTTATTCATTTTATGAGTGATTGCAGGTAATGTAACCTTAAGTCTTTTTGCTATTGCTGATGGTTTGATGCCTGTTGGATCACCAAATGCAACTGAAAGTAATAATGTGATGTCAGCGTCGCTTAATTTGTATTTAGCGTGACGATATACCCCACTTTTTCTGAGTCCTTGTAAGGCTCTTTCAAAATCTTGAGCAAAAACTAATTTTTCATCCATGGTAATTCCCCCCTAACTTTTACGTTTTTATTATATATAATTGCAGTCACAAAGTAAAGTAATTTCTTATTAAAAATGTAAATTATGTAAAAAAAATCAAAATTGCGTAAAAAAACACCAAAAACTGATGATTTTTTAGTGTTTTTATTGTATTTGAAGAATCTCGACTCTCTTTTGCAAAATATCAAGTTCTTTAATAAGTTGATTTTTTTTATCAGAATCGACATAAGATAAAATCGTTTTTAATTTGTTCATTTCTTTCTGATAGTATTTGATTGCATTTTTATCGTGTTTCAGAACTGGCCCAAGCAAAAGATCCTCATAATTTAAGCTCTCTTTTTCTTTTATTGCCACAACAATCACGTAATAGTGTTTATCATAAACGACTTTTTCATCAACGATTTTAAACCCATTTGATGATAAATACGATCTCAGTTCAAAAACTCTCGTGTTTGATTGTAAGATGTATTTATCTGCTTTTTTGTGAGGTTGTGAAAGGATTTCTGAGATTAGATGCATCCCCATCCCCGCGATACAAACCCCATCAAATGGTTGATCAATTGATTCAAAGCCGTTTGATTTGATAAAAGATACTTTTTCATTTAATCCTTCGGTTTTTATATTTTTCATCGCTTGTGATAATGGCCCTGAGTTAAGATCAGCAGCTATGGCTTGATTGATGAATCCCTCTTTAAGTGCTTTAACAATTAAGTAGCCGTGATCGGTCCCGATATCGAGTAACGTATCGATGCCTTTAGTTAAAGACGCTAGTGTATCAATTCGGTTCATTATTTTCGAGTAATGTTGAAATCTTTTAATTTCTTTTGTCTCGATGGTTGACGAAGTTTTCTTAATGCTTTGGATTCGATTTGTCTGATACGTTCTCTTGTTACACCAAATTCTTTACCAACTTCTTCTAGTGTGTGTGTTTTACCATCAAGTAAGCCATATCGTAGTCTAAGCACTTTTTCTTCGCGATCGGTCAGTGTCTCTAGGACTTCGTCTAACGTACGTTTAACCATCTCTTGAACGGTATATTCATAAGGGTTTAGCGCTTGTGGATCAGAAATAAAGTCTCCTAAGGATGAATCTTCTTCCTCACCGACGGGTGCTTCAAGTGAAATTGGCTCTTGAGCAATTTTTTGAATTTGTTGCACACGTTCAGCGGTAATCCCCATGCGATCACCTATTTCCTCAGGTGAAGGCTCTCTTGAAAGCTCTTGAACAAGCTGACGTTGGATTCGAACCAATTTATTGATGGTTTCAACCATATGGACTGGTATACGAATGGTTCTTGCTTGATCGGCAACCGCTCTTGTGATTGCTTGTCTGATCCACCAAGTTGCGTAAGTCGAGAATTTAAAGCCTTTTTCGTGATCAAATTTATCGACCGCTCGCATCAAGCCCATGTTTCCTTCTTGAATTAAGTCAAGAAACAACATACCTCGACCAACGTATCTTTTTGCAATAGAGACAACCAAACGATAGTTCGCCTCAACAAGTTTATTTTTAGCCAAAATCCCATCTTCTACCATTTGTTCGAGTTGAACGCGGTCTTCATCTGGAATCTCCATACCCTCATTGATCATGTCATGTAATTGTTCTTGTGCAAAACGACCTGTAGTTACACGGATGGCATAAGTTACTTCTTCATCGGATGATAAAAGCGGAATACGACCAATTTCTTTTAAGTACATTCTGACTGGATCGTCCACTTTAATGGATGCCGGTAGTGACTCAATATTCAGCAGTTCTTCTTCTTTAATGTCTTCAACCTCAAGTGATGACAATGATAAATCATCAAAATCAAGATCGTCGTCATCTAAGTCGTCGTCATCATCTAACTCAACCGCGACTGATTTTTCTTTGTTATCTTCTTCGAAATCATCGATATCGACTTCGTCTTCAAGAGAAATAATATCAATGTCTTCTTCGGTTAGTTTAGCTTCAATTGCCTTATATTCATCTGAATCAAATTTTGCAAATTTGATTACATCATCAAAGGCAACACTGCCATCTTTTTTACCCTTTTTGATTAAATCTTTAATCACTTTTTCTAAATTCATCCCTATTTCTCCTTTATTCGATCGATTAGTAAGCCCGTTTTTCTTAAGCTAACCAAACTTTTACTAATGATTTGTCTGATACGTTCTCTAGTTAAATTCATTTTGTAGCCGATTTCTTCTAGGGTATAAAATCTGCCGTCGTATAATCCAAATCGATACCTCATCACTTGTTCATCTCTTGAACCAAGTGTCTTTAATAATGTATCCAAATATTCTTTTTCTTTTTCAAGAAAGTACTGTTCTTCTGGATCATCAACCCCAGATGCGATAAAATCTGAGAGGGTTGCGTCTTCCTCTGACCCCACTTTTAAATCCAATGAGACCGTGTCCGTTGACAGTTGTTCAAGGCTGATCACTTTTTCTACCGTTAAATCCAAACGATCTGCTAGTTCCTGAGCGGTAGGTTCTTGATTCAATTCTGCTCGTAACTCATTTTTAGTTCGTTGTAGTTTATTTAAGCTTTCAACCAAATGCACTGGCAGTCTAATTGATCTAGCTTGTTTGGCAATTGCTCTTGATATCGATTGTTTAATCCACCAAGTGGCGTAAGTTGAAAACCGATTACCCATACGGTAGTCAAACTTGTCTGCTGCACGCATTAAGCCCATGTTACCTTCTTGAATGATATCAAGTAAATCGAGTCGGCCGTCATACTTCTTAGCTATTGAGACAACCAGTCTTAGGTTTGAAACGATCAACAGATTTTTGGCTTCTACGCCCATTTCAATCACTTGTTGTCGTTCTTTTTCCTTTGTCTCATCCTCAAGAACACCTAGACCGATGGCTTCATGAGCCTCAAAGACTTTTTTGGTGACTTCTTTTTCTTGTTCTATCGTAAGCATCGATACCTCACCCATGTCTTTTAAATACAGGTAGTAAGGATCAACCGAGGTGCTTTTAGGTTCAACAATCGGTTCAATCTCAACGTCGGTTTGGTAATCGATTTGATAACCTTTTTCTTCTAAAATTGCCTTTACTTGATCGTAAAGACCTTCATCTAAATCGGTTAAATCTAAAATAACTTCTAAAGGTACTAACTTTTGATTCTCATAAGTTTTCAATAGCTTTTCTATTTTAGTATTCATCGGTTAACCTTCTTTCTACTTTCGATACCGTTTTTCAATTTCTTTTGACGTTCGGCTAAAAGTGTTTGAGTGTAGGATTCTTCAACTGATTTAAGTTCATCGATAATTTTTTTGTATTCTTTGATGTCCATTAACAATGACATTGTATTCAGTAAGTCTTCGATGTCGCTTTCTTTGAAAACGAACGTCGTTCGCCATTCAAGCGATTGAATGATTTCGTGTTCAAAGACTTGGATTAAATGGTCATCTTTTAAATAGTGTTTAAATGCCTCAACTTCAAATACGTCGTTTGTTTGATAATAATCCATATATAGAATGGTTCTTAGTTTCAACATATCGATGTTAACGACTTTCGTTGTACCTAAGGCTTGCTCGATTCGTGGTGCGTATTCTTTGTTTTTCATCATAACAATCAATAATTGCTTTTCCGCTTTATAAAATTTCCTAGGTAAACTCGAGTGGTATGGTTTTGCTTTGTAAGGCAATTGATTTTTTTTAGTAACGTCTAAGTTTGTTTCTTGAGCTTTTGGTTGAAACGTTTGTTTTTTAATGGTCAACGATTCAACAGAAACCCCTATATCCGATGATAATTTTTTCAAGTAGATTTCTTTTACGGTCTTATCGGCATAGATCAATAGGTCAGAAACATTCTTTTGAAATACTTGGATGTCATTCGAGTTTGTTAAGTCTAAGCCTCTTTTATGGATTCGATACCCAAATTGGAATGGGTCTTCTAAGAATTGTCCATAGAGTTCCTCGTATTTTTCTTTTCCGTATTCTTTATAGAAATCATCAGGATCCAATCCATCGGGAATTGATAATACTTCGACCATCAATCCTTCTTGTAAAAGTAACGGAATCGCTTTTAGTGTGGCATTAATTCCAGCCTTATCGCCATCATAGGCAACAATGATACGGTTTGACATGCGTTTTATCAGTTTTGCTTGTTGTCTAGTTAACGCAGTCCCCATCGTAGCTACCGCATTTTTTAAATCGGATTTGTAGGAAGCAATGACATCAAAAAATCCTTCATGTAATATGACGTGTTTTGATAGCCTGATGTCTCTGATGGCTTTTGACAAATGATAGAGCACTTCACCTTTTTTAAATACGACGGTTTCAGGGGTATTTAGATATTTGATTTGATCATTTTTATCCAGTGTACGGCCACTAAACCCCACCACACGGTCTAGATCATCGTGGATTGGAAATGTGACGCGGTTGGTCATTAAGTCGTAATATGTACCATCATCTCTTTGTTTGATTAAACCGGCGCTAAGCATTACTTCTTCTTCAAAGCCCTGACTTTTCAGTAATTGGTAGAGACTGTCACCCTTCTCTTTTGGTGCTAAACCAATTTCAAAGTGTTTAATTTGCTCATCGGTCATTTCACGCCCATAAAGATAGTTGAGTGCTTGTTTACCTGACTCACTGTTAAACAAGTAAAATTGATAAAAGGCATTGGTGCTCTTTAATGCGTCATGTTCTTTTAGCGTTTTCGATTCTTCTACTTCAATATCTAACTTAATATTTAATTGATCGGCTAAGGCTTTTGCTGCTTGGTTAAAACTCACATTTTTTATTTTTTGATAAAATGTGATTGGATTTCCACCTTCACCACAAGCCATGCATTTTGCTAAGTGTTTTTCAGTTGAAACTGAGAAACTTGGGCTTTTATCCTCATGAAAAGGGCACAAACCCATGTAATTTTTACCCTTTTTTGTTAATTTAACGTAAGGTGATACAAGTGCCACAATATCGGTCTTCTCTATGATTTCATCAATGACATGCCTTGGAATATTCATTTAAAAGACCTCCTTGTTCTTATATCGTCGTACGATCTAATATATATTGTTTTAAATCGCTTATTAAAATACGTTCTTGATTCATCGTATCACGATGTCTAATGGTTACGGTTTGGTTTTCAAGTGTTTCATCATCAACGGTTACGCAAAATGGTGTACCAATCGAATCTTGTCTTCTGTAACGTTTACCGATATTTTGTGTTTCGTCGTAAGTAGCGCTTGTGAATTTTTGAACTTGATCAAGTAACTCATAAGCAAACGCTTGATGACGGTTTTTTACCAGTGGCAATATGGCTACTTTGTAAGGGGCTAAGTAAGGATGAAGTTTTAACACTTCTCTGATTGAGCCATCTTCAAGTGTTTCTTCCACATAAGACTGTGTTAGAAATGCCATGAGTAGACGTTCAACACCGACTGAGGGTTCAACCACGTATGGTAAGTAACGTTCATTCGTGTCTGGGTCTAGGTAAGTTAGGTTTTCTTTTGATTCATTTTGATGCGCATTCAAGTCAAAGTTTGTTCTTGATGCAATCCCCCAAAGTTCATCAAATCCCCATGGGAAACGATATAAAATATCGGTGGTTGCATTTGAGTAATGTGATAATTCTTTTAAAGAATGGTCATGAAGCGTCAAATTGTCTTCTTCAAGACCTAAATTGATTAAAAATGACTTACAATAAGTACGCCAATAGTCAAACCACTCGAGTTCCGTACCTGGTTTACAAAAGAATTCGAGTTCCATTTGTTCAAACTCTCTGGTTCTAAAAATAAAGTTTCCTGGTGTAATTTCATTTCGAAAAGACTTTCCGATTTGACAAACACCAAAAGGCAATTTTTTTCTTGTTGTACGTTGAATGTTTTTAAAATTAATGAAAATACCTTGAGCCGTTTCCGGTCTAAGATAGACCGTATTGCTTGATGATTCGATAACCCCTTGATTGGTTTTAAACATTAGGTTGAAATAACGGATGTCTGTCCAATCATTTTTTTGACAATTAGGGCATTTAACTTGGTGTTCACTTAAATAGCCTTCTAACTCTTCTTTACTAAATTCATCTGGATTAACCTCATAATTATGAGATTTGATCAACTTGTCTGCGCGATGTCTCGTGTGACAATTTTTACATTCAGTTAATGGGTCACTAAATCCCCCAACGTGTCCGGAGGCAACCCACACTTGCGAATTCATTAAAATTGAAGAATCAAGCATCACGTTATATCTGGATTCGTCGTGAAACTTTTGAAGCCATGCTTTTTTGATGTTATTTTTTAACAAGCTACCAAGCGGTCCGTAATCCCATGTGTTGGCAAGGCCACCATAAAGTTCGCTACCTTGGTAAATATAGCCAGTTGCTTTTGCATACGCAACTAATTTATCTAAACTGATCATATAAATTCCTCTATTCTATATACTTTTTATGTTGTAATCTAAGTGGTATTGATAAAATGCTTTGATCAACGACCAAATCTGTTTTCTTATTTTTTCTGTTAAATCGATTTGATCATCTTTTTTCATAAAATAAAGTTGTGATAAACAAATCGTTGTTTCTAGATCGAGTGAAATCGGTAGTTTATTCTCTATCGTAGCGACACTTGCGTGTTCTAAATTAAAACCTAAAGGATGATCTCCTTTAAAATTCAGTCCATAACCAAGCGCGTAAAGAACTTTTAAAGAAATCGCCATGCTAGCAATTTCTGGTTGAACCTCACTTAAGAATGAAACAATCAGTTCGAATAACTTATCATGAGGCAAATCTTCAATGAAAATGCGATCGATGATTTCAAGAACCACGGATACTTGTTTTAAGTGCTCATATGACTTTTTTATTTCTTCGAAAGGTTCAATGAGTTGTGCACCTCGTAAGTCAAACATCGTTTTTTCACTGTCGTAAAACTCAATCAGCGTAAAATACTGCGATAAGAATCGTAGGTCACTTTTTAGACTTTTAGCGCCTTTTGCTACAAGCGTTTGTTTACCGCGCGCTGTATAAACGAATAAGAGTTTAGACGATTCTTTGTAATCTTGAGTTTTATAGATTAAACCTTTAGAGATTTGTTTTGTCATCATAACCAAACGAACGCATGTCAGTGACTTTATTGCGCCAATTCTTTTTTACTTTTACCCATAAGTTTAAATGGATTTTCGTTTCAAGCACTCGGTTAATATCGATACGTGCTTCCGTACCGATTTCTTTTAGCATTTGTCCATTTTTTCCAATAATGATTTGCTTTTGAGAGTTTCTTTCAACGATGATTGAGGCGTGAACTTCATATAAGGTCCCATTCATTTCTGCGTGTTCAATCACCACAGCAACGGCATGAGGCACTTCTTCTTGTGTTTTATATAAAACCTTTTCACGGATCAATTCTGCCATGATTTGAAAATCGCTTTGGTCCGATACCTCATCATTGCCAAATAAAGGATAGCCATTTGGTAATTGTGGCGCTAGTTCATCTAATAATCGATCAATGTGCGTTTGGTTTTTGGCTGATATTGGTAATACACCTTTAAACGCGTATTGATCCATGTAACTTAAAATAATCTTATCAATGTCAATTTTCGATTTTAACGTATCGATTTTATTGATGACTAGGTATACAGGTGTGTCTAAGTCTTTAAATAGTTTAATGATTTGATCCTCGGCATAAGACCTAGGACCATCCACCATAAACAAAACAATATCCATTCCACGAATCGATGCAACCGCAGTTTTATCGAGTAAGCGACCTAATTCGTGTTGCGCTTTATGAATGCCTGGGGTATCAACGAAAACCATTTGGTAGTTTTCTTTTGATTTAATCCCTAAAATTCGATTTCTGGTTGTTTGAGGTTTTGGACTTGTTATTGCTACTTTCTTTCCAATAACGGCATTTAGAAACGTAGACTTCCCAACATTCGGTCTACCAATAATACTTACAAATCCACTCTTAAAATTACTCGTCATTGTCTTCAATCTCATCAAACGAATAAGGCAGTAATTCTTTTATGTTGGTTTCTTTGATATCGCCTTTTAAATTAGATAAATAAACTGGTGCGTCTTTTGGTAAAAGTTCATTCATGACTTGTCTACAAGCCCCACAAGGACTAATTGGCCCTTCGGTTTGTCCTGTAATAGCCATCGCAACAATATCTTCTTTACGATAGCCCTGACTATAGGCACTAAAAAGTGCACTTCTTTCGCCACAATTTGATAACCCAAATGAGGCGTTTTCGATGTTTGCCCCATGAATGACTGTTCCATCTTTCATAAGTAATGCCGCACCCACACCGAATTTTGAATAAGGTGAGTAGGTTTGTTTTCTAGCAACAATGGCTTGTGCCACGAGTTGTTCTTTATTAATCATTTGACATCTTCCTTTCTAATGAAGCTTTTTTTAGAATTTCTTCTTGTTTTTGTGTCATTTCTTTTTCTTCTATTTCGGTATGATGATCGTAACCGAGTAAATGAAGATAGCCATGAACCGCTAAAAATCCAATTTCTCTTTCAATTGAATGACCATAACTTTGTGCTTGTTCAATTGCTTTATCAATGCAGATAAAAACATCGCCATGATAGCCTTCTTCATCGTCTGGGAAACTAATTACATCGGTTGGTTTATCAACGTTTCGGTATTGTTTATTCAGTTCATGTATTTGTTCGAGTGACATGAAGATGATGGTCATAGAATTGTCATCTTCGACCTTAGAAAATAGATGATTTATAAGTGTTTCTGCCTGGGATGTATCTTTTGTTGTTTGATTATAAAATGTAATTTCCATTACGATTGCTCATACCTCTCTAATATTTTTTGCACCAATGGGTTTCTAACCACATCCACACGTTTAAATGTGACTACTTTAATAGATTCAATTCCATCAAGTTTAGTAATTGCTTCATTTAACCCTGATGAAACGCCTTTAGCCAAATCGGCTTGAGATGGGTCACCCGTAATGACCATTTTAGAAGAAAACCCGAGTCGAGTTAGAAACATCTTCATTTGAGCACTTGTTGTGTTTTGCGCTTCATCTAAAATAATATATGCATTTTCAAGTGTGCGGCCCC
>Ga0265295_1007887_pt1 | contig 12024 bp, 11 predicted proteins | sample Munlansysbiofilm_FD_192503 | JGI IMG/M metagenome (GOLD analysis project Ga0265295, IMG submission 192503) | Leachate microbial communities from a municipal landfill in Southern Ontario, Canada - Methane capture system biofilm | ecosystem: Engineered > Solid waste > Landfill > Unclassified ... | reverse complement strand
TACTTGCTCAGGGGAAAGTCGATTTAGTTTCAGCTGATCATCCAATCCGGGCCATCGCCTCCTGTTCCCTACATCATAGGTGAGCAGGAGATCGGTTCATATGAGCGGCGAGTTGACGCTTACTCTGCATACTAGGTGTGGGAAATATCAGTATACACGCATGTAGCCAGCAGTCAAGAAAAGTAGCTTGGTTCAGGCCAAGTATCTGTTGAGTTGGCATGTGAGGCGCAGTATCATAGATATGATAGTTCAAGGAGGGAACACAGCATGAAACGATCAGAAATCAACCGCCTCATTGATGAAGCAATTACGTTCATTGACAGTCATAGCTTCAAAATACCGTCCTTCGCATATTGGACTCCTGAGGTCTGGGAACAGATGAAGGAGAGCAGTCAGGAGATCAAGGACAATATGCTTGGTTGGGATATCACTGACTTTGGGTGCAATGACTTTACTCATAGGGGACTGGTCGTCCTGACCATCCGAAACGGCAACCAGCACGATAAGAAGGCGTACCCCAAACCCTATGCAGAAAAACTGCTTATCTCAGATGAGGACCAGGAAACCCCCATCCATTTTCACTGGTCGAAGATGGAGGACATCATCAACCGAGGGGGAGGGGACTTGGTGGTTGAACTCTGGAACAGCGATGCCGAAGAGCATAAGCTTGATACACCTGTTGAGGTCAGCATAGACGGTACGAGACACGTCTTTGCAGCCGGAGAGCCTGTCATCTTGCACCCCGGTATGAGCATAACCTTGGTACAGGGTATGTATCATCGCTTCTACGCAAAGAAAGGGACGGGCAAGGTACTGATCGGTGAGGTGAGTGCGGTCAACGACGACAACATCGACAACCGCTTCTATGAGAACCTTCCTCGCTTCCCAAGCATTGAGGAAGATGAAAAACCTCGTTACGTATTGATTACCGAATATTGAATGAGAGATTGAGACAAAAAAACAGGTTCAGAGATGAACCTGTTTTTTTGGGAGAACTGCATCGTTTCTTTTCTTATTTGCCCTTGCCCTTCTTCAGGAAGTCGACATAGACAGCGATGAGGATTACCACGCCCTTGACGATGTACTGCCAGAAGGAGTTGATGCCGAGCAGGTTCAAACCATTGCTCAACACGCCGATGATCAGAGCCCCGATGACCGTACCGCCGATCTTACCCACACCACCGCTCATGCTGGTACCACCCAGAACGACTGCTGCAATGGCATCCATCTCAGCGCCCTGTCCTGCAGTAGGTTGTCCGCTGAACATACGCGATGCAAGCACGATGCCGGCGATGGCACTCATGATGCCGCTGAACAGGTAGGCAAAGAAAAGCACCCTGCTGTTCTTGATACCGCTGAAGCGAGCTGCAACCGGGTTGCCTCCCACCGCGTAGATATGCCGACCCAGTTTAGACTTGGACATGATCAGAACCGAGATGATGACGATGATCACCAGATAGATGATCGGCATCGGGATGTCCCCGATATACCCGGCACCGATGAAGTTGAAGGAATCGGACATGACGCGGATGGGTTGTCCTCCGGTGTACACGTACGAGGCGCCACGGGCAATGTTCATGGTCGAAAGGGTGACAATGAAGGGGGGAATGGTGGTCTTTGAGATCAGAAAGCCGTTGAACGCCCCGACAACCACACCGGCAAGCAAGCCGCACAGGACTGCAACCCACAAGGGGAGACCTTCAAAGGCGATGAAGCCGCCGGTGATGACACCGCTGAGTGCAATGGTGGAACCAACCGAAAGGTCGATGCCTCCCAGGATGATGACCATGGTCATCGCACAGGCAATGTACAGATTGGTGGCAACCTGACGCAGCACGTTCAGGATATTGTTCTTGGAAAGGAATACAGGTGAGAAGAAGGAGAGCAAGGCACACAGGACGAGCAGTCCGATGAGGATGCCCAGGTTCTCCTTGCCGAAGGTGACAATCGGATTATGTGCAAGCTGCAACGTTCGGCCTTTCGATGCGGCATTGGTGGTCTTGTTGTTCATGCTGATAAGTCCCCCTTAACGATCAGGTGTAGAAAATTGTGTGGCATGGTACATGATCTTTTCCTGTGTCAGTCCCTCACGGGGAAGACAGCCGGTGATCCTGCCATTGCTCATGACGACGACACGGTCGCTCATATTGATGACCTCGGGCAACTCCGAGGAGATCATGATGATGGCAACTCCCTCTTTCACCAGATCATTCATGATGGAATAGATCTCTGCCTTTGCCCCGACATCCACACCGCGTGTAGGTTCGTCGAGAATAAGGATCTTGGGGTTGGTTGCCAACCATCTGCCGATGACCACCTTCTGCTGGTTGCCTCCGGATAGATTGCCCACCGTCTGTTGGAAGGAGGGGGTCTTGATGGCCATCACATCCACATACTTCTTGGCAATCTCATGCTCACGGGCATTGTCCACATGAATGCCGTGGATGAACTCTCCCAGTGCCTTGATGGTGATGTTGTACTTCACCGACTGGGCCAGAAAGAGGGCCTCCCGCTTTCGGCTCTCAGGAACCAAGGCAATGCCTTTTTTCATTGCTTCCTCTGGGTTGGAGATGGTGACTTCCTCCCCGTCCAGCAGGATCTGCCCCTTTTCAAAGGGATCGATGCCGAAGATGCAGCGCATCACTTCGCTGCGGCCTGCACCGACAAGACCTGCGAAGCCAAGGATTTCGCCACTGCAAAGATGGAACGAGACATCCTTGAGCAGCTTGCCTGCGGTAAGATTCTTGACCTCGAGCACCTTCTTGGTAGGATTGCCGAAGGTACGGGTATAGTAATTGGTGAGCTGTCGGCCGACCATCATGGCAATGAGTTCATCGGTGGAAGCAGCTTGTGTATCGCGCGTCCCGATATACTCGCCATCGCGGATGACGGTAATCTTATCGGCTATCTGCTTAAGCTCACTCATTCTGTGCGAAATGTAAATGATGCCAACCTGTGCTTTCTTGAGCTTTCGGATATTGTCGAACAAAAAATCCACATCTTTCTCTGACAAGGAAGAGGTGGGTTCGTCCATCACCAGGATCTTGGCATTGAAGGAGAGTGCCTTGATGATCTCAACAATCTGCTGTTGTGCGATGGTCAGGTCACTGATCTCCGTCTCACTTCTGATATCGAGTTCGAAGGAGTCGAGCAGTTTCTGTGCATCCTCCTCCATCTTCTTGAAGTCAACGAATCGGGTTCCCTTCATGGGTTCCCTTCCGAGATAGATATTCTCGGCAACACTCATGTGGGGAACAAGCACCAATTCCTGGTGGATGACGCTGATTCCCTGCTTCTGTGCATCGAGTACCGAGTTGATGGTAACCGGATTCCCATCGATGATGATGTCTCCGGCATCCTTGCTGTAAATTCCACCCAAGATTTTGATAAGGGTGGATTTGCCCGCTCCATTTTCTCCTAACAGCGCATGTACCTCGCCGGCTCGCAACTGCAAAGAGACATCCTTGAGAGCCAAAACGCCGGGGAATTCTTTGCGGATGTGGTTCATTTCCAATAGAATCTGTTCACTCACCCTGAATCATCCTCCCACTCACTTGAGAAAGGGGCCGAGTGTTCCCCGGCCCCAAAGAACTGCTAATCAGTATACACCGCTTATTGCCAGCCGTCAGTACCGTACTGTGCAACGTTGTCCTTGTTGATCATGAAGGTCTGGACAGGAACGCGAGTCTCATACGGTTCGCCCTTGAGGACCTGATAGGCCAGCTTGACCGACTCAACACCAATGCTGATCGGGCTCTGGGCTCCGGATCCGACGAACTGACTGCCACTTGCGATCTCAGCCTTAGCCTCGGGAGAACCGTCAACACCGTAGATCAGGATGTTGGTGCGGTTTGCAGCCTTACAAGCGGCGAGGGCGCCGAGAGCGGTCGGGTCATTGCCACCCATGATGGCGATGATGTCAGTATGGGCCTGGAGAATGTCGTCGGTGATCTTCATGGAAGTGGGGAGGTCACCCTTTGCATCCTGCTGAGCCACGATCTTGAAGTTCTTGCCCTTGATGGCTTCCATGAAACCGGCGATGCGGTCATTGATGGAGTTCATGGTCGGGGAGTCGAGCACGACAATGTTTCCGCCGTTGGGATAGCGCTTGACCAAGTCAACACCGCACACATAGCCTGCGTTGAAGTTGTCAGAACCAGCATAGGCGGTCACATAACTCATATCCTTCACTTCAGTGTCGAAGTTGATGATGGGGATACCGGCGTTTTTCAGAGCTACCAGAGCGGGGCGGATGCCTTCCCAGTCAACAGGATTGAGGAAGATAGCATCGATGCCCTGAGTGATCAGGTCTTCGATCTGGTTGATCTGCTTGGCAACATCCATGGCAGGATCCATGGTGATCAGCTTGTCGCCGTTTGCCTCAACCTTGTCACGGATGGACTTCTCAAGAATGATGAAGAACGGGTTGTTCATCGTCATGCAGGTATAGCCGAAGGTATATCCGCTATCTGCTTCCTTGGTCCCTTGGGCGAACACCGATCCGAATGCGAGAATCAGGATCAGACTCACCATCAGTACTTTTTTCATAATTCCTCCTATTGAAATTCTTGATGAAATAGTTGGACAGGATGGTACCAAATCCTATCTATGTCCTTATTCTAGGGAGCAATAGAAGAGGAATCAAACACTTTATTGTCATGACTTTCATGACAAATGTCACAAATCTGATGATAGAAAAACAAAACAGTTCCCAAACAAGTCATGCTACACTGACTGATGAGCATACTATGGATAAACCGATTGCCTATGTCTACAACATCATTCTTATCCTCAATCTGGTAATCATCGCCTTGCTGAGCATGATTGTCTACCAGACCACCTACCTGATCTGTGATTCAGACCAGGCACGGGTGTTTCTGGAGCAGGCACGCTATCTTCCCCATATCCCGTGGCATGTTCCCATTTATGCCATTGGGAGTTTTCTCTTGCTTGCCGTTTCCTCATTTTTCAAGCGCTATCTTGCTGAGTCGCACTCCCTGCTTACCTTTTTCCTGTTTGTACTGGACATCATCATTGCGTTCTTCATCTCCTACAACATCAACTTCTCCTACAAGGGGCTGTTTCTGTTCATCGGGGTAGGGGCGTTCTTTTTCATCGGAAATCTCAAACTCCGTTATCTGGGTATCATGCTTACCATGCTTGGCTATATTTTCAGTGATTACGACATCATCTCGGTGCAGCTGAACCTTGTCTCATTGCAGGACTACATCAGCTTTTACGGCCCCAGCACCCAGATTCCCCTGTACAGCCTGCGCAGTACCTTGGAATCCCTGAACCTGATGATGGTCATCCTGTTCTTCCAGTTCTTCATCCAAAGCAAAGTCAGGGAAAACAAGGAGTTCATCAAAGTCAACAATGAGCTGGCAGACAAGTTGCATCAGCTCGAGGTCCTGCAGGCCAAGCTTGAGGAGAGTGCAAGGCTGAAGGAACGCAATCGTCTTGCGCATGAGATACATGATATTCTGGGCCATTCGCTGACCTCCATCTCCATCGGACTGGAAGCCTGCCTGGAGCTGAGCAAGGAGACCACCCATGAACTGCATGTACGCCTTGCGAAGATCAAGCGGGTCACCGACAAGGGGCTGACAGAGATCCGCCGCTCGGTGCGCGAGCTCAAAAGCGATGCCATCGAGAAGTCCTCCATGCTCAGTGCTGTCCAGGAGCTCATCAACGATGCAAACGGGTTGGGAGACAGGCTGGTGAGCTTTTCCATTCATGGCAATGTAGCCGAGCTGGATGAGGATGAGGAGCAAACGGTGTACCGTTTGGTGCAAGAGAGCCTCACCAACTCCCTCAGGCATTCTGGTGGTGCCGATATAGAAGTGGTATTCTCCTATGTGGCCCACCAGCTCAATGTCATGATTGCCGACAATGGCAAAGGGTGCAAAACCATCCACAGGCATTTTGGTCTCGATCACATCGAGGAGCAGATCGGCTTGCTGGGAGGCTCGGTGCATTTTGAGACATCAGAAGGGGAAGGGTTCAGGACAAAGGCCAGCATACCACTGCGAAAAGGAGGATTTCAGTCATGATCAGTGTCTTGATTGCTGATGACCAGGAGCTGATTCGTGAGAGCTTGGAGCTCATCATCAGCCTCGATCCACGTTTCAAGTTTGTCGGATCGGCCAAGGACGGACGGGAAGTTGTTGACCTTGCCCACCAGTTGCGCCCTGATGTCATACTCATGGATATCCGCATGCCTGAGATCAACGGTCTTGAGTGCGTGAAGCTCATCAAGCAAAAGGATAGTACAATCAAGATCATCATTCTTACCACCTTTGATGATGACCAGTATGTCTATGAGGCGGTCAAATATGGTGCCGATGGCTTTTTGCTCAAGGGAATCTCAAAGAACGACCTGCTTTCGAGCATTGCTACCGTACAAAGTGGGGGAACCATCGTCGATCCGCATACTGCGCAAAAGATTTTCAGTCTGTTCAGCCGATTGGCCAACACCCCGTTCCGCTCTTTGCAGGAGCCTGATGAGGCGTTCAAATCCCTTACGCCCCAGGAATTGAGGATCATGCAACTCATCGGAAAGGGATGTTCGAACAAGGAGATCATGAGTGAGGTGAACTTCAGCGAAGGCACCGTACGAAACTATATCAGCAACATACTCAAGAAGCTCGATTTGCGTGACAGGACGCAGATAGCCATCCTTGCCATCCAATCCGGTCTGATGCTCAAGAACCTGGAGGGTCTAGATGGCTGAGCCAGCGTACAAGAAGCGGATGCTTCTGCTCTTTCTCGTAGCCGTTCTCATCCTGGTGACAGCACTCGCTGTGGGCATCGCTGTGTATCGCCAGAAGACAGTGGTCATTGAACTCTCCTTGTATTCTGGAAACAGCTGGGGAGTTCCCCAGAACTTTGCCTATGCCATTTATGACAAGGCTGTGGAGCTCTTCGAGCAGCAATATGCAGAGAAGGGATACCGGATCAAGTTGCGTACCGGCATGATGTACAAGGATTACTCAGAGTGGTTTGCCCAGCAAGTGCTCAAGGGCAAGGAACCCGATCTTTTCCTGATTATTGAGGAAGACTTCACCACCTTTGCGGCAATAGGGCTTCTGGAGAACCTCGACCACTACATCATCAAGAGCGATCTCTCCAAGCACGATTACTTCAGCAACGCACTGGAAGCAGGCCAGTACCAAGGCTCGCAGTACGCTTTGCCGATAGGCATCGTTCCTTCCTTTCTCATCTACAACATGGATTTGCTCGAATCCTTGGGTCTTTCCATAGACCTTGAGCATTGGACTTGGGAACAGTTCTATTCACTTTGCAACCAGATCACCGGTGATCTTGATGGGGATGGAGAGCTCGATCGCTTTGGTGTGGAAGGCTATGACTGGCACCAAGCGTTCTATACCAACGACAGCGCCCTGTTCAACGAGAAGAGTTCCCAAGCTGGGTTTACTGCGCAGCACATGGCAGAGATGCTCGACTTTTTGAAAAAAATGCACGCCCTCAACCAAGGGGTGGTCGTACGTGAAGGCATGTTCGAAAGTGGTCGGGTAGGGTTCAAGACATTCAATCTCTCAGAGTTCCGTGTCTATGGCTCCTACCCGTATCGAATTCTCCGCTATGACGATTTCGATTGGAAAGCCATTCCGTTCCCGCATGGACCCCATGGCAGCAGCAAATCCAAACTCTATACCGTCCAGTTGGGGATGAGCTCACGTTCAAAGCACAAGGATGTCGCCTTTGAATTTCTGCGTTTCATCTCCAGCGACCAGGAGTTCCAATACAAGATCTGGGAGTATTCAAATATGCTTCCGGTCAACCGGGAAGCCTTCGACCGCATCTATCATTCTGGGGTCATGCAGCGCGATGGGATGCGTTCCCTGGATAGGGACTTCATCGAATCGGTTATCGCCGACTCGTACATCGATCCTGACTTCAAGAAGTATCCGGTGATTGATGATTACATCACCCAAAGAATCTTCAAGATCATAGCCCAAGATGAGGATATCGGCACAGGAATCGTAGATTTGCGTCAACTCATCAATGACCTGCTTGTGGAGAACACCACTGTTCAGAGTGTAAATATCTAGCCCTTATCCCAAGGAGTGCAGTTTGTTGGCAATCGTAGTGCAGAGTTCCTTTTCCAGTGAGCTCTCCTCCCAACTGCTTGCCTTAAACAGTCTCTCCGGCCAATCGAAGGCAGTAAGGGTTTGCAGGAATGCAAGGTCCTGCGGATATGCATGTCCTTGCGCATCCGGTGCAGCGAAAGACAGGGCCTTACGGTACGACCTTCCTATTGCATCCCACGGTTTGCCAAGACGCTCAGCTTCGATGATGACGCCCAAGAGCCGATCATCGTACCGTAGTTTTCTCTGGAGGTCTCTTCCCACCCTATGCACCGTATCGCCGAGGGCATGATTGGAAAAGCGGCGAAGCAAATCGTCGATGTGTGCATCAAGCTCATCCTTCGAGAAAACAGAGGGGTAGAGAGAGAGCAAGACATCACGACTTTGCTGCATGGCAAGACGCACTTCATCACGTATGCTTGCATCCTCCAGTACCTGGGCTATGGTTGTCCGCTCCGGGTGAAGCTCATTGCCGAGATACGCGGTTGTGCTGTGTCCCATGTTGTGGATGAAGAGCTTACGGTCGACATATGCTTCGATCGGAGCAACGGGATGGATGTCAGAGCTCGGGGGAAGCGGATGATGGAAGGCTTCGCGGTCGACGATCAGCTCATTGTAGGGTTCGCTTCGTACCACAAGCAATTTGGTCGGATCCTGGATGGGAACCATCTTGCCAATGCTGGTTTGGGCAAGCCCTACATACGCATCAACATCTATCTGATTGCCAAGATATGGAGTGAGCAACTCTCGTACGAACTGCCTGCATCCATGGATGTTTTCAGCGAGGATGATATCCAAGGCAGAGTCTGGTTTCTTCTCATGACGGTACAGAATGGCTTTGGCAAGCGAAGCGGCGATATGCGGCCAAGCCCCCCGTCCTACCGAGACACCCAGCAGATCTGCATCGGCCAGTGCCCGGTTGATGGCCTCTTGGTCAGAGGCATGTACAGCCGATACATCCCCAATGGTCATCTGCTGTACATCCTGGTCAAAGACAGTTTCTATTGTATAGGAGCCCTGTGCATTGAGTGCATCCACCAGATCCTGGTTGATGTCTATGATGACGATCCGATATCCTGAGCGGGAAAACACCTGGGCAATGAAGGAGCGCCCGATGTTCCCTCCGCCCCACTGCACAAAGAGCTTTTTCATCGTACAACTCCCGCTTCCTTGAGATAGGCAGCAACGACCGGCTTGAGATTGGCTGCTTTCTCACCCTTTTCCTTTTCAAGATACGTGCCACCATGATATGTGCAAGTATAGCCTCCTGAAGAGGCTCCCCATGCACAGATGTCCACCATGGAAAGCGGAGTTCCCGTTTCGAGCTGTTTGGCAATACTTACCAACACCCCGCCAAGGAAATTGTCTCCGCAACCGGTGGTATCCTTGCGCAGCGTGGGATCCTTGAGCATTAAATCATCCATATAGGCACTTACCGGAAGGGTGGAGAGTGGGGTGGCTTCAATGAGGCTTCCTTTCGACCAGACGAGCATCGGCAGTGCCCCACGGGTGATGATGAACGCTCCCGTGCCTAAGGCCATAAGCGTTTGGGCAGCGTCATCAACGGCAGAAGTGCCGGTCAGCCTGAGCGCTTCCTGCTCGTCGCAGACAAGTATGTCTATGTACGGATAGGAAGGAACGGCTCCCAACGGCCACCGTCCGGTGCTGCTCGCTTTTTCGTTGCGGAAGTCATAGACGGTTCCGACCACGGTGATGCAACCGTTCTCTTTTGCTTTCTTCAACACTTCCTGCTGCTGGTCATGCAGGTTCGGCACCAGGGCGGTTCCGCCCAGAAGCACAATGTCCGAATCATAAAAAGAAGGGGGGAGGTCCTTCGCATCGAAGGCATAGGCAGCACCGATGGTATTGATGAAGGATCGTTCTCCCTTGCCGTTGCGCATCGAGGGGTCATCGAACACCTCGGTGGTGGGAGTGCTCATGGTCTCGACGGTTTTCAGCTTTGCCTGAAGGGGAGTCTTGGTTATGGTTGTGCGTACCAGCTCTGCATTCTCATCCGCTCCCATGACCCCATGAAAGATGACTTCTGCTTTGCTGTCTGCAAGGATCTGGGCAGCGTGCACCAACGCTACCACTGCAGGACCGCCAAGGTTCTTGCCATCAGCTTCACGGCCATTGCTCAACGATGCAATGATCTTCTGATGGTTGAGTTTGGCATACTGTTCGAGATCTTCAGTGAAAACCAGACCACCTTCAATAAGGCCTCCATCTCCGCGGGTTTTGCTCCAGAGGTTGGAAAACGCCTCGCTTTGGTACGAGCAGTTTCGGTAGATTGAATCGATAAGGCAACAGCCGGTTCCCTGAATGCGCATGCAAGATCCCCCTTGCAAGAGAGTATAGGACAAAAAGGGGGAGGAGAGAAGAAAAAAGGAGGGGATGCGTGGGTCAAGAATCACGCATGCCAAGCATAATCATTAAAATTCTTGAATAGGATTGCTGTCTGGAAAAGATTCTTGTGTTTTGCGACGTGTGGACTTGTCTAAAAATAACAAATGATATATAACAGTCATTATCTTAAGGAGACGGACATGCCACCAAAGGAACGGATTACTGAGCAAGCAATAGTGGAAGCTTCCCTGTCGTTGGTTCGCGCAGAAGGGTTGGCAGCACTGCATGCCAGGAATGTGGGCAAAAGACTCGGATGCTCCGTCCAGCCCATCTTCCATAAGTTCTCCTCCATGGAGAGCCTGAAGGAAGCGGTGCACCTGAAGGCGAATCTGTTGTTTGAGGAACACCTGAACAAGGGTCTAGGTTCCCATGCCATCCCATTTCTGGGGATGGGGCTTGCATACATCAACTTTGCAAGAACGGAAAAGGAACTGTTCAAGTTTCTTTTCATGAGCGACAAGCTTCCCAACCAACATGTCGCCAATCTGGTTTCGGATGAACAGAACAAGCCGATAGTCGCCATTATTTCACAGATGACAGGCTTGGATTTCCAAAAAGCAGAGCAGATATTCTTGGGAATCTGGCTGATGGTGCACGGAATTGCCTCCATGATGGCGACCAATGAATGCACCCTTGATGAAGCACAGATCGAAACACTGTTGAAACACACCTTTACCGGTTTGAAACACGAATATGAAAAAGAGGAACAGTCCAATGCACACTGATCAGGGGAAGAAGGGTTTACGGGGAGCACTCATCGCAATTTTCATCTACATCGCTTTGGTCAACGTCGGGGATGCACTCGGAGAAGCCTATGGCTTGGGCAGTGTTATCACCGCGCTCCTGGTGTTGGCACTTGCCGCGGTCCTGGTGAAAACCCAGTCACGCAAGGATCTTGGGCTTGTGCTCCCCCATGTGGGTAACTATCAGCGTGTGGTGTACTATCTGCCGTTGCTGTTGATGGTGCTCATCCAGTGGTTTGACGGCCTTGAGCCTGGTATGGGGGCCTCTGGAATGGGTGAGGCGGCCCTTTTGATGCTGGGCGTGGGCTTTGTCGAGGAAGTGTTGTTCCGCGGCATGCTCTTTCAGGCGATTGAGAAGACCAGCACTACCCGGCGGGCTGTCATCATCAGCGGCGTCACCTTTGGACTGGGCCATATCGTGAACCTACTCAGAGGCTACAGTGCATCTGAACTGGCGGGACAAATCGTATTGGCCATTGCAATCGGCATAGTGCTTTCCCTCCTCATGGCCAGAACACGAAGTGTAGTTGCTGGGGCTGTGTTCCACATCCTCTTCAATTTCAGTGGAACGGTTACCAACCAAGGATCTGAATCGCAGGGATTGTTTCTTATCGGCTTGTTGCTCATTTCCCTGGGGGCAATAGTTCTGCTTCTTCGTCCTTCGCTGCAGAAGAAGGTGGCTGTTTCTTGACCACCACGGTGTTGGCCATAGAGTCCTGCAGCATCTGCTTCTTCTGGGAAAAGAGGAGAAGCAGGCTTCCCAG
>Ga0265295_1007881_pt1 | contig 12028 bp, 14 predicted proteins | sample Munlansysbiofilm_FD_192503 | JGI IMG/M metagenome (GOLD analysis project Ga0265295, IMG submission 192503) | Leachate microbial communities from a municipal landfill in Southern Ontario, Canada - Methane capture system biofilm | ecosystem: Engineered > Solid waste > Landfill > Unclassified ... | reverse complement strand
GGAAGTTTTTAATTACCGTATTTGGTTGGAAGCAGCCGGTTATTCTTTTTCAACTTGCATAAATCCCAGTTCCAGCGGGGTTTTTCGGCCGAAGATCTTCACCATCACTTTCAATTTCTTTTTCTCTTCATTGATCTCCTCGATAATTCCGCTAAAGCTGTTAAATGGGCCATCGGTAACTTTTACCGATTCCCCAACAATAAAAGGAACATTCAGTTCTTCGCCCTGTTCTGAGAGTTCATCCACTTTCCCCAGAATACGATTCACTTCTGAGGGGCGAAGTGGTTCGGGTTCATTTTTCGAACCCAGGAAACCCAGTACATCGGGTGTATTTTTTATAATGTGCGCAACTTCACCAATCAGGATGGCTTCGACCAGCACATACCCCGGGAAGTAATTCCGTTCTTTTGAGATTTTTTTCCCATTCCGAACCTGGAAGACTTTCTCTGTAGGGATGAGAATCTGGCTCACATAGTCATGCAGATTATTCCGAGCCACTTCCGACTCAATATACAGCTTAACCCGCTTTTCTTTACCGCTGATTGCCCGAATCACATACCACCTTTTTTCCGGTGTTTCACTCATTATAAATTCCCTTTATTAATAGGATTCATTACATAAACAGTCCATAGAATACTTCCAGTATATTTTTAAAGGAAATATCCATAAGAAACACCACTAATGCGATGATCAGTGATGCGACAGAAACAACGATAGAGCTGTTTTGCAATTCTTTCCAGGTAGGCCATGAAACTTTTGTAACGAGTTCGTCATAACTTTCCCGGACATATTTACCAACTTTTGTTTTTGCCATTGTTCTTCAAGTTTGCACGGGTGGTAGGACTCGAACCCACAACCAATGGTTTTGGAGACCACTACTCTACCAATTGAGCTACACCCGTGTTTAGCCTTTTCAGGCTGTTAAGGTTATTTTTGCAGTGAAAGGGTCTCCCGGAAATATGACTCCGGGAGATTCCTTTTACCACAATAACCTAATACTTTATTGATGACTTACTAGTCGAGAATTTCTGTTACCTGACCGGCGCCCACAGTACGGCCTCCTTCACGGATGGCGAAGCGGAGGTTTTTATCCATGGCTACTTCAGCGATCAGTTTCACTGTAATCGTAAGGTTATCACCGGGCATGACCATTTCTACACCATCGGGGAGAACGATCTCACCGGTAACGTCGGTTGTTCTAAAATAGAACTGAGGACGATAGTTGTTGTGGAATGGGGTATGGCGGCCACCTTCTTCTTTTTTGAGGATATAAACCTCAGCTTTAAAGTTTTTATGGGGATGAATGGAACCAGGTTTAGCGATTACCATACCACGACGGATGGCATCTTTATCGATACCACGGAGAAGGATACCGGCGTTGTCACCTGCTTCACCACGGTCGAGAATTTTGCGGAACATTTCCACTCCCGTACATACGGATTTCAGTTTTTCAGCGCCAAGCCCAATAATTTCTACAGGTTCACCTACTTTTACCACACCGGTTTCGATTCTTCCGGTGGCTACTGTTCCACGGCCAGTAATGGAGAACACGTCTTCAATCGGCATCAGGAAAGGTTTATCCACATCACGAGGAGGCAAGGGGATCCATGCATCACAGGCATCCATGAGTTCTTCTACTTTTTCCACCCATTTGGGTTCCTGATTCAGGGCACCAAGTGCTGAACCACGAATAACAGGGGTATTATCACCGTCGAATTCGTAAAAACTCAGCAGGTCTCTGATTTCCATCTCTACCAGTTCCAGCAGTTCTTCGTCGTCGACAAGGTCAACTTTATTCATAAATACCACCAGCCGGGGAACACCTACCTGACGAGCGAGGAGGATATGTTCGCGGGTTTGAGGCATAGGGCCGTCAGTGGCCGCTACGACAATAATAGCGCCGTCCATCTGGGCAGCTCCAGTAACCATGTTTTTCACATAGTCAGCATGGCCTGGACAGTCGACGTGTGCATAGTGACGGTTTACGGTTTGATACTCAACGTGTGCGGTATTGATGGTGATACCTCTTTCTTTTTCTTCCGGTGCATTATCGATTGAATCGAATGACTTAAATTCTGCTAAGCCTTTGGCTTGCATATTCAGTGTAATTGCAGCGGTAAGTGTCGTTTTTCCGTGGTCAACGTGACCGATTGTTCCGATATTAACGTGTGGTTTGGAACGATCAAATGTTGCTTTTGCCATCTTAAAATAATTTAGGTTATGTGTCTGCTCGTTTAAATAATTATAAATTAGAGCCGTTGATGAGATTTGAACTCATGACCTCTTCCTTACCAAGGAAGTGCTCTACCCCTGAGCTACAACGGCCTTTGAGCGGGAAACGGGGCTCGAACCCGCCACCTACAGCTTGGAAGGCTGTCGCTCTACCAAATGAGCTATTCCCGCAAAAAAATTCACTCGTATAAGAACATATGCTGTGGGGAGAGGAGGATTCGAACCTCCGAAGGCTTAGCCAACAGATTTACAGTCTGCCCCATTTGACCGCTCTGGAATCTCCCCCAACAGGAGCCGATGGACGGATTCGAACCGCCGACCGGCTGATTACAAATCAGCTGCTCTGGCCAACTGAGCTACATCGGCAATCAGTATTTTTAATAACGTTTTCTACTCACAAAAAAGCAGCCCTTCAAAAAGGACTGCAAATGTATTAACTTTAATTTTAACAAACAAAAGAAACTTTAAAAAAAGTTCATTTTAGGGATCATTACTTTCCCCGCATACGGTCTTTATGCTTTACGAGTTGTTTTTTAAGGGCTCCACAGGCCGAATCAGCACTTTCTTCAAAGGAATCGGTTTGTTTTTTCACAAACAGATCCTCTCCCGGTACCAATAAACGAATCTCGGCAATTTTGTTGTCGGGCCGTTCTTTGGCATCAATTTTCAACGTCACTTCCGATCCAATTACGCCATCGTAGAGTGAACCGATTTTGGTGACTTTCCGCTCGATAAATTCTTCAAGCTTCTGATCTGCTTTAAATCCTACTGAATTGATACTGATATTCATTATTCCTCCTTTTGATTTTTAAGCCTTTGGATGGGCTTGTTTATAAATGCTTTTAAGTTGATCAATACTATTATGGGTATACACCTGTGTAGCCTCCAGGCTGGAATGCCCTAACAACTCCTTGATTGTATTTAAATCAGCCCCGGCGTTTAACATGTGGGTGGCAAAGGTATGCCGAATTTTATGCGGGCTTCGCTTATCGCGCGTGGTGACCTGACTCAGTAACGTATGTACTATTCGGTATATCATTTTTGGATACGCTGCATTTCCTTTAGAAGAAACAATCAGAAAACCCTTATTGTTTAACGGAACGATATGTTCGTTGCGCAATTTTTGATACTGTTTTATATGACTGATAATCCGATCACTAACCGGAATAATCCGTTCTTTATTCCGTTTTCCTGTAACCTTAATTTCACGTCGTTCGAAATGAACAGCCGTATCCTTCAGGGCCGTGAGTTCAGCACAACGCATCCCCGTAGCATACAACAACTCCATAACCAGTCGGTTACGCACTTCCGTAAAATCGCCAGGCGATTCTGGTTGACCAAAAAACAGGAGCATCTCGTCAACCTGGTAAAATACAGGCAGTCGTTTTGGTTGCACCGGAGTGTAAATCGATTCTGTCGGATTTTTATCAGTCAGTCCGATTTTTATACCATATTTATATAGGGAACGTAGTGCGGATATTTTGCGTTTAACAGAAGTAATTTTCATCCCGCTGTCGAGCAGCGTGACCATCCAGGAGCGCAGTATTTCGTGGGTGATTTCGGTAAGATCGGTGATGCCGTATTGGGTCGTTGCATAAGCTGAAAAAGCAGCTATATCCGATGCGTAGGATCTGATCGTGTGCCCGGATCTTCGTTTTTCATTTTTCAGATAAGTAATAAACCGGGATTGTAGCATAGTTGACATTCATGCATAAAAAAAAAGAAAACCTGCCTACTAACAGAATAACGATTAAAGCTAATCAATTATTTTGGAATATGCAAATTTTCTTCCAGCCCGGAAAACACAAACAGGGTTACTGTTCTGCCTGATCTCTCAGATGCTGAACGTAAACGGCTTTCTGCATTTGCTCACGCTTAATAACCGAGGGTTTTGTGTACTTCTGCCGTACACGTAGTTCTTTTACAACGCCAGTTTTTTCAAACTTACGCTTCAGCTTCTTTAAGGCTCTGTCGATGCTTTCACCTTCTTTTACGGGCACAATAATCATAGTAAATACCTACCTTTAGTTTGATTAATAATTATTTATCTAAAAATGAGGGTGCAAAATTAATAAAACTATTATCAAAATCAAATCAAATAATAATTTACCCCGAAATTACCGTATGTACAGGCGGAGTGGCTGATGCCGACAGCCTGTCTGGTCAAGCCAAAAGGCACCCATTGCGTTTTCACCGTGCAGTCAACCCAGGGGTTCCTGAATTCCTAAAAAATATTATGCGCTGCCAGAAAAACGATCCTCAGGGGCATTCGATAACGGATAACACAAACCGCGCATTTTCGTCCATTCCATTGGCCATAAACCCTTTTTAATAGTAATTATTTTCATGGAAAACCGGGGTGGGAATATTCGATGAAACGCGCTATTTTTGCACCATGACAGCAAACTACCTTTCAACCCTTACAAAATACTATCAGGAGATAGCAAAAACAGCCACCCTTTTATGGGAAAAAGGCTGGGCAGAACGAAACGGAGGAAACATTTCACGGATGCTCCCGGAACAACACACGCTGACGCTGGAATCAGATGAATTACAGGTTTTTCCGTTAAAAAAACCTATTCCGGCACTGGCAAAACGAATTATGCTTATTACCGGAACCGGTACACGAATGCGTGATGTCGCCAACAATCCCCAAAAAACTATCAGTTGTATCGCCATTACCGAGGGAGGGATTGGATACCAGCTTATTACACCCGATGTAATTCCCTCCTCCGAATTTCCCTCCCATCTAATGATTCAGGACTTTCTTGCCGTTCACCGGCCAGGATATACCAGCGTTGTCCACACCCATGCCACGCAGGTGGTAGCGATGTCGCATCTGCCTGCATTTGCCGACGAGCAACATTTTTGCCATACCCTATGGAAAATGATTCCGGAAACGTATGTCTTTCTGCCAAAAGGCATTGCCCTTCTCCCCTACCAGATACCGGGCAGTACAGAGATTGCACACGCTTCGGTAAATGCTTTTTCCCTAGGGCCGGATGTGATTATATGGGCAAAACATGGCGTATTCGCCATTGCTCCGGATACGGAAGATGCGTTTGATAAAATTGACCTTATCGAAAAATCAGCTGAAATATACCTCTCAGCCGCAGCCACCGGGAAAGAACCCGCAGGGCTCTCCGATAAAGATTTGATGGATCTGAAAAAAATCTATAGGTTATAATTCGCAACGATGCTTCAATAATCAAGAATCGAACCCTATCGCAACAAAGATCTACTCGCCGTCTTTCAATTTTTCATTCAGGAAACCGGTAAATTTTTTATAGAGATGATACCGGGTGTTTCCCCCAAATATTCCATGATTACGGTTGGTATAAATCATCATCTCAAATTGCTTGTCGGCCTGCACCAAACGCTCAGTAAACTCCATGGTATTCTGAACATGCACATTATCGTCGGCAGAACCATGTACAATTAACAGGCTACCCTCCAGGTCGGCAGCATGAAACAGCGGGGAATTTTCGTCGTACCCTTCCGGGTTCTCCTGCGGTGTGCGCATAAACCGCTCGGTGTAGATATTATCGTAATACCGCCAGTTCGTAACAGGGGCAACACTTATTCCGGCATCAAAAATTCCTTCCCCTTTCTCCATACACAGCGCCACCATGAAGCCACCAAATGACCATCCCCAGATGCCAATGTTATCGGCATCCACATTCGGATGGCGCGACAACCATTTCGCGGCTTCTATCTGATCGTCGGACTCATAGCGACCCAGTTGAAGATAGGTCGACTTTTTAAACGCTTCGCCTCTTCCGCCCGTGCCCCGGCCATCCACACATGCCACCAAATAGCCTTCCTGTGCCAGATAGTTATACCAGTCAAAACTCCAGCTATTCAGCACTTCCTGAGAACCGGGTCCACTGTATTGCGTCATCAGACATGGATACTGTCGGTTGGGATCGAAATCAATAGGTTTTAACATCCATCCGTTCAGCTCGATACCCTCAGAGGTGGTAAAAGTAAAAAACTCTTTTGGGGTATAGGCAACCTTCGCAATCTTCTCTTTATAGGCCTGATTATCTTCCAATACCCTGATTTGCTTACCTTTACGGTCATGCAGCGTTACAAGCGGGGGCGTCTCAGCGTTGGAAAAATAGTTAATAAAATATTTGTATCCCTTTGAAAACACAGCCCGGTTTGTACCCTTACCTGTGGTGATCCGTGAGCGTTTCTTCCCGTCGATACGAACAGAAAAGAGATCACGCTGCATGGGCGAAGTTTCCGTCGACATATAAAATACTGTTTTCGTATCCGGATCATAACCCAGAAAATCCGTAACCTCCCATTCTCCTTTGGTAATCTGCTGAAGGAAACCCGTACGGAAATTATAGTTATACAAATGCATCCATCCATCTTTTTCGCTGGTCAGCATAAAATGCTCGTTATCGTCCAGAAAGAGCACATTATCATAATTGCTCTCCTCAATATACCTATCATTTACTTCGGTATAAATCACTTGCGTTTCGCCGGTTTTGGCATCAGCAAAAAGGATTTCCCAGTTATTCTGGTGCCGGTTCACCCTGAAAACGGCCATCGTATGCAAATCATGTGTCCATTGTATCCGCGGAATGTACTGGTCAGTTTCCGGACCCAAGTCCACATTTCTGATTGTATCGTCGATTAAAGAAAAAATATGGACAGAAACCAGCGAATTATCCTCTCCTGCCTTCGGATATTTAAAAGTGTAAGGCGAAGGATAGAGTGCATTTTCGTCGAGTGCAGGAGCCTGACCCTGAAAAAGTGTCATTTCAAACTGTTTCACACTGCTTTCGTCGAATCGCATCCAGGCGAGGTAACGGCCATCCGCCGACCAGGTGAAGGCTTTACTAAAGCCGAATTCCTCCTCATACACCCAGTCGGGCGCCCCATTGATAATATGGTTAACCTCGCCGTCGGTGGTAATGGCTACTTCTTCACCCGCGGTTAAATCGTAATAATAAAGGTTATTTTTTCTGACATAAGCCACCTTATCCGCCGAAGGGCTAAAAGTCGCCAACTGGTTCAGTTCGCCGCCGGGCAAGGGCATCAACAGTTGCGACTCAAGGTTAATGACATACCACGACGCAGTAAACGAATGCCGGTATAGGGGAGAAACAGCATTGTACACCAGCAACATTTTTTCATCACTACTGAAGGTATATCCGCTGATGGATTTCAGTCCGGTGAAATCGGAAGCGCGAAAAAGAGTATCCACAGGTTCGCCTGAGGCATAATCGTAACGGACAATCAGCGAGCCACGCTGCTCCAGTGTAGTATAATGCGCTCCGTCGTTCATAGAGGCCACACCCCGCACTGAAGAAGGATAAAATGAATACGTACGCCAAAGATCTTCCAGGGTAATTTTCTGCTGCTGCTGTGAAAAAACAGGAGCAACGACAAAAAGTGCCAACGCAACGGCCAAAAATGACGATATAATTTTCATAGGATAACGATTTGGTTTTTAAGGTTATATTCCTTCCGCGTCGCAGACCCCAGGAGGGTGCTTTTAAAGGTTTTACTGCAACAGGGTAATTTCATGAAATAAAATTTTGCGCTAAGATAAGGATTATACATAAATATCACAGCCCACCGGCGGCGTTATGAAAAACAGCAACGGGTGCTGAAGCCGACCCATAAAAATACTTACCGGTGCGGGGAAAAATCGATCGATCCACTAAAAACTTCTTCCTGCATTGCAGGAGGAAAAATGATAATCGCGTAAAAAAATACGGGCTCAGGGATCGGATTTCAAACGGCTGTATACTACCAAATCGACAAAAACATTTCCGGTGAGCAATTCGCCCTGACGCTCAATGCCTTCGAACGTAAACCCCAAACGGAGTGGAATCAAATGGCTGGCAGTGTTTCCAACCGCACATTTTATTTGTATACGATTCATTTTCAATTCATTGAAAGCATAATCACAAAGCCTTCTGACAGTCTTTGTCATGATCCCCTGCTTTTGCCAGGTTGCGGATAACCAATAGCCAATTTCTGTTTTTTGGTTACCGGTATCGGTACGATTAAACCCAGCCAACCCGACAAATACACCCTTTTTCCGGATAGTAAATACCGGTTCAGAATTTTCGGCCGGGGCATTCACCACCGAATCGACGAAGGCTTGCGAGTCGGCCACCGATTGAGTAACAGCCACAAAAGGCAACCATTTACCCAGATAGGAGCGCTGGGAATCAATGGCATGAAAGATATCCTCTGCATCGGAAGATTGCAGTTGATGTAATTCGATTTCCTGATCTACATACAGTACCATAAATAATTAAACGGGGTTAATCGGATAAATTTAAGGATAAACCTCAAAAGAAATAAGCATCCCTGATTTGTCCGTCGGGGTAAAGGTATAAGCCAACCGGAAGACTAACCCATCCCACAGGCCTATATAAAAACAAGCCCTGGTAACGCCTATGTATTAATCCTCCGAATAATTAGGCCATGAGAAGGCATTAAACGGCTCCGCATAAAGCCCAAACCCAAAAAAGGAGAGAATTATTTTTTTCGGATAATCAAATTTAGCAGAAACAAAATAATTATGGCTCCGATTGCTCCGGTCAAGATGGCCGCAATCCAACCCTCACCCAGATTAATACCTAACAAACCCAGCAACCAATACCCTACGAAGCTGCCTACTATACCCACCAGAATATTTCCAAGGAGGCCCAGGCCACTTCCTTTGTAAATCAAACTGCCCAGCCAACCGGCTAAAGCACCAATTAAAATTGTACCAATAATTTCCATTGTTGTTAGTGTTAATTGATTTATACTATAACCCTTCCAAATCCTGCAACACGGAGGCAAGAAGAGGAATTCAAAAAAGGAAGCCGGGTTACCAGGTATAGCGGAGGCCAAATGCTGCACCCCAACCAAAACCATTATCATATCCAATAAAATCAAACATAGGGCGGGCATCCAGACTTAACAATAAAGGGACACCCAGAGTATTAAAATCATATTCCAGCCCAACCTGTCCACCAATACCCAGGTTGATGCCCGTATCAGTAAGACCGCCATCATCCCAATTATAAAAGCCAACCGCAGCGCCCGGGCCGGCATACCAATTTAATCCATCAGTCAGGTTCCAATCCCACTGATAAATCCCGGCAAGGAACATATTACTATAATGTTTATACCCGCTGAATCCCAAATCCAACTCGAGGCGGTTTGCATCACTTAAACCGTGCTGATAGGAGATCTCTGCTCCGTTTGTGCTACCATCTCCACCGAAACGAAGGCCGATGGCATGCGGTTGAACTTGTGCAAAAGAACATAAACTCATGCTAAAAATAACTGCAAGAATAGTGAATGCTTTTTTCATTTTAGTTATCATTAAAATTCCCCCTACTCATTTGGCTTTTCGGCATCGCCTCGTTTTTTATGGTGGTTCCTGACCTCCACCGTACTGTATAAAAATAATTAAGCATAAAAAACAAAGATAATAATATTATTCATTATTGTTCGGTAAAATTGAATTTATCCAGACTCTTGATTTGAGATTCCTCCCTTCGTTCGGAATGACAGCTACTTAGTTTTTAATGGATGGGGTTTGTAACGGCAAAGCCTGAGCCCCCGAAACCGGGGATGAATAAATACATCAATCCGATAAAGCTTATCCCCTTCCCGGGTATGTAGATAAAAGGAGGCATTTCCCATAATCTCCCGGTAGGTAAGCAGATCAGAAAAAATTCTGCAAATGGGATCCTGATTAAACCTTTAATCGTTCCCTCAGCCGCTTCATACATTGGTACTTTTGGTTTCGGGCACAAGCCGCAGTAGAATAGTCCAGTTTATCCGCAATTTTTTCCCAATTGTACTGATAAAAGTAAAAATAAAGTAACAACCTGCGGCATGAATCGCTGAGGGTATTCATGGCTTCAGCAATCAAGGCATAACGATCAGGTTCGGCAGCGGGTTCTTCCGGGATCTCCACAGAACAAAATTTACAGGTATCCATGAGTGTCACCTGATGATTTTTTTTGCGCAATTCGTTAAACCAAAGGTTACGCGCCACCGAATAAAGAAATGTGCTGAAAGTACACTTCAGCGATAATGTCCCGGTACATACTTTTTCGGTAACCCGTAATACAGCCTCCTGAAAAATATCTTTCCCCGATTCTTCATTCCCTGAATTTCTCATCACAAGGGCAATTATACCGGGCAGTTCATACTGGTAGAGATAATTGAAAACAGCCGGATTTTTTTCGGCCATCAAGGCAAGAAGGGTATCCGTTTTTTGAGGCTCCGTCAGAAAGGCGATGTCAGTGACGGCATAAGCCTGACAACGATCGTGAGTAAATTCCAAAACGTCGGGACGAATAAGATATGTGATGTTATCCGGTTCAAATTCTGCCACCAGTAAACCCCTATGGTCGAAAGCCCCATAATCAAAATCCTTCGCAGGCTGCCGGAGTAACCCGCTGATTTCATGGCGCAATACCGTTTTCCCGTAAACGATAACCGAACGGATAATAGCGCGGTAGTCAGTTAAATTTTCCGGCTCCAGACCGTACGAATGTTCCGGAGAGTTAGCCGTTGGAGATGTCGTCATATTAAGGCAGAAATTATAAAAGAAACAAAATTATAAAAAAAGCGGAATTGCTGTGTGACATTTTGCATCCTTCTTACATTAACAGGAAACAAAAACAAATACTATGGAAAAAACAATGCATTATGTCCTGATTCTCGACCAAAGTGGTTCGATGGAAAGAATAAAAAAAGCGGTAATATCCAGCTTTAACCAGCAAGTGGAAATGATCCGGTTGCTGCAGAAGGAACACCCCGGGCGGCAGATCAGAATTACACTGTGTTGCTTTAACGACAGCATCGACTTTCGTTTCACCGGAGTGCCGGTTAAGCACCTGAAAAAACTAACGGCAAAAGAATACCAGCCAAATTTCTCTACGGCTCTATACGATGCCATTGGCGCGTCATTTTCCCGGATACAAGGGCAGATACAACCCGGAGAAAAGGCGTTTTTCGCTATTTTTACAGATGGGATGGAGAACGCATCGCGTGAATACAGTGGACAGGATATCGAAAAGTGGATCGCAAAAGCAAAAAAGCAACAATGGGAAATCAAGTTTTTCTGTCGCCAGGAAGAAGAAAGGTTTTATCAGGAGCAGTTTAACCTCGATAAGAATATGTTAATGACGATAACGATGAATGAAGAAGGCTTTTGTGAAATGGCCCAAGAGGTGAAAAGCAGCTTATCCCGGATACTCCGCGAGGAATAATGCGGAAGACGAAGATATACGGAACATGGAGTAATGGAGGAGGATAGGGCAATCACGACCCTACCTCCGATTTAGCGAAATGGAAAGGCATTATTGAGGGGGTATTTTTTGATTAAAAATTATCTTGGTTATGAGTCAAAACTGAAGGTTGGATTGCTAATTCTTCTTCTGATCGCGGTTAAACTCATCCTTGAAGCGATGAAACAACAAAGGAAATCACAGAATTTGGTGGTGGCATTCCAATATTATATAAGAAAAGCGATTTCCGAGACCTGAATTTATAGAATAGTCAGCTACAATAAATTGGTGCTGCCTCATTTTTTTGGTAGCATAAAAAAGATTGTGTAAACACTCATAGAAGTAATGTGATAGCACCGCCCTGCTACATTTCGCTCCGGCTACGCCTGCGCTTCATTTCGCAGGGCGGTGCTATCTTTGTAAAATCTTTAAAAACATTGATTATGAGTGCACACGAAAAAATTCCAAAGGACTTCTTTAAGCAGTTCAAAAGCAAGGAGGACTTTCATTCCTTCTTTAATGACCTT
>Ga0265295_1007880_pt1 | contig 12029 bp, 10 predicted proteins | sample Munlansysbiofilm_FD_192503 | JGI IMG/M metagenome (GOLD analysis project Ga0265295, IMG submission 192503) | Leachate microbial communities from a municipal landfill in Southern Ontario, Canada - Methane capture system biofilm | ecosystem: Engineered > Solid waste > Landfill > Unclassified ... | reverse complement strand
CAATGTCTTTGATCGCACCGTAACGACTGATAAAGTAATTTTTTAAATAATCTTCGTTCTTGCGAACGCCGTTCTTGCCTGTCGTACCAAAATCAGAAAGAGAGTAGTGAATGCTGTAGTGAGTATCATCGTCTCTTTCGACAAATTTTATCTCATCCCGTCGAAATAGATTGGCATTCAGAAAGATCGGGTTATGCGTGTTAAAAATCAGTTGTGCGTTATGGATGTTAATCTCATCGTTATGAAAAATATTAATAATACTCATCAGTGCCATTGGATGGATCGAAGCATCAAACTCATCAACTACTAAGGTTCCACCATTCAAAAGGGCGTTAACCACCAACGGAAACATATTAACAAAGCGAATCGTGCCATATGATTCAAATACCTCAGCTTTGATGGCTGTACTTTTCTCAATCCCATTAAAAAGCGAGTACAATTTCGCTTCGGCTTCATCCCCCTCAATTACATAACCCAAGGCATTAGAGGTGATCCCAAAATAGTTTGCGGCCTCATTCATCGTCTTTTCAATATAGACCGATTTTTTTTGAGGATCTGAGAATTTGCGAATCAGACTTAATGAGTCTGCACGGTAGATTACCATAAACTTATTATCCAACCAGTTGCTGATTAATAAAGTCAATTTTGCGCTAAACATCGTTTTAAAACCGTTCATTAAAAACAGTTCTTCATCATTCAAGTTGCTTTTTGCCAAAGAAATTGCACCTTTTTTATTCTGATCAAAAGCATTCACTAGTAAATTATCAATCGTATCAAACGTTCCAAACTCCAGGTCTTTATTTCTGGTAAAGACCACTTCCCCGTTGATTGAAAGAGACTCTGAAATGATTTTTCTCGGGAAATCCGCCTCCAAAAACATGCCGAGATTTATTTCAAACGAATACTCAATTAAAAAGTCTTTCTCTATAAATTTAACCAAAAATGAAACTGGGCTTTGCTCTTCATTAGAATTATTCGGAATCAGCTCTAACGCATTAGCAGCAGCATTGGGAGCACCTTTATCGTCTAAATTTCTAATATTTCCGCGAAGTGTGATTGTTTTAAAGGTGTCCATTGCTCCGATGATGTTTGTTTTACCGGATGCATTAGGGCCATAAATCACCGCCGAGCACAGTCCTTTGTACTCCTTCTTGCCAACTTTTGAACATTGTACACTATAATCCAGTCCTTTCTGTTTAGGCGCTGGAATCATCGAAAAAACTAATTCTTCTTTAAATGATTTGTAATTCTTGGCTTTAAATTCAAGCAGCATGTATTCCCCTCCATTCTGCAAATTTTTATCAAAATCACATTCTCATTATATGCTTTTCTGGGTAAATAAGTCAATACCACTAACTATTTTCCAGACTTTCAGCAAATTGACGGAATCTCATCACTGATGTTCTGTTCCAACAACATCTTTTTCAGCCCTTTTCCTCGCTTCTTTCCACACCTTGCTGATTTCGCTTTTCAGTTGTATAATGACATTAGTATCAAAATAACAATCAACATTTTGGTCCTGCGCCCGCATTTTAGTCGGGAATTTATGTGCATAAAAATTGTTCGTTATTTCTACCCCCTAAAAATTTCAAGAATAGGAAATCCTGATGAAAAATTTAGAAAAAAATCATTACTTCACTTTAAAAAACTACGACCCCCATACCCATGGCGGCCAATATCTGGCAAACCTTTCAACCGCCAACTGGGCATCTGAAGCCTTATTTACCGCTCTGGAGCTGGATCTTTTCGAAATTTTGAATTCCTTCGGAGATAATGGCGCCGATGCCCAAGCACTTTCAGAAAAAATCGAAACTGATGCCACGGCATTGTCATCCTTTTTGCCGCTACTGGAAAGTCTGGGGCTTCTTTTTTGTTATCAGGGCAGCTACAGCAACGCTATCATAACCAAGTGCTATCTGCTTTCATCCAGTCCAGATTATCTGGGCGACACCATCAAACTGCGGCAATTACAGTCTCAAAAATGGCGTCAGTTGAAAGCTTCACTGCTAAAAAATACACCAACTGAACAAAATAGTGGGCCGGAGTATTTAGCCAATAAACAGCTTAATCAACTAAAGATTAAGGCAATCCATGAATTGACTCGCATGAAAGCGCTTGAATGCATTAAATTCTTTCCTGCCTTGTCCGGGAAAATTCTAATCGGCGGTCCCGGAGTTCAAACAATGGCAGATTGTTTTCTCCATGCCTTTCCCGATCTGGAGATCACCCTGCTTTGCGACGATGATTCCTTTCCGATCGACGCTGCTGTTTTTAATGATCCCCAGGCACAGCCGATCGATACCAGTTCCTTTGATAAGCTGCGCGCCACCTCTGCCAAAAATCATGAGGCCTATGCTCTGATTATCTTCACCAGTTTGTCAATCAGTAAGGATCAGCCACTGTTTCTAAATCAAGTACTCGCCTGTTTACCGATGCTTAAGCCAGATGGTATCCTGATGCTTCACGACGCCTTTGACGAACATGCAACCCTGATGGCCAGGTTATCTGGAATCAATCGGATGATCCATTTTGAGGGCCAGGTTTGTTCCGCAAATGAAGTCATCCACAAATTTGAGGCAGCCGGTCTCACCACCACTGCTCTGATTCCGCTTGAAACCGATACTGCTGTCATTTTTGCTGGAAAATCGCCATCATTTGTGGAAGCTCTGGCTTTGACGCCGATGCAACGCCTCAAGCATCCAATCCTTAACATCGGCTTTGATGATGTCTTAGAAATTACCACCGATTCGGTGGTGGTTACCGAATTTGCCAAAAACAAATGTGCCTTTGGTTGCTCATCGGCCAATCTCAAACATTGTCAGGCCAACGAGATCCCCTTTGAAGAAACCGGCCGATTAATCTCCCGCTACACCAGGGCTTTTCTAATTAAAGGAACCCCGGGAACCGGAGAATTTCAACGAAAGATCTTAGAAGCAGAACGCTTAGCCTTTATTGGCGGTTTTCACAAGGCCTTTGCCTTCTGGTCCGGACCCTGTCACATCTGCCCCGCCTGTGATTTGGATAAACCGTGTCTTAACACGAAAAATCGCCGTCCCTCAATGGAAGGGTCCGGCATTGATGTCTTCGAAACCGTAAGAAACAACGGCGAAACCTTAAAGACACTGGCTTCTAAGAATGAGTTTGTTAAATACTATGGGTTATTGCTACTTGAATAATCGCCTTACCCTCAAAAAAAAGCACGGATAACCGGTGCTTTCAGACTATCAAAAAAGATAACCCCGTACCGACAATTGTTACATCATGTTGTACACATCGGAGCGAACACGGCTTCGCCTGTCCGATTCCGCAGCGAATAACAGATTAACAATTGGTCGGTACGGTCGTTTATCGACAACCCCAAACCACGGACAACCCATTTTTTTGATTATTCAATGACAATGACGCGCCGTTCAATGGGCTCGAAAACTTTTTCAATAGGGTCTTCGGTAGGCACACCAAAGGGCATCTGGGCAATCAGTCGCCAATCCGACGGAATCAGAAAAGCAGTCTTTACATCATTATCGATGATCGGATTATAATGTTGCAGGCTTGCACCCAGACCTGCTGCTGACAATTGCGTCCAAATAGCAAACTGCAACATCCCATTGCCCTGCTCAGCCCAATCCGGAATCCGATCCCGGTAGGGTGAAAACCTTTCCATCAAACTTTTAGTAACAGACGTATCATCATAAAACAGCAATGTTCCACATCCTGCGGCAAAGCTGCTGATCCGATTTTCAGTAGACCGAAATTCATCAGCCAGAATTTTTTTTCTGAGTGTTTCCATCACGATACTCCAGAATTCCAGATGTTTCTCTCCAAATAATACTGCTACCCGCTGACTTTGGCAATTAAATGCCGAAGGTACGTGCTTTGTTGAATGGTCGACGATCTCCATTATTTCTTCCGCAGTAATGGTACTTTCATCGCTAATTCCATATATCGAGCGCCTTTGCTCTATTGCTTCTTTAAAATCCAATGGCATGTAAGTACTCCTTTTCTATTTAAAAAATATTTGTTCGTATGACCTCATACTAATCATTATACCTTAATTACCCACAAATTCAAATTTTTCTGCAAAACGCTAAAAAACAGCGTCTTGATGACCCTGTTTTTTTGCTTCTTTGCTTAGGTTTTTGCTATTATTTTCGCCCGATGGCTTTTTTAGCAGCCGCTACAATATCTTTCGCCGTTAAACCGTATTTTTCCATCAATGGCGTAACCTTACCGGATTGTCCAAAGAGATCCTTAACACCAACCCGTTCCAGAGGTACTGGGGCGACATCGCATAATACTTCAGCAACAGCACTGCCCAGACCGCCGATAATGCTGTGTTCTTCAGCCGTAACAACAGCACCGGTAACAACGGCAGCGTCTTTTATGGCATTTACGTCGATGGGTTTAATGGAACCCATATTTAATACTCTGGCCGAAATATCCTCTGCTTTTAAAAGCTGTGCCGCTTCCAGAGCTGGTCCCACCATCAGACCGGTGGCAATAATGGTTACATCATCACCGCTTTTTAATAAGCCGGCTTTTCCTACTTCAAATTTATAATTTTCATCAAAAAGAACGGGTACATCACTGCGGCCCAAACGAATATAAACAGGTCCGTCAATTTCCATCGCGGCATCCATCATCTTTTCTGTTTCGATCGCATCTGCCGGTGATAAAACCGTCATATTGGGGATTACCCGCATCAGCGCAATATCTTCAATCGACTGGTGTGAACCGCCATCTTCACCTACTGAGATCCCCGAATGAGTTAAGGCAATTTTTACATTCAGCTTCGGGTAACAGATACTGTTACGAATAATTTCATAGGCTCGTCCAGCGCCGAAAATAGCGAAGGTGCTGGCGAAAGGAATCTTTCCTGCGGTTGCCAGACCGGCGGACATTCCCATCAGGTTTGCTTCCGCAATCCCGACATTGAAATGCCGTTCGGGACAGGCCTTTTTAAAGACATTGGTCTTTGTTGCGCCTGAGAGATCGGCATCCAAAACCACCAAATTTTTCTTTTTTTCGCCCAGCTTCACTAAATATTCGCCATATGCCTGTCGTGTTGATTTTTTATCTGCCATGATTAAGCCTCCAATTCTGCCAATGCTTGTTTCACTTCATCTGCATTCGGCCCTTTTCCATGCCATCCCGCATTGTTTTCCATAAATGAAACGCATTTACCCTTGACCGTTTTACAAATAATCACGGTTGGTTTGTCCTCTGATTTTTTTGCAACTTCCACAGCCGTTCGCAACTCATCAAAATCGTGGCCGTCTTCCACTGTAATCACGTTCCAACCAAAGGCCTCAAACTTGCCATCGATGGGAAATGGTGACATCACCTCACAAATAGCGCCATCAATCTGAAGATTATTGTTATCCACAAAGGCAATCAGATTATTAAGCTGATAATGGCTGGCTGCCATAGCAGCTTCCCAAACCAGACCTTCTTGTAATTCGCCGTCACCCAGTAAAGCATAGATCTTATGATCCTTATTGTCCATTTTTCCGGCCAATGCCATCCCGGCAGCCACCGAAATTCCCTGTCCCAAAGAGCCGGTTGACATATCAACCCCGGGTACCTTGTTCATATCCGGATGTCCCTGAAGAATCGACCCCAGTTGTCGCAGGTTTTCCAGCTCGGCTCTGGGGAAGAAGCCTTTTGCTGCCAGCGTTGCATAAAGCACCGGAGCAGCGTGTCCTTTTGACAACACAAAACGATCCCGATCTTCTTTGCGGGGATTGTTTACATCCACATTCATTTGTTCAAAATAAAGCAGGGTCAGAATTTCTGCTGACGACAATGAGCCTCCAGGATGACCTGAAGCGGCCTTACCAATCATTTTTACAATATCCTTGCGAATACCCCTAACGGTTTCTTCTAAAAATGCCATTTAATTCTCCTCTTTAATAAATATCACTGTTTGTGTTGATTTGTCGATCTAAAATGTCACGTCTGATGGACTGAAGAGCCCCGTCCTTAATGAACACCCGGGGCACCCGTTTGTTTACCATACAGGTAATTTCATAATTGATGGTTCCCAATGCATTAGCCAGTACATCGGCTGAAATGTTGTTACCAAAAAGCTCCACCTCATCATAAAGGGAAACCGCTTCCACATCGGTTAAATCGATCATGCATTGGTCCATGCAGATACTACCGACCACGGGTACGAGCTGGCCGGAAATAAAGACCTTGGCCAGACCGTTTAACATCCGCGTGTAGCCATCGGCATAGCCAATTGGCAAGGTACCGATAATCCGATCGTCATCGGCAACAAAACGGTTGCCGTAGCTTACCGTTTCTCCCGGATGAAGGGTTTTTAAGTGTACAATGGTTGACTTTAAGGTCATGACTGGTTTTAAATCAATTTTTGACCGATCAACCTCAGCTGATGGATAAAGCCCATAAAGAATAATCCCCGGCCGTACCATATCAAAATGAACCCCTTCGACATCAAATATTCCGGCACTGTTTGCCATATGCTTGATGGGAATGACAATATTCTTCTTTTCCAGTTCCGAAAGAACCTGTTGATAACGCCTGATCTGCTCCTTGGTGTGGGTTTTATCAGCAGCATCTGCGGTCGAAAAATGCGTATACAACCCCTGAAGTTCAATGCCCTCCAATTGATTCATCGCGTCAATTACTTGTGAGGCCTCGCGCCAGCCAATCCCGATTCGCCCCATGCCGGTATCAATTTTAATATGGACGGGATGAGAAATGCCGCTTTCCTGACAATGTTCTGATAAGGCTTTGGCAAAGTCAAACTGATAGGTTCCGGGAATCACATCCCAGCGGATCAAATCAGGAATATGTTCTTTTGAGGTATATCCCAGCAGTAAAATCGGTTCGGTGATGCCCCCCTGTCGAAGCGCAATGGCTTCATCAATAAAAGCCACGGCCAGCATGTCCACCCCGGCTTCACAAAGGGTTTTAGCACATTCCAAACTACCATGTCCGTAGGCATCGGCTTTGACAACCCCCAGGATTTTTACGTCAGGCCCGACGATTCGACGAATTTCTTCATAATTGCTAATCAGTGCATCTAAGTCTATTTCTGCCCAGGTCGGGCGGAGCGCCAATTCTTTCATCGTTACGCGACTCCCGGAATCATATTAAGCACCATTGCGACCCCATTCTTAATCGACGCTTCCAGGTTTTTCTTATAATCATCGGTCAAATTGGAATCGGCCTTGTCCGACATGGAGCGAATCACCAGATAAGGAACCTGGTTTTGCATCGCCACCTGGCCCACTGCCGCACCTTCCATTTCGACACACAAACCACCGAATTCTTCCCGCAGTTCTTTTTTAAGCTTATTGGAGTCTACCCCCAAATCTGCAGTCATAATCCGACCCGTCTGGTAGGAAACCTGGAGCGCTTCCGCAGCGGCCTCAGCTAGCTTGATCAAAGTCGGATCTGCTTTAAAAAAGGTTATATCCATGTTTGGTATTTCACCCCGGGGATGGCCAAAGGCCCGGGCATCCATATCATATTGACAACTATCTTCTGAGATGACAATGTCACCAATTTCCAGATCGGGATGAACCGCACCAGCCACACCCACATGGATAATGGTTGTTACCTTGAAGAGATCAATCAAAATCTGGGTGCACATCGCAGCATTGACTTTTCCAACCCCGCTTTTAACTGCCACAACTTCTTTTTTGTTGAGTTTTCCCTTAAAAAAAGTCATCCCTCCGTGGTGGATCTTGATGCTATCTTCCATTGCCGACTTGATGTCACGAACCTCACTGTCCATGGCTGCAATAATACCAATCATCTGCTTATTTCTCCTTTCAAAAGACTCACTACTGCGTTGGCAGCAATTCCCTGCTCGCTCCCGGTAAAGCCCAGGCCTTCTTCGGTCGTGGCTTTTACACTGATACAATTCCCAGATAAGCCCAGGGTTCTGCTTATGTTTTCCACCATGCTGTCAATATAAGGTGCCAGCTTTGGCGCCTGGGCGATGATGGTTGAATCAATGTTATTGATCCGATACCCTTTTTCGGCCACCAGTTGCCCCACTTTCTCAAGCAGCAATAAACTGTCACTATCTTTATAGGCGCTATCAGTGTCCGGAAAGTGCTTGCCGAGATCACCCAGCGCCAACGCTCCCAAAAGCGCATCCATAATGGCATGCACAAGCACATCCGCATCTGAATGTCCCAGCAGACCCAAGGAATTTTTTATTTTTACACCACCTAAAATGAGTGGTCGATTTTTTACTAAACGATGGACGTCATAACCGCTTCCAATCCGTATCATCTTGCTCCTCTCCAACCACCTTTCACAAGTAGATTTAACCATATTTTTAGCCATTTGTACAGGATTATTTCGTTCGCGCATGTTTATATTTAGCTGCTCCGATCCAAAAAAATAATTCAGTTGACAACTGATTTTATTTTTACAAATAGAAAAATCATGAAACCTTTTGGAACATTACTTACGCTTTCTAAGGCTCTAGTCGTTTGCGCTGCTGTATTCTTAAACCCTGATGATTTGAATTTTCCGGGCGCTTCAATTTACATTAAAATTATAACATAAATAACCAAAAAAAATGCCACCAAATAAATAACTCAAAAGGTTTTTAAGCTATTTAATCTGGCAGCAAATATCTGTTGTTAATTTTCTTCTATATTTCCATTTCTCAGCAGATCCCGTACCACTTCACCGGCAATCAGCAGTCCGGCCACCGAGGGCACAAAGGCAATGCTGCCCGGCGGGTTTTCTCTGGTTAATGGTTCTTCAGTGGAATAAAGGACCTTTAGGGATTTTACACCCCGTTCCCGCAATTCTTTACGCATCACTTTGGCCAGCGGACAAATTGAGGTTTCATAAATATCGGTAATAATAAAACGACTGGCATCCATCTTATTTCCGGTTCCCATGCAACTGATAATCGGCACCTTGTTTTGCTGACTTTTGATGACCAGATCAATTTTTGCGGTTACCATATCCACTGCGTCAATGACATAGTCGTAATCCTGGAGATGAAATTCCGGAGAACTTTCCGGGGTATAGCATCGATGCATGGGATGAACAATGGACAGCGGATTGATGGCAATCAGCCTTCTGGCCATCACATCGACTTTTTTCTTGCCGATGGTTTTAACATTGGCCATGATCTGACGATTGAGATTGCTGGGTTCGACGATGTCCATGTCGACAATGGTTAAGAAACCAACTCCGCTGCGGATTAGCGCCTCAGCGACAAATGAGCCAACCCCGCCAACACCAAACAGGATAACGCGTGAGTTTTTTAAACTATCCAAACCAGATTGTCCAATTAGTTTCTCAGTTCGATCAAAAATTCCTGCTTCTGTTTTCATTTTACATTCTTTCTGGAGCAGAGACGCCCAAAATACTCAGGGCATTTTGAATCACCTGCTTTGTTGCTTCAATCAGTGCGACACGCGCTTTCATCAAAGTCTTGTCGGAAACCCGGACATGGCAGGCATTATAAAAACTGTGGAATGCCGCCGCCAAATCGATGGCATATCGGGTAATTCGACTGGGGTCCAATTTATCTTCGGCCGTCACAATTTCATCCGGGAAATTTGAAAGGATTTCCATCAGGTTTAATTCTTCTTTTGCGATCAGTCGACCGTAATCCAGGGAAATCGTGTTATCCAATTCTTCTTTCATCTGACGGATGATGCTACAAATTCGGGCGTGGGCATACTGCACATAAAACACTGGATTATCATTAGACTGCTCAATGGCCAGATCCAAATCAAAGTCAAAATGACTGTCTGGCGAGCGCAGATTAAAGAAGAAGCGGGTGGCATCGACGCCTACTTCGTCAATGAGATCCGTCAGTGCAATGGCTTTTCCCTGACGCTTAGACATTCTTGCCACTTCGCCATTACGGAGCAGTCGCACCAGTTGCATGATGACCACATCAAAATTAGCAGCATCAATGCCGACCGCCGATAATGCCCCTTTAAGCCGGGCCACATGGCCGTGGTGATCGGCACCCCAGACGTTGATGCAACGATTGAACCCCCGGTTAATAAACTTATCCATATGATAGGCAATATCGGCCATAAAATAGGTGGGCAGTCCGTTGGCGCGGATTAAAACATCGTCCTTATCAGAACCGAATTCGGTGGCCTTGAACCATAAGGCACCTTCCTGTTCGTAGGTAAAACCGCCTTTTCCCAACAGCTCAATCGTCTTCTCGATGGCGCCGCTGTCATAAAGGCTTTGTTCTGAAAACCAGACATCATAGTGGATCCCATAGGCTTCCAGATCACTTCGCATTTGGGTAAGATTTTTATTTAGCGCATAATCAATCAATATCGGTTTACGTTCTTCCGGGGTCATGGTTCGGTGAACATCACCATTTACTTCAATAAAAACTTTCATATGTTCGGTAATGTCTTCACCCTGATAACCATCCTCAGGAAAGGGGAACTCTTCTCCCATTAATTGTCGGTAACGGGCATCTAGCGAGTCGCCAAATTTGACAATCTGGTTTCCAGCGTCATTAATATAGAATTCCCGGGTAACAGAATAGCCAGTCCAGTCGGCCACCGCCGCTAAAATATCGCCAATGGCCCCACCTCGGGCGTTTCCCATGTGCATCGGTCCGGTGGGATTGGCAGAAATAAACTCCAGATTGAATTTTTTCCCGGCATTTTTCTGACTCCGGCCATAATCGGCTTTCAACTCGGCTACCTCTGCTAAAACCGCATACTGCCAGTAGGGTTTTAGTTTAAAGTTAATAAAACCCGGCCCGGCTATTTCAATTGACTCAACATAAGAGTCTGCAATTTTCATATTGGCCACCAGGGTTTCAGCAATAAAACGCGGGGCTTTCTTCGTCTGTTTGGGAAGCTGCATGGCGATATTGGTGGAATAATCACCATGGTCTTTTTCTCTGGGCATTTCCAGAAAAAGATCCGGTTTGATTTCTATCGCCAATGCTCCCGATTCAATTGTTTGATTAAGGGCTTCTCCGATGATCTTTTTAAGTTGTTCGGTGATCTTTTCGCGTATGTACATCCTTAATTTCCTCTCACTCTTTTTATTTATGTTTAGATTATATTCAGATCATTGCGCATTTTTGTCATTCCCGCTCAAGTGAAATTTAAAGGAGAAGCGCTCTTGGCGCTTCTCCAGTGATTGACATTGCTGCCATTTTCTATTGGGTAATTTTTATGTTCAGGATATTTTGAGAATTTGTAACGCCTTCAATTTCGATGTTATAGTCGATCGAGACCTTGGTCGGCTCTTCATCCTCATTATAGTTTACAAATACATCCTTGGTTAAAATCCCCATGGTCACATCCCCGTAAGGGGTAGAATACCAGGTCAGGTTTCTCTTTCCACGTTCAAACTCCATAATCGAGTTGGTTGTTCCCAAACGAATGACTGACACTTTTTGTGCATCAACACAGACGGTGGTGATTGTTCCTTCCATACCGGAAACTTCCGATTCATTATACGTGACGCAGGATCGATTGGCTTCTTTATATAAGTCTCCTTCGGTCAGGAACTCGAGGCTATCCTTTTCATCTTCATCTTTGACGGTTCCCGAAATGGATAACCATACTTTTTTTCTTTCTTCAGTCATTGGTCTCCTCCTAGAGGTATAATTTCTTCCACTATTAAACCATTGATGGGTTCTTTTATCAAGAAAAATTATCCTCTTAAGTTTTTATTAGGATTACGCATCATAAAGAAACCGGACGACTTAGCTTACAGTAGTGCGTTTCCGCTTTGCTGACGCAATAATCAGGTCTACAAGTTCTATATACCCAATTCCGGTGGCTTCCCACATTTTTGGGTACATACTGATATTTGTAAATCCTGGCAGCGTGTTGACTTCATTAATTAAAATGCGCTCATCTTCGGTAACAAAGAAATCCACCCGGGTTAACCCAGAGCCTTCAATGGCTTCAAACGCTTTGATCGCATAATCCCTCACCTTTTGTGTGATTTCCGGAGATAGATCTGCCGGTATGACCACCTTGGAGTCTTCTGTGGCTGAGTATTTGGCCTCATAATCATAAAATTCT